>RCMY010011971.1_pt1 | contig 10380 bp, 7 predicted proteins | sample 2041341 | NCBI WGS metagenome assembly RCMY01 (sample SAMN09708234, study PRJNA481090) | Marine sediment metagenome, whole genome shotgun sequencing project.
CTGGTGTAGATGGCGCTCGATCTCGTCGAGGATGTTTTGTTCGTTATCTGATAGCGGCATAGCCCAACAACACCTCTCCAAACCCGTGTGACACAACAGTCTCGCGCGAGATTGTCCAATCGGCAACGCGGGTGGATTCATTACCCGGCGAAAAGGGTGGAGTGTGGACAAGCATGTAGATCATTGAATCAACGCGTTCGAAGACGGACGGTGGGCCTCACCAGGCGGCGCGGATCGGCCTCCTGCCACCACCGACGAACGGGGGACTGGTCGGCGTGGAGTTCCCCGAGTATCGCATCGGCGTGGGTTTTTGCAGATGAGGCGGCATCGGCCGTCACCTGGTCCGGTGCATAGCGTGCCGTTGTGGCGAGCACACCGAAGGCATGCATGGGAAGGGCACGAAAGGGGTAACGATCGGCGAGTTGGTCACAGAACGTGGCGCGCGTCTCTGAAGGTAACCTGAGAATCCCGTACTGGCGTTCGATCGCCTCGGTCACATCGGCCCATGCGGCGTTGACCTGGTCAGCAGGGTTTCCGGCGGCCAGCCACCGGCGGTGTCGCCGGAGTCGTTGAATCAGTGGGAGACCTACCACGAAACAGATTGCGGCGAAAGCGACCGCGATCCAGCGCAGGGGCAGGCTGACCCCGGAGCTGGCACCGACCCCTACGCTCGGGCTGCCCTCGGCCAGGTCCGGATCCCGGAACGGTCGCTCTGGTAGCGAAGAACCACCCTGCCCGGTAGGAGGCGCAGTAGTGGTGGTGGCTGCGAAAGGACTATCCGGTTGGCTCTCTGAATCCTGACGAGCGGGAAGGTTGGCGTAGCCGGTTGCGGCCGGCGAGCCTCGCTGCGGTGTGGGCTCGAAGGCGACCCACCCAAGGTCAGCGAAATATACTTCGGGCCACGCATGAGTATGACGGCCGGTGATCTGGTACACGCCAGGCTGTCCTGGGACGGGGTCCCCCCAGGTGAAACCCACCGCAACACGAGAAGGAATGTTCAAAGCACGGGCCATCAGCGCGAACGTCCCGGAGAACTGCTGACAGAACCCCCGGCGCTCGCTAAGAAACTGTTCGATTGGATCGCCGGCGGCCGCCCCCAGGTCCAACGAGTAGTCGAAGGCCTGGAAGTAATCTTGGAGCAGGATGAGCCGGTCGTAGTCCGTAGCGCCTCCTGCTGTGACACTGGTGGCGACCTCGGCCAGCAGCGGCGATACGTCCTCAGGGATCGAGAGGTACCGTGCCGCAATTTCCGGTGGTGCTTCGGTGGAGGCGTTCCGAAGCTCTTCACTGGTGTACAGCGGAACGACCGATTCAAGTTCGTAGGTGAGCTCTGACACCGAGCTGACCGAGCCGTCCGTGATTAGAGATCCGGTCTCAGCGATCCACGAGAACTGCACGTCCGAGGCGATGATGTTGGCCGGGGCGTAGGCGGCAGGGGCCCAATCGCCACTGAGGGCCTGGATCTCGAATTGTTGGTTCACCACCTGTGTTGAGCCGCTGGTGGGCCGCTGGCCGGGCAGCGTGCCGCCTCGCTCATTGACCGCGTTTTGGCCCCGAGAAACCCAGTCGCCGCCTTCGAAGGTGTCGAGACCAGCAAGCCGATAGTAGCTAGGGCGATCAGTGGTCACTTTGAAGAGATCCACATCGCGCTGTTCAACAAGGCGGCTACCGATGCTCACGAATGGGCTCACAACTACGCGGGTGGGGTCACCGCCGTTGCGCCAATCGAACAACTCTTCGTTTCCTGCACCGGGGAGAAGGGGTCCGGCCACGAGCCCGGCGGCAACCGCGACAGCGCTGAACGCTGCCGCCCCGCCTGCGACCCGAGCGGGACCGCGGTGCCGGTCGGCGGTGAGCCAGAGTAGGTGTCGTTCTTTGGCAAGGCGGTTGGCAACGGTCCAGAGAATGATGGAACTGGCGAAAATCGCCGTGCTGATGATCTGGTAGTTCCCTGACCCGGTGACCGCCGTGAAAATGAACAGCAAACCGGCGGGCAGGACCGGCTCGAATGCCAGGCGGAGGCGCAGTGCCGCCCAGTCGACGATGAAGGCCGCCAACCAGGCTCCAGCCGCGGCGGCAGCAAGAAAGCCGTCGATGGCTTCCACCGGTGCTCGTTGAGTCCGAAAGACCTCGAGCGACGTGGTGGCGATCGTGTCCAGCGCAGCTCGGGTTTCTTCGGTAGGAACGAGCAAAAATCGCGTTGTGCCCGGCGCCAGCGCATTTAGAAGGACGGCCAGCAATGCCAGTAATGACAGGGGGGCGGCGAGGATGAGTGGAACTCCGATTCGTCGGAGGATCAGAGCGAGCAGCGACGATGCGATGCCAGCGAGAGCGACGAGGAAGAAGTCGCTGGGTGCCTCAAAGATTCGAATGAACCCAACCGCCGCGGCAGGAACCAACAAAAGAGCCGCCACTTCGGTCAGTAGCGGACTCTGAACCCGCCGAGCTGTTTTCACCGAGCGAGCGTCGCTCATGTTCGTACCTCCCGACGTCCCACAGCGCTGGTATCGGTCAGAGCTAAGGGCCCGCTGAAGGCGGCGTGCCATTCTGGAAGAGGGTCGTGGATTCCGTCATGACGGACATGACCACGGATTCCGGTGATGGGGGACGGTTCGCAGGTGATGGTAGCGACGCGTTCGAATCGTCGACGAAGGCCAACGAGCGCCGCAGGTAGGCGTTCCTCTGGTGCTCCGGTGACAACGATCAGCGTGCCGCCTCGGCTCTTCCTACCCAGGTCCCGAAGATTGAGAAGAAGGGATGATTGTGCCGGATTCTCATCGGGGGTCGTTGACCAGCGGAGGGTGGCGAATTGGTCGTCGATCAGATCAAGCTCATGGAGGGTCTGCACTTCGGTGACAAGGGTGGGCTCGGTGGTCACAAGGCGAAGACTGTCTTCGTTGGTCCACCCGGCGATGAGGGCGCTCAGCGCAGCCGAAACGGCTCGCTCAAATCCTTCGGCGCTATAGACCGAAGACCGCTTGTCAAACAGGACGATGGTTCGCCCCGTTCGGGGCCGCTCATCCGTCCTGACCATGAGCTCGTCGGTCCGCGCCGTTGCCCTCCAGTTAACTCGGCGAAGGTCATCACCCACCACGTAGGGGCGAAGGGCGAAGAACTCGTCGCCGCCGCTTCGCAGCGATCGATCGTTGCTTACCTCCCCAACTTGTTCATGGCCCATTCGGCCGCTGAGTGAAACGAAGGGCAGAAGGTTGGTATGGACCAACAGCTGCGTGGCGGCGGATGCCCGCACGCGAGATCGTGTTAGCGCCAAGGGATCGCCAAAGGCCAGATCAAGCGGACCAACCTCGAGGAGGCCCCGAGTCCGGGTGGGAAGTTGGTAGGCCACCACGGAGTGGCCCCGGCCCCGGATTCCCGCCAGCGAGACTTTTGCGCCGCTGCTGCCGCTCACGTGATCCGTCACCCGCAGAACCGGCGTGGACCGTCGGGACGCATTGCGGATCTCCAAATCAATCCGGGCCGGCTGACCGGCCCGTAGTTTGGTGGGAGAGGCGCGACGGCTGATTTCGAGATCCAGCTGCACCGATGCGGTGTACAAGACGGCTGCAATAACCGCCAAGCCGGCCATAGCCGCAAGGAGATACATCTCCAAGGTGCCGAGCGCTCGACCAACCATTGCCATCGCGAGGCCAGCGGCGATGAGGGCGAAGCTGGCTCTAGTAGGTCGCATCACATCCGATCGTAGGGGACCGGTACCGAGTCGAGTATGTCGGCTACCACTCGGTCGGTGTTCTGCCTCGGGACGAAGCATCAGCCTGTGGCTGATGACCGAATTGGCAACGGCTTTGATGTCGTCGTCAATAACGTAGGCGCGTTGGGAGGCCAAGGCATGGGCCCGGCTGACCTGCTGAAGGCTGAGCGTTGCCCGAGGTGACATACCCAGTTCGAGCGAGGGGTGGTTCCGGGTGGCCTCGGCGAGGTCGACCAGGTAGCCCCGTAGCTCGGGTGCGATGGTTACTTTCTTCACCATGTTGATCATGGCGACCAGGTCGTCCGCGGTGGCCACGGGAGTAAGCGCATCCACCAGATGCCGCTGCTCGTGGGTTTGCAGGATCGACAGTTCATCGGTCCGTCGGGGGTAGCCCACCGAGATTCTCATCAAGAAGCGGTCGAGTTGGCTTTCGGGCAAGGGATAGGTTCCCTCCGATTCCACAGGATTCTGCGTGGCTACCACCATGAACGGCTCGGGGAGTTGGTAGGTGTGCCCGTCGACGGTGACCTGCTCTTCAGCCATAGCCTCCAAGAGTGCCGACTGGGTCTTGGGGGAAGACCGGTTGATTTCGTCGGCGAGAACGATGTTGTTGAAGATCGGTCCCTTTCGGAACTCGAATGTGGCGCTGTCGCGCTTCCAGATGCTCAGCCCGGTGACGTCGGCGGGTAGGAGGTCTGCGGTGAACTGGATACGGCCCCAGTCAGCGTCGATCGATTGAGCGAGAGCCTTTGCCACGGTGGTCTTGCCGACCCCGGGAACGTCTTCGACGAGAAGGTGGCCTTGGGCCAGCAGGCAGAGGAGGGCTTGCCGTACAACGACGGGTTTGCCGCGAACGACCGTTTCCATATTGTGAGCGATCGAATCGAAGGCTGTTACGAACTGGGAGATTGCGCTGGGGCCGAGTCCGCCCAACCCAGAACTTGGCCCAGGAGGATGGAAAGCTTCTGTATCTGATGAAGATGTGGTGGTCATTCGTTCCTTTGCCGTCAGCCCCCAGCCCTCCGAGGGTAGCGGAGAGAGTAACTTGAGGGCTATGGCACCGGAGGTAGGACCGATGGAGCGCTGTGTTCTGGCGCTGGATGTAGGGGGAACCAAAATCGCCGCGGGTCAGGTGACACCGCAGGGCCGAATTCTTCGTCGCCGTCTTGTTGCCAATCCCCGGCTGAGCGATGGCGACGAGCTGTTCGCCACGGTGGCTGACCTCTTGGTAGAGTTCGCGCCATTCGATGATTACCTCGGGCTGGGCGTCGGCTGTGGTGGCCCCATGACCCTTGGGGGCATGCACGTTTCACCGATCAATATCCCGGCGTGGCGGCAATTCCCGCTCCAACAACGGTTGAGGGAGTATTGCCAGCTCCCGCTGGCCATCGATAATGATGCCAAGGCGCTGGCGCTGGCCGAGGGCTGGGTTGGCGCCGCCGTCGGCTACAAGAGCTACATCGCCATGGTGGTGAGCACTGGTGTAGGTGGGGGCATCGTGCTCAATGGCAGACTGCTCGACGGTGACGCCGGCAACGCTGGTCATATCGGACATGTGATGGTCTGCCCAGATTCACTCGTAGCTCCACCCCAACATGTCCCCGGAATGCTGGAGTCGGAGGCCTCGGGCACCGGGATTCAGTTGCGGATTGGTGCTCCCGCCGTCGACGCCTCGACTGCAGACATTCGCCGAACCGGCATGTTGGTTGGCCGCGCCGTCGCCTCCGTCGCAAATCTTCTCGATTTGAGGCTGGCCGTAGTTGCCGGATCGGTTGCGCTTGGGTATGGCGAGCCGTTCTTCTCCTCCGCTCAGGCCGAAATGGATCGACTCTGCGTGCTCGATCACAGCCGGGGAGCTCGGATCCGTCCGGCCGGGCTCGGTGCGGATGGCCCACTTGTTGGCGCCGCTGCCGTGGTCCTGCGCCACCTCGGTCTCCTACCCCGCTCGTTCTGATTTGGCGAGCTTTTTTGAACCGATCGATGTGCTGGTGACTTAGTGCAGCGTGGTCTCAACAATGATTCCAAATAGCCCCATAACCGAAACGCCGAGGGATCTCAGCTTCGAGGATTTCTGTCGCAGCGAGTACGCCTCCATCCGAACCGCCCTGGGCTGGTCGCTGGGAAATCACGAGCTCGCTGCGGATGCGACCGACGAGGCCTTTGCCCGAGCGCTGGAACGGTGGGATCGAGTTTGTTCGATGGACAATCCTTCCGGATGGGTCTACCGAGTAGGGCAGAACTGGGCGCAGCGTCGACGGTGGCGGACCAAGCGGGAGTCTGATCTTCACCGTCAGACACGCCCGCAAGCGGTGCACCGCGACTACTACCCCGATCCCGATCTCGCCACCGCCTTGTTATCGCTACCGATGAAGCAGCGGTCCGTTGTGGTGCTGCGGCACCTTCTGGGGTATTCCGAACGAGAGACCGCCGAGATCCTAGGGATCTCCACCGGGACCGTGAAGAGCCGCCTGAGCCGATCGATGGATCAACTGCGGTACTTGCTCGCCGATGACGGCGACGCCGCAGAGAAAGGAAGAAGATGATGAGCAAACCACTCGAGGATCGCCTTACCGCCGCCGGTTCACATCGGCAGGCGTTCACGCCGAACATGGCCGCAATCAAGAGTCGAGCCGAGACACGAGCGAGCCGGCGGCGAGTCGGTTTCAACGTTGCCATGGTTGCCCTGGTAGCAGGAGGTGGGCTGCTGGCGTACTCGGCAATGCGATCCCCGCTCACCATCGATGCTGCTGATGGCGGTGAACCCGCCGACGCCGTTGTGGTCGACGAGACGACGACCACAACGACCGAAGAGGCTCCGGAATCCACCACGTCCACCACCTTGGCCCCCATCCCCGAGCGGGCACTTTCCGATTCGCTTGGGGGTTATGTCGAAATGCGCGACGGCGACCTCATCCACGTGTCCTCCAACGGCTCCGAGAACCGCGTTCCACTCGAGGAACCGACCGGTGGCTTCGTTCAGCGGTGGGTGACCGATATCGCCCCGGTTGACGGGACGCCCTACCTGTTCATCGACGAGTTCGTCAATCGCACAGACCTTGCTGCGGACCAGGCTGCCGCTCTCTACGAGAGCTATGGCCTCACCTACAACCCGGAGTCCGATCCGTATTCTGATCTCCGGGGCATCGCCACCGACCAGGAACTCTCCAACCTGGAGCACTGGGAAGTTGCCATCGTTGCGTACAACCTCGCAACCGAGGAGTTGTTCGACGTCGAGCGCCGAACGATCCACTCGGCCACGTCGCTCGACTGGACCTACAACGGTCACATCACCGCCGACGGCGAACGGGTCTTGGTAATGAGAGAGCTCTGGCAGAGCAGTTGTATGTACGTCAACGCTCTGACGCTTGCAGGCGATCCAATCGTCCTTGATCCCTCACCCGTTCCGGCCCCACTAGCTCTCGAGTCGCTGGATTTCGATGCGATCCGGGCCATGCAGATGGGGGAGCGGCCCTACCCACAGGAATGCACCACGCTGGAGCAGATCGGCGATGGCGGCCTAGCGATACTGGGGAGTCACGTTGACCAGGCCATCGTGAGCGAGTGGAACAACGAATTGCGCTAGCCAGCCCAGTCGCTTGGTCAGTTCTTTTCGAGCCACCTCAGCCAGGTGATGAGCTCTTCACCCGAGGACGCAGGGGGCGAACCGTCACCTCCGTATGCCGTGACGAGGCGGAAGCGCATCCAATCCCGGTCAGGGACTGGGAGGAAAGGCCGGCGGGTCCACCATCGTGTTGGAACGAATGAACGATAAGCACGAAAGGCGGTGGGCCAGAGCCTCGGTTCTCGGGCGACTGCCGTGGCCATGGATGACGTGATCAGCACCGACCGCCGCCTTACTTCGGTGTCTCTGACCACGGCCCGCGATCCGAGCGAGGCTCTTTCGGAAGTCCGAGCACCATTTCGCCCAGGATGTTCCGCTGTACCTGCGAGGTTCCGGCATAGATGGTGCCAGCCCTCGCATTCAGGAATGTTCCCACCCAACTCCCAGAATCATTTGGTGCTCCTGGGGAGTCCGCGGCGAAAGCGGAGGTTGGCAACTTGCCTTCGATGAAGAGGGCGTCAGCACCAAGGATGTCGATCGCCAACTCGGTGACTTTGCGATGGTACTCACTCCAGAAAAGTTTGAACATCGACCCCTCGGGGCCGGGGTGGCCACCCTTCAGGAAGTCGGTAAGGGTGCGCATCCCGAGGAAACGCATGATTTCTACCTTGGAATAACACCATGCGAGTCGCTGCCGAATGAGTGGATCGTCGGTCTTGCCGTAGTCCTTGGCCAGTTGCACGAGTCGATCGAACTCTATTCGGAACTGCACCGGCGTTGTAGCCGCTGCTTCACCGCGCTCGAAACCCAGCAGCGTCATTGCCACGCCCCAGCCGCCGTTGACTTCGCCGACGACGTTTTCTTTCGGACATTTCGCATCGGAGAAGAACACCTCGTTGAACTCGGCCTGGCCGCTGATCATTTTGATCGGCCTTACCTCCACTCCGGGCTGGTCCATGGGGACGAGCAGGAACGTGATGCCGCGGTGTTTGGCGGCCTCCACGTCGGTACGGGTGAGAACAAAGATCCAGTTGGCAAGATGGCCGGCGGAGGTCCAGATCTTCTGGCCGTTGATCACCCATTCGTCGCCGTCGAGCACTGCCTTGCACCCAAGATTGGCCAGATCGGAGCCGGCGTTCGGTTCGGAGTAGCCCTGGCACCACACGTCATCGCCGTTAATGATCCGGGGGAGGAAATGCTTCTTCTGCTCTTCGGTGCCCCAGGTCAGGATGGTGTTTCCCACCATCTGAATACTGAAGGGGTCATTCGGTCCCCCTGTTGGCACTCCAGCCACTGCGAATTCCTCTGCCAGGATCACCGACTCCAACGACGTGAGGCCGGCGCCGCCGTACTCGGTGGGCCAGTTGGGGGCCAGGAAGCCGTTGGCGCCAAGCGTGGAGCGCCACTCGTTCATGAATTGGTGCGCAGCCACCTCGTCGAGAGCGCCGATGCCGTTCCAGTCGGTAGGGAGGTGTTCTGCCAGGAATGCCTGGACCTTTTCACGAAATACATCGACGTCGGTGGAGTACGTAGGCTGCATGACTCCGATACTAGACCGAGCGGTCAAGTTTTGAGGAGCTCGCCAACTCCCCAAATTTCTGCTCACCTCGACAACTGGTTCACTCTGAGCAGACAGACCGTCAAATCGCCTGTCTCTCTGTGCAGACAGAACGCCGTTTTACCGAAACGGACTCAGGGCAGGCGGTGGAGTTCCTCCAGGAAAGCAACCGTCAGGACCGCGCTGTCGATAGCGACCCCAATGGGGGTGGTGGCCGGGTCGAGGCCGCGTGGCACGGCGCCGGCGGTGAGGAGTCCGGCGGTGTCGGAGAGGTCGGTGGCGTAGGGGACCATGGTCTGGAAACGAGCGACGGTGCGAGTTCGCCGCTGGGACAGGCCCACGATCTTTCGACCGTCTGCTCCACTTACTTCCCCGGGTCCAAGACCGGCGAAGCAGATATGGCGTCCCCATTCTTTGTTCTTCATTGGCCCGGAGTGGATAACCGTTGGCGTGACCCCAAGCTTGGCCAGCGCTCGTTGCCAGACGCCACCGATCCAGAGGAAGGCCCGACTCACATCGTGGTCCCACAACGGGTCGTCGTGGCCGATGAGGACATCGATCCATGTGTCATAGGGCTGCACCAACACGGCACCGCCGCCACTTCTGCGACGGAGGACCTCTATCCCTGCGGCAGCAAGGTCCTCGGAAGGTCGGGCTTCGGTGCTGGCTTGGGTGGAGCCGAGGACGAGGGCCCGACGTTGTATTTGATGGATCCAGACAAGGCGGTTTACCTGGTCAGGGATCTCTCGGTGGTGCAGGTCGGACGCGGTGCCGGTGGAGGAACGCACGTCCCACCAGACGCCCCGCCCGGGCAGCAACGGCTCATCTTTGGCGGTCACGATGGCAGTGTTGCTGGTTTGGTCGGCCCTGAGCAGGGCTTTCAGCGATATTCCGAGAAATCCCGGCGCTTTTTGGTTCAGATTGGTGGACAGAGTGGGTCATGGGGGGTTAGGGTGGGGCGCTGTGGGGGAGTAGCCCACGAAATACCATTACTAGATCTTGGGGAGGCGAGGTGCGCGTTGTTTGTTGGTCAGTACGAGCACACGCTCGACGAGAAGGGTCGAGTCGTCCTTCCGCCGGACTTCCGGGAAGCTTTAGGAGCACGGGCCTATGTGGTTCGTCTTGGCGAACGGCTCGGAATCTGGGACGAGGAGACCTTTGCCGCGGTCAGCGCGGATTGGGAGGCCCATCGTCGGGCCAGTGTTCTCGACGCGGTGAGCTTCCGCAAGCTTACGGGGGAAACCCAGCGGGTCAAGGTGGACTCGGCCGGACGAATAACGATCAACAAAGCGCTTCTCGAGGGGTTTCCCCTCGGTCAGCCAGTCGTCCTCACCGGATCACTGAGCAGGATCGAAGTCTGGCCCTCCGAACTCTTCCACGCTGTCCACGATTCCGAACAGGCATCGGCCGACGTCAGCGCCGCTCTCGATCGAATGGGGCTGTAGTGGTGCCGGTAGCAAACGATTTTTCTGCAAATCAGGCGGCAGGAACACGAAAGGAGTCCGGTAGAGCTTCGTAGGCGTTCGATCATCGGTTGCTTCTCGGGTTTCG
>RCMY010005844.1_pt1 | contig 10376 bp, 6 predicted proteins | sample 2041341 | NCBI WGS metagenome assembly RCMY01 (sample SAMN09708234, study PRJNA481090) | Marine sediment metagenome, whole genome shotgun sequencing project.
GGGCCACGGCCACCCGCCGAATTGGGTTTGCTGAAAGTCCCTGAAGGTCTGTTGGATCTCGGCCTCGGTATTCATCACAAACGGTCCATATTTGGCCACCGGTTCTCCGATAGGCCTCCCTTGGAGCACCATGGCCTCCACCGGATCCTCACCGGCTCTAAGGGTCACGGCCTGAGTTGATCGAAGGACCGCCCCGTTGCCGGACTTGACCGGCTCATCATCGATTTCGATCCACGATCCGTCGAACACATAGATGACTCTGTTGACCTCGTCGGAATCCGTTGGCGGAAGGTCCATGGTTGCACCCGCCTCCATCTTGATATGCCACACGCCGACTGATGATTCCGCTCGTGATGCCCAGGAGTTTGGCGGTGGAGCCTGGCCGTGCTGATCATCGAAAGATCCGGCGATAACCGTGATTTCGCTGCGCCGCCCCGCGGCATCGATCCGGTTACTCCTAGGCGTTTCTTCACTCCAGAGCATCGTGAAGTAGGCGGGCACCATCTTGTCCGCCGCCGGGAGGTTCAACCAGATCTGAAAGAGTTCGAGCGGGTTGGGCCGATCCTTGTGGATCAGCGGGAAAAGCTCGGCGTGCACCACGCCGCCGCCGGTGGTGACCCACTGGGTATCACCCTCACCGAAACGGGCCGCGGCACCCATGGAGTCGGTGTGGTCGCAAAACCCGGTGCGAACGTAGGTGATGGTTTCAAACCCTCGGTGGGGGTGCTGGGGAAAGCCGGGAACGGTGCTCCCGTGGTACATGTTCCAACCGTCTTTCCCGGCAAAATCGCTACCCATTTGGCGGCCAACCAGCAAGGAGGGATCGGGGGCGAGATTCTCGTTGCCCTCGGGATAGTGGTCGAGATGATGGGCGGTAAAGAGAAACGGGTCGAGCGTTGGCCACTGCGAACCGATCGGGAAGACCTGGAGGATGGCGGACATAGTTCAATCTTAAACGAATCGGCTGGCATTGGATATGCCCGCGGACACACATCACCCCCGTGCCGGAAGGTGAACGCGGAGCCTGCTGTCGGACTCCACCTCCACCGTTATCTCGCCACGCCCGGTTTGGAGCACGGCATCAGTTGTAAGCCTGGTGGCGCCCACCACCGTGTGAAGAGGGGGAGCGAGCACCACCTCTACGTCGGCGATCTGTTTGACCTCCCGAATGATCACTGACATGCCCCGGTGTCCGCCCTCCACCACGACCACGATCTCGCTTGGTCGCAAATCCAGCAATGCCTCCACAACCCTCTGATCGGCGCCCGATTGGAGTACGAGCACATCGTTCCCAAGGTCGTTACGGATGAAGGTTCCTCCCCCGACGAGCACCACGACCGGGGACTGCGGTGCACCAACGGGCACGATGAGCATGCCGATGGCGGCCCCCGCCCCAAGCCATCCGCGAAGCCTTGGCGGCAGCGGTGCCAATACGATCGCTCCCGCCAAGATGAAGAGGGCACTTCCTCTGGTGAGCGGCGCCACAGGGATCTCCGCCATCGTCTGAGCCATTGCGTCGATCCACCACAAGAGCAGCCGAACCGGAACCTGCAGCGCCGCTCCGAGCGAACCCCCCACGGCGCCTGCGACCAATCCCACACTCATCCCCCACATCATCACGGCTCCCGCTGCCCACCCTGCCAAAAGGTTGGCGGGGAGCGAGACCAGCGAGACGTCACCGAACGACATGATCAGCAATGGCGCTACGGCCACCTGTGCCGCAATGGTGACCGCCAACGGCACCCGGACCAGCGATGGCCCCGGGAGGCGGTTGGTGAGGGCCGGCCCGAAGAGCAGGATCCCTGCGGCGGCTAAAACCGACAGCTGAAAGCCAACGGACCGCGCCAGGAAAGGGTCGATGAGCAGCAGTACCGCCACGGCCAGCGACAGCAGCCGAACCCCCGATCCGGCCCTCCCGGTGACGACCGCCCAGTACCCGACGCCAGCGGTCACGGTGGCCCGCAGGACCGACGGTTCCAACTGGGTAACCAGCGCGAAAATGCCCAGCACCACACCGACCACCACCGGCCGACCACGCCGAGGCACAACACCCAGCACCGCCTGCAGCAGGATCAAGACAAACGCAACGTTCTGCCCACTTACAGCCAAAATGTGGCTGAGGCCAACCGTGCGAAAGACCGCCTTCTGAGCGGCGCCTTGCTCTCGATCGTCGCCGGTTACAAGACCTCGATAGAGGGCGGCCGGTGCATCGTCGAAGGTCCCCGATCCTCGCTCCACCAAACGCTGAAGAGCACCGGCGACCTGCCAATGCAGGCTTCCTGCGCCGATACGCCGCACGCTTCGAGCCGTAAGCCGACCCTCCAGGTGTCTACTTCTGTGCCACGGGGTGTCATCGATCGGGCCCAGCTTTCCCTCCACCAAAAGCCGGTCACCACCCCGCACGGATCGAACCGAACCGGCCGACGGAGGGACGGTGAGCGTAGCCCGTTGTCCGGTGGGTAGTTTCACTTCCAGCCGCTCACCGAATGTAGCAACATCGGGCAGGCCCAACGAGATCACCACGCCATCGAAGGGAGTAGCTGCCATAGGCTCGTAGTTGGCTTGAGCCACGGCGCCGAGCGCATTGGCCAATAGGAAGGATGTCAGCAGGACGAGGCGGGGCGCCCGAAATGCCAAGGCCGCTAGGACGCCCACCGCACCGATGAACCACGGCAGCGGCCGGGCCATCACAACCCCGATGCAGACAACGATTGCCAGGAGGAGCATCTGCAGATCGCTGAGTCTGGGCGGTGGTTCCGAAGGCATCATCCAACAACCACCAGGTCTTCCAGTGAGGCCAGCTTCGCCTCGCCGATGCCTCGCACGCCAAGCAGGTCAGCCACTTCCACGAATCCGCCGTGTTCCTCCCGATAGGAAATGATTGCGGCCGCTGTTGCCGGACCGATGCCCGGCAACGACTCCAATTGAATTCCGGAGGCCGTGTTCAGGTTTACTGGCCCGGAGCTGGCAACCCCGGAGCCGGTGTCGATACTCATAGCCACCTCGCCTTCTACCGGAACCCGGATCTGCATTCCGTCAGCCACGGGGGCGGCAAGGTTCAGACGATGGGTTTGCCCGTCCGATGTTGGTCCGCCCGCCGCAGCGATTGCATCCATCACCCTGGCCCCGGTTTCGAGTTCATAGACCCCTTCGGTTCGAACCGCCCCGGTCACATGGACCAACATCACTGGGACTGCGGTGGTTGGTGGAGTGGCTGGCACCAGCGACACCTGTGGAATCCGGTCATCGACCGGCACCGTAGAGCGATCGCCCGGCCGGGTGAGGAACCAACTGAGGGCGAGCAGTGCAACGCCGATCCCTACAACACCGACGACTACGGCTGGTCGGCGGCGCGCCTCGTCCCATCGATACAGAAGTTCGTCGAGTTGCTCCCCGAGATTGCGGGGGCCATCCTCTTTTGCATCCACTGGCTACGAGCTCTTGGTGGTGAGAGGTCAGCTTCTCGCAAGAAGCCCGCCGGACCGCAATGGCCGAGTGGATCGCGGGAAACGATCCTGGGAGAACGAGACTAGCGGCTCGCTCGCTTAGTACAGGTGGGTGGAGAGCTTCTTACGCCACAGACCGGTGTTGGCGTGGTTGGGCCCCAGGACCTCCAGGAGATCCACGAATTCCTGCCGGGCCTCGTCGTCTTCCTTTACCGCTGGCAACAACGTCATGAGCCGGGCCTCGATCTCCTCGGCGCTGCCGACCGTGGCGGCGGAGCGGGCGCGGGCGGCGATCGGCCGAGTGAGGTCCGTCTCGGGAACTCGGGCGAGCAATTCCAAGGCCGCCTCGGTGTTGCCTTGATCAACCAGAATGGTGGCCAAGGCGGCGATGACCTCTTCATTGTCGGGCTCCATTTCGAGAGCCCGGCGCAGCGAGTCTTCATCGCCTGCCTCCAAAAGGCCGGCCACCGGGCTAATGGGCGGAAGCAGTCGCTGAACGAACTCTCGCACCACGCTCTCTGGTTGCGCCCCCATGAAGTTATCGGCCACCTGCTGGTTGACGATGGCAAAAACCGACGGGATCGAGGTGACCTGGAAGGCCTGCTGAACCTCGGGGTTGGCCTCAACGTCCACCTTGGCCAGAATCACTTGGCCGTTCTGCTCGTTGATCACCTTCTCCAGAATGGGCGTGAGCGTCTTGCACGGTCCGCACCAATCGGCCCAAAGGTCAACGACCACGGGGACGGTGGCGGAGCGAGCCAGGACTTCGGTTTGGAACGTGTCTGCGGTGACGTCGATTATCACAGGTAAAACCGTAACGTCACCGAAGGCGTTTAGGCCACCTGGCCCTCTACCAGCTCCAACTGGTGGCCGAGATAGAGGGCCTTACAATGGGCTCGTTGCAACTTGCCAGACGAAGTCTTGGGTAGCGTGCCGGGCTTCACCAGAATCACTTCCTTGGCCGGAACGCCCACAGATTCCAGCACCGCATGATGAACCGCTGCCGACAACGCCTGTTGGTCCTCGACCCGGGTCTCAGCCACAACGGCCACAGCTTCTTTGCCGCCACGACCCTCGACGCTGAATGCGATCACGTTGCCGGTTCGGATCCCGTCGAGATGGCCAACAGCACGCTCGATGTCCTGCGGGTATACATTTCGGCCGCCAACGATGATCAGGTCCTTGATTCGTCCGCACATGACCATCTGACCGTCGGCCATGTAGGCCAGATCGCCGGTTCGGAGCCAGTCGCCGGCGAATAATTCAGCGTTGGCCTCGGGTCGGTGGTAGTAGCCGGTGGTCACCGATGTACCGCGAATCTGCAGCTCACCAACCTCTCGGTCGCCAAGAGCCGAGCCGTTCTTTGGGTCACAGATCCGCATCTCCAGACCGGGGACGGCGGTGCCTAGCTTTACGATCTCGCGAGCATTTTTGTGCTCCGCTGCAACGTTGACGGCCCGGTGTTCGAGTTCCAGAAGTTCGGCATCGACGATGTCGGTCTCCATACCGGTCATGGGTTTGGGGAATGAACCGGCGATTCCCACCTCGGCCATCCCAAAAGCGGGGAAAATTGCGCCCGGCCGAAGCCCGTGGCGCTCACCGGCTTTGATGAAATCCCGCACGCTGGATGGGTCCACCGGCTCGGCTCCGTTCAGAGCGATCCGTAACGAGGAGAGATCCAGGATCTCCTTGCTTCGATTCAAAGCCCGCGTGGCCAGGACATAAGAGAAGTTGGGGCCCGCAGTAGCGGTCCCGCCGTAGACGGAGATCCACTCCATCCAGCGCCTCGGCGATCCGAGGAAGTCTTGGGGGGCGCCGAGAACGAGGTCGATCCCAGAACTCATGGGAAGGATGCAGAAACCCACCAGCCCCATGTCGTGGTAGAGGGGCAGCCACGAGACCATGACATCTTCGTCCTCGATCACCTCGGCGGCACCAAGAATGGCGTCCAGGTTGGCCGCCACCAGCTGATTGGAGAGCTGGACGCCCTTGGGTTCACTGGTGGAACCGCTGGTGAACTGAAGAATGAAGAGATCGTCGTGGTGATAATCCGGCCGAACGAAATCGGCGGCGGTTTGATCGGCGGCGGCCAGATCATCCAGTAGATACATCGGCGGATCACCTTCCTCGGTCGTGAGGAAGGGGGCGAGATCAGAATCCACCAGTACGCATGCCGAATCCGCCAGACGGATGCGATTGCGGGTGGAACTGGTGAAATCCTCCAGCGATGCCAGTCGCATCGGCAGCGGCAGCACCACCAAGGTGGCGCCGCAGAGCCAAACGGCCTGCATCGCGGTGACGAGGGTGGCGGTGGTGGGACCCAGCACCGCAACGTGGGCACCCTGATTCACGTTCCGAGCTTGCAGAGCAGCAGCCATCGCCTGGGCTTCGGCGTGGACTTGGCTCCATGTCTTGGTTTCGGGTTGGTCCCCGGTCATGAAGGTGACGGTTCCTTGGCCCTTTGCGGCGTGCTCGATACGGGTGACAATTGTGTCCACGACACATAGACCCTGATGGTTACCGGTTGGTTACATGCACCGAAAGATTTCTCGCGTTGTTTTGTTCGTTGTTCGGACGCAGCTCCAGACGGCCCATCGACACCGTCCGAGTCTCAAACCTCGGCGAGGCAAGCCTCCAGGCGCTCGACCAAGCGGCGATCGCCGACGAACACCGGGGTTCGCTGGTGAATGTGGGTTGGTTCAATTGCGAGCAGGTCTCGTGTTCCATCCGAGGCCCGGCCCCCTGCCTGGTCGGCGAGGAATGCCAAGGGGGCCCCCTCGTAGAGCAAACGGAGCTTGCCCTCCGGGCGATTGACCTCGCCCGGGTAGCCGAACACTCCCCCGTGCAGCAAGTTTCGGTGAAAGTCGGCAACTGCGGATCCGATGTAGCGCTGTGTAAGGTTCGGTGTATCCGGGCGATTGAGCCACTCCACGAACCGGCCCATGCCCGTTTCCCACTGTGGTGCTGACGCCAGATTGAGCGAGTAGTAAACCGGATCCTCCGGGAACCGCAGGTCAGACCACGTCAACAGAAACTCGCCGACCTCGGGGTCCAGGGTGAACGCATGGACGCCCGCTCCTGCGCTGTACACCAGCATTGTCGACGTGCCGTACAGCACGTACCCGGCGGCCACCAGATCACGCCCGGGCCGCAACCAGTCGGCATCCGACAGTGGGAGCGACATGTCCTCCCGTCGGTAGATCCCGAATATCGTGCCGATGCTCACGTTCGAATCGATGTTGGAAGAACCATCGAGTGGGTCATGGACCACAACATACGGAGCCGCCTCGTCGATCACCAGCGGCTCGGGTTGTTCCTCCGAGACGATCGCGGCCACCCGCCCTTGCCCCGAGAGCACTGCCGTCATGGCTTCATCGGCATAAACGTCCATGAGCTTTTGATCCTCACCCTGAACGTTGATTGAGCCGGCCTTGCCGAGCAACTCTGTGAGTCCCGCTCGCCGTGTTCGGCTTGCTATCAGCTTGCCCGCCAGTGCGATGTCGTTGAGCAATCCCGAAAGACTCCCCGTAGCGCTGGCGGGCTGGTGGTCGGTCAGGAACCGTTCGATCGTGACCAGATGGTCGGCTGCCCGTCCACCTACGGGCGGAGGACCAGGATCGGGATCGGGCTTGCTCACTTTGCACCAACCATTTCCGCCTCGATCGCTGCAACTACCCGACGGGTGTTTACGAGCGCATCGGGGTTGACGGCGATCGAGTTGATGCCTCGGCGGACCAGAAACTCGGCTAAGTCCGGATGGTCACTTGGCCCCTGCCCGCAGATACCCACCTTGCGGCCAGCAGCCTGACCGGCGGCGATGACCTGTTCGATTGCTGCCAGCACGGCCGGGTTGCGTTCATCGAAAAGGTGAGCGAGCTGACTGGAGTCGCGGTCGACGCCAAGCACAAGTTGTGTCAAATCATTGCTACCGATGGAGAAGCCGTCGAATCGCTCGGCGAACTGGTCGGCCAAAAAGACGTTTGCCGGGATCTCTGTCATCACATACACCTGCAGGCCATCACGGCCGCGTTCCAATCCTTGTGTGGCCATGAATGCCAATACCGAGTCCGCTTCGTCGAGGGTCCGAACGAAGGGCAGCATGACTATCACGTTGTCCAGCCCCATCTCCCCACGGACTCGCCGCATCGCCTGACACTCCATTGCGAAAGCTTCTTGATACGGCCCATCGGCATATCGCGATGCGCCCCGCCAACCCAACATAGGATTTGACTCGGTGGGCTCGAACTGGTTCCCGCCGATCAGATCGGCATACTCGTTCGACTTGAAATCACTCATCCGGACGATGACCGGAGCCGGGTAACGGGATGCGGCGATCCGAGCGATGCCGCTGGAGAGACGGTCCACAAAATAGGCCCCGAGATCGTCGTATCCGACCGTGATCTCCTCGATTGTTGCTCGCACGTCTCGATCTTCGATGTGGTCGAAATGCAACAGCGCAAGCGGATGAACCTGAATGTGATCGTTGACAATGAACTCGGTACGGGCGAGACCAACACCGTCAGCGGGGAGTTCCCACCAGCGGAAGGCCGCCCCTGGCGATGCGAGGATCAACATGATGTCCGTCCGTGTCTCGGGCAGGTCCTGGAGGTCGATCTCGATTTCGGTCCAGTCGACCTTCCCTTCATAGACCCGACCATCGTCACCCTCGGCGCAGGAGACCGTCACCACCATTCCATCCTCGAGGACCGAGGTCGCATTGTCGGCCCCGACCACGGCAGGGATGCCGAGCTCACGGCTGATGATCGCGGCATGGGCCGTCCTTCCCCCTCGGTCGGTGACAACCGCGCCAGCTCGAGCGAGAATCGGACCCCAGTCCGGATCGGTCATCTCTGTGACGAGAACATCCCCCTGGGCGAAGCGGTCCGACTCTGCCATGCTCGAGAGAATTCGAACGGTTCCGGTTGCAACCGACCCGCCGACTGCTGTTCCACGAACGATCGGTGTGGCGTCGGTGCGAACTCGATAGGCCGTCATCACCGCGGCGCTGGACCGCGACTGAACGGTCTCGGGACGGGCCTGTACAACAAAGAGATCTCCCGTGTCACCATCTTTGGCCCACTCCACGTCAACCGGGTGGCCATAATGATCTTCGATCGCAGCGCCCCACCGTGCAAGCTTCATGACCTCCTCATCGTTGAGCACAAATGATTCGCGTTCTCTACGACGACAATCCACGATCTTCGTGGCAGCAACTTCACCAGTGGCGTAAACCTCTTTCGACAGCTTCGAGCCGAGTTTGCGATCAATTATCGGGAGATGCCCGCCAGCCTCTTCGGTGCCGAGTTTGGTCTTGAACACGACCCACTCATCGGGCTCTACACTCCCTCGCACGAGGTGCTCGCCGAGGCCCCAGGCGCCGTTGATCACAACAACATTGGGGAAGCCCGTGTCGGGATCGAGCGTGAAGAGGACCCCCGAGGATGCCTTGCCCGATCGCACCATCTTCTGGATGCACACCGAAAGACCCACCTGGCGGTGGTCGAACCCGTGGCGGGCCCGGTACGCAATAGCCCGATCCGTAAAGAGCGACGTATAGCAATACTGAACGGCGTCCAGCACATCCAGCGCGCCGGTGACGTTCAGCATGGTCTCCTGCTGACCGGCGAAACTGGCGTCCGGCAGATCTTCCGCAGTAGCCGACGACCGTACGGCGACGTCGGCTTCGTCCATGCCGAACATCCGAGACAATTCTGCATAGCCATCCCGAATCTGCTGGGCGAGGGCCGTTGGGAATTCACCTCGACCAACCGCTCGTCGAATGGTGTCGCCGGCGTGCGCGAGAGCTCGGTCATCGGTCTCGACGAGACCATCTACGGTTGCCGCGATCAGCTCATCGAGCCCATTGTGCGCGGTGAACGCTCGATAGCCCGCAACCGTTACTGCAAGACCGTCAGGCACCCGGACGCCCTTGGACTTCATCGCTCCCAGCATCTCTCCGAGGGAGGCGTTCTTCCCGCCGACGATGTCTACGTCGTCCTTGCCAAAAGCATCGAGCGGCTGTACGAAAACATCATTCATGAGGACTCCCCTAAGTCGAAGGACTGCTTAGGTTCTAGCACTCCTTGCGGCCGTGTGGCCACGGTCACTTTGTTGTTGAACGACAAGGACAAAGTGCCCCGCGCCAGCCACTTCGTGGTGAACGGTCCCGCAATCGGTGGAACCGCCAAGCTCCAAAAGAAAAGCGGAACAATGCCCCATCAGGAACCTGGCTGTATTGCGGCCAGGTCGGGCATACGCTCGGCCCCATGAGTGAATGGTGGTCCGAAGCAGCCAAGGCCCGCAAAGCCGAAGTCCTTGCATCAATGCCGCCAGTCCGGCAGATTCCAGATCGCATCAAGGACATGGTGGGGCTCACCAATGCCATCCACAACAGCGACTGCATCAATCTGAACCCTGCAACCAACACCATGAATCCGAAAGCCGAGGCGCTACTGAGTAGCGGCATCGGGGTGCGGCCGTCATTGGGCCATCCCGGCGAGAAATACGAAATGGGGTTGGCGGGTATAGAGGAGATCGAGATCATTGCCGCGGAGTTGGCCTGCCGGGTTTTCGATGCGGACCACGCCGAGATCCGGGTGCCGTCAGGGGCGATGGCCAACCTGTTCGTCTTCATGGCGACCTGCTCCCCCGGTGATGCGATTATCGTCCCGCCGGCGTCCATCGGGGGCCACGTCACCCACAACGCCGCAGGCTGCGCCGGGTTGTACGGACTGAAAATACATGAGGCTCCGATCGACCCCAACACCTACACGGTGGATCCGGTAGGAGTTGCCGAACTGGCCGAGCAAGTCCAACCCAAACTCATCACAGTGGGCCAGAGCTTGAACCTACTTCCTCACCCGGTGGCCGAACTCCGCAAGATCGCCGATTCGGTTGGGGCCAACCTCCTCTTCGACGCCGCCCATGCGT
>RCMY010005846.1_pt1 | contig 10374 bp, 6 predicted proteins | sample 2041341 | NCBI WGS metagenome assembly RCMY01 (sample SAMN09708234, study PRJNA481090) | Marine sediment metagenome, whole genome shotgun sequencing project.
GCCAATTCAAAAGGAAAATTACCAGTTTGAAGAAAAAGCAGATACCATTCAAGGTATTAATATCAATGATATTCAAATAATTGGCTTAGAAGAGATTAAACCTCAGGCTTCTAACGATGGTAAAATTCGTCATATTTTAGAAAATGAATTTGAAAAAGAAATCAAAGTTTTAAAATCTATTTCAAAAGACGAAAAAAAGATTGATGAAAATCTAAATATCGAATTAAGGGTTTCAAAAAAGCAAAATATTGTTAATGAGGTAAAAGATGTTGAAGAGAGCGGAGATGTTTCTCCTATGAATTTGACCATTGCTGAATTGCGAAATAGAGCCGATGAGAGAAGAAATAAAATGAAAGCATTCAATTATAAATTCATCAATAAAATGCATCAAAATATGGATGAGATTCAAAATCAGCCTGCTTATAAAAGAATGGGTGTATCGTTAAACGATGTGCCATCATCTTCTGAAATGGACAAAAATCAGTCAAGAATGACTTTAGGTGTTGACGAGAAAGAGGGAATTCAATTACGTTCAAACAATTCATTCTTACACGATAACGTTGATTAGTTTTAGTTTTAGTTAGTGGGAAAAATCCGGAATAAATTATTTGTTCCGGATTTTTTTGTTTTATACGATATCGGCTTCTTGTTGTTGGATTGGATGTTGACAGGAAATTAAATTTTTATCAATCATAAAAAAGGTAGTCATATCGCTGAATAACTATTGATAAATATATACTTTTATTTAGGTATGACGAGTTAGCAGTAATTACAAGTTGAATATTAAAAATTTGGTCAATGGAAAAATTTTAGATAATAACAATAGCGATTGTAATTTTTTTAGTAATAAATTTTCTTTATTCTAAAAGCCTTAAGGGGTATGTCAAAAAAGAATTTGGAAAAAAGTGGTTAACGATTTGGGGAAACAAAGTTTATTTATGGCAAAGTTCAATATTTGTTAGCACAGCGGGTACTGTTTTAATAATGTATCTTTTAAAATGGTTAAATGTTTTGACTTTTTAGAAACCTAAAAAACAAAAGGAAACAATTTTAAATCGTAACTGATTTTAAACTGTGACGGAATCGAAATACCCGACTAATAAAAATTTTGAAGAATAATTAATGGATATTGTCAGATTATAAAGATCTAATGAATATTTGAAAAAACTTTGTGTAGGGTTTGTCCTGGACTAATTAATAAACGAAAAACTGTTGCCAACAACGAAGCATTCGGCTTAACGATAAGCTAAAGCTGAAAACAATATTGATTAATCAGGATTCAGATTAATGTATAGTTGCAATGGGGATATCATTGATAACTGTTTGGTAATTTTAAAAAAGCAGAGAAGTATCTTTACTTTTTTCAAGGCTTTTAACTGAAATTTTAGGATATAAAAAAGTAAGTGATTTAGCAGAAAATAAGAGCTAATTTAATCACAACGCCTCAAAAAAAACGTTGTATGTAATGCTGAAAAAAATCATTGTTAACGAAAAACGAAGAGAATAAAACAAATGGACAATAACCTGAATCAAATTAAAACGAAGGTTTACGACAAATGTTCTTTTGAGATTTCAGACTTCAAATTTGAACCAGAAAGCAAAGAATATGATGCCTCCCGATTTGAACTTAGCGGTCGAAATATTTTAAGCAGAAACGCTAAAATCACACCGAAAAAAGTCGGACAATTCGTAACATTCTGGAAAAGAAATAGATACGGAATTATTGAGCCATTTAGCGAATCCGATCGAATTGATTTTTATGTTGTGAATGTGCGGATTGAAAACGAGTTTGGACAGTTTGTTTTTCCGAAATCCGTGCTGATTAAAAAAGGAATAATCTCTACGCAAAAGAAAGAAGGAAAAAGAGCATTCAGAGTTTATCCTAAATGGGACGTTGTGAAAAACAAACAAGCCGAACAAACTCAAAAATGGCAATTGAATTACTTTTACGAAATAAACAATTCCATAGACTTAAAAAAGGTGTCGGAATTGTACGAAACGGAATAGCTGTGCGGAAAGCATCATACACAATATGTAAAAAAAACATAGCTAACATGGGCTTTTCGAGAGGTTTGTGTATCTTTGCTAAGACTGCCATCCCGAGGTTTCGGGATTAAATTTGGTTTTGAGAAATTAAGAAAAATTTAAAAATTAATAATTATGAATTTAAAATACAAATTTCCAATTACAATTTGTTTGCTTTCTCTTTTGGTTATGAGTTGCCAAAATACTAATGATAAACAAACAACAGAAAATGAAGCTGTAAAAACGAGCTCAATGGATTTAATCAGTGATAAATATAATACTGACATTCCAAAAAAAATAATGACTCCCGATGTTGTGGAGACAAGAATAGGGACCCTGAATTTCTTTGACGGACTACCATCGGCTGAAACCACGGAAAAAGTATATGATAATCTTGATTTTATGAGAGGAGTTGAGTCCTTCCTAAATGGAATTCCAGCTACTTCGATTGAAGGTCTGCGTTTAGGCATGGAAGAAATTGGCGCAAAAAAATCGAATCAAGTGGTTATTTTGGATCAACTTATGGATTCCAATCCATTATTTCTAACTGGAAATACAAGCACTGTTTATGCCTCAGCTTTTTTAAACCTTGAAGAGGATGGCCCTACTGTGGTAGAAGTGCCAGCTGGCAGCGGACCTGGAACTGTGAACGATGCTTTTTTTAGATTTGTAACAGATATGGGAGCACCTGGACCCGACAGAGGGAAAGGTGGAAAATATCTAATCTTACCTCCTAATTATGAAGGTAAAATACCGGAAGGTTATTTTGTTGCTACTTCAACTAGTTATGTAAACTGGTTAATCTTAAGAGGTTTTTTAGTTGACGGCAAACCCGATGCAGCTTCTAAAATGTATCGCGAAAATTTAAAAATTTATCCATTAAAAGACAAGAACAACCAACCTGAAATGGAATTTATCAATGGTTCTACTAAATCATTTAATACAATACATGCCAATGATTATGTCTTTTATGCCGAATTAGATAATGTTATTCAAAGAGAACCAGTTTCTTTTTTAGATCCAGAATTGCGCGGTTTATTCTCAAGTATTGGAATTCAAAAAGGATTGCCTTTTAGCCCTGATAAAAGAATGGAAGAAATTTTAAAAGATGCTGTAGAGGTTGGAAATGCAACCGCTCGCGCTATCAGCTTTAGATCTAGAGAAGAACTTGCTTCTATTTATAAAAGTGGACATTGGGAATCTGGTTTTATAGGTGGTAACTACCAATGGTTGAAAGATAATGGTGATGGAGGACGTTTTTTAGACGCAAGAACAAGATTCTTTTATGTGGCCACTGTAAATACACCTGCAATGGTTTTAAAAATGATTGGAAAAGGCTCGCAATATGCTATGAGTAGTCTTGATAAAAATGGTAATTATTTAGATGGAAGTAAAAAGTACACACTTAACATACCTGCAAATGTGCCAGCAAAAGACTTTTGGTCTGTGGTAATGTATGATCCACAAACTCGTTCTGAATTACAAACGAGTCAAGCGTTTCCGAGTGTTAGTAGTCAAAGAACTCCTCTTGTAGAAAATGAAGATGGATCAATCACTTTATATTTCGGAGCAACAAACAATGCACCTAAAGGTAAAGAAGCTAATTGGCTTCAATCTGTTCCAGGTAAAGGTTGGTTTGTATTGCTTAGACTATATGGGCCTCTTGAACCTTGGTTTGATAAAACATGGCAACCAGGAGAATTCGAACTTGTAGAATAACAGTACAAAGCAAAGTTATATAAATGGCATTTTAATGCCCTTTGTACTAACCGTTTTTAAATTATGAAGAATAATTGTGACTAAAGAAAAAACACTTATATCAAATTTTGCTGAACTATTTGCTTTTCCTTTATTGACGATACGCTGGTATGTTTCTCGACAGGCTTTATTAAGCTTACAAGAAGAAAAAGCACATAAGAACAATAAATTTTGAAGTTTTTTATTACCAACCTTGCTGATTCTACTCAGAGAATGTTTTCAGCTGGATTAGCAGCCCCTAAAATGAAATAGAGATCCAGGTTGCCGCGTTGAAAAAATAAAAACAAATTCATAGTTTTGGCTTAGTACCTGTTCAAAAGTTAACGATCTTTCACTCTGGTTATACCAAAAAACAGTTTAAATCATCAGTATTAAATTTATGCGACAACTAGTATTACTATTAACAACGATTACACTTTTTTCATTTGTAAATCAAGAAAAAGAGGTTTGGACAAATTTATTAGATGAAAATCTTTCGCAATGGGATAACTATTTAAGTTATCGTTATGACGAAGGCTATAGTGGTGCGATTCCTAAAGATGAACACGGAAACAGTCTACTTCCGATAGGTGCAAATAAAGACACATTCGGTGTTTTTACTGTAGTTGAAGAGAATAAGGAACAGATTCTTAGAGTAAGTGGAGAAATTTATGGATGCGTTTCTACCAAAGAGGAATATGAAAATTACCATTTCCGATTGAAAGTAAAATGGGGGGATAAGATATATGCCCCGAGAAAAAAACTATTGAAAGATTCCGGCATTTTATACCACTCCATAGGCCCGAATGGCGCTGAAAGTTGGAGATCATGGATGCTATCTCAAGAATTTCAGGTAATGCAAGGTCATATGGGAGACTTTTGGTCACAGGCAAACTCCGCAATTGACATAAGAGCTTATCCGTCAGAATATATTATGAGTCCGGTAGCAGATAAGAGCCAACCCTTTTTACCAATAGGCAAAGGCGAAGAAATACAGGGTTACTGCATGCGAAGTGCAAACTTTGAAAAACCTCATGGCGAATGGAATACGCTGGAATTAATATGTTTTGAAGGTAAAAGCTTGCATATTGTTAACGGTGAGGTTGTGATGATTTTGAAGAACTCCAGATATGTCGAGGATGGTAATAAAATTCCTTTGGTTAAAGGAAAAATTCAACTTCAAAGTGAGGCCGCAGAAGTTTTTTACAAAAATATTCAAATTAGAAAATTGGAAACTCTTCCACCAGAATATGCACTATATTTTGACGAATTAAAATAGAAATAATGCAATTAACAAGTGACCCCAAAGTAGCAAACGTTTTTAAAAACTACCCAAAGGAGGTGCAACAACAATTATTGCATCTTAGAGAATTGGTTTTAACAACGGCAGTTGAAATTTCAGGACTTGAAAAGTTAGAGGAAACTCTAAAATGGGGCGAACCAAGTTATCTTACCAAATATGGGAGCACGGTAAGAATGGATTGGAAAGAGAAAAAGCCTGAACAATATGCCATTTATTTTAAATGTACCTCTAAACTTGTGTCAACCTTTAAAACACTGTATAAAAACAGATTTGAATTTGAAGGCAATAGAGCAATTGTTTTTAAAATCAACGGCAAAATTCCAGAAACTGAATTAAAACAATGTATTACAATGGCTCTGAATTATCATAAAATAAAACATTTGCCATTACTGGGAAGAGAAGTGAAAGGAAAATAAATGTATAAAAACGTCAAATAAGTCCGAAAAATATAGAGCAATTTCAGCCATTTTTGCAGCATATTTAGTAGAAGTTTACTCTAATAATTTAGGATTACTCAGAATCAATTCTATCTTTTTTATAATTACGGTAATCTGATTCATTTGAGATTCTATATTTCTAAAATAGAGGCTAATATCTCTGTTGACCCAGCTTTCAGAAATCACTCTCGCTCCCAAGCTAATTCGTAAAACAGCACTTTGAAGATCATTACCATATTTCACATTAACAGCTTGCCCTATATGACATTTTTGAGCAGCAAGTCGGATAACATCTAAAGAAGAATCTTCAAATTGATCTGATAAATCTGAATTTAACAATGCATATAGCTTTTTTACATGGTCAATAGACAATACCTCTTTATTTTGAAGAATGAAGAAAGGAAAAATGGTGCGAATATTTCGAAGTCCGAATTCTTCACTGTTATAGGTGTTAATTTTTGTTTCATCTCCAAAAAGTGGTTCTAAAAAGGTGGCATCTTTAATAGAGTCTTCAACAAAATTGCAGAACATTTCAATTCCCAAATTTCTATACAAAATAGGGGTTCTGTAATATCGGTCCATTTCAACTATGGCTGCATTCCAACGCATATAAGATCCGTAATTAAACCCTTCGGATAAGTCTTTAGAACAGAACCACGACGTTGGCCAGTCGGAATGGTTATAATAATCGGTCAAGCCTTCCGGTAACTTGTTTTGCACAGAATTAATCGATTTACTAACACTTTTAGGTACAATTAACGCACCGGAATAAGGAGGTCCGGTAAAATATTTACTTCCCGTTATGGTAACAATATATTCTTTATTTAAATAATCTTGAATGTCTTCTGGGTCTAACCGAAGTTGTGAGCCATCCACAATAATTTGCATGGATAAATTATCCAATTTATTTAAATTTTGTATCATTTCTTCACTAGGCGATTGATAGCCTAATTTCGATTGATCCATGGCGTGTAATACGATATGCCTACCTAATTCATTCGTTTTTGAAATCGCAGTAAACACTTCTTTATCTAATTGCTGAGATGATTTTAAAGCACCATTTTCATCTCTTAATGAAATTTGAATCAAATCAATATCTCTAAATCCTTCAATTTTATCTCCTTTTTTAACCGGATAATTCAGCGCCGTTGTATTTTCAAAATGGCATCCTTTTAATGCTGCTGGTACACCACTTCCGGTTTCGTCAGAAGCTACTAAAACGTGGGTAATTTCTTTGTTTGAAATGATTTGCGTAATAGCAGCAATTTGAAGTGCAGAATCAGTTCCTGACGGAGAAAAAATTATTTGGCATTCATTATTAATTTTAAGGGCTTTTCTCAGGTTGTTTTTAAGCAATTCTGAAAAATCAATAGTTGCATTTTTTAAACCTTTTTTTAAGCAGTTTTGAATCAATATAGTTCTAACCTTATCCGTTTTATCAAAAGCAAAATTAGATACACTCGTTGCTGTTGACGAGGCAAAAGTAAATGCTTCGGGTCTGGGGAATGGTCGGCAACCATATTTATTCAACAATTGAAATTCGTCTATGTTTAATCGAAGATCACCACCCGACATTAATAAATATTCGGTTGGTTTTGCCAGATTTTCAAGAATAGGTTTCCAAATTTCTTCTCCTATATTGTTTGAACTATTTAATCCATGGAAATGTTGTAATTCTTTATATTTTGAGAAGGATTCAGTTTGTAAATCTTCCTTATCTTTGATTAAATCAATTAAAAAATAATCTAGATTTTCTAATTTTTCTTTATCCTCTTTTGGTAATAATTGGTAAAAAATTCGAGTGACTTTAAGAGCGGCAAGATCACATAAAAAAGAATCAGATTTTTCTTTGCCTAAAGCTTTATACCAAAGTTGCCACTCAATACCATATCTTAAATAAATTAAGGCCAAAACAGGTTGGTCTAAAAATGACGAACCAATTTTAATGGCTTTATTAGGAACAATTTTAAATAGATTAGGTTCTCTACCAGAAGCAATTATATTTATACTGTTTATTTTGGGTACGGTGTTGAATCTTTTTAAAACTCTAACCAGATAATTTACATTTTCTTTTTCAAACAGACTTGTTCTTTTATATTGATCTTCAATCAGTATATTATTTGCCATAGGTATATTAATTATAACGAATACGATAAAATTATGGAACTAAATCTATCGTATTGAAAATTAAATTAATTAATTGGTAAAAATATAGCTTTTTTACATAATATTTTGAATTTTAAAGCGCATAGTTATGTAACTTTTAGAACCTTTCAAAAAGAATGGAAGATAAATTTAAGGCATAAAAAAAGGGCTTAACCTTGCAGTTAAACCCTTTTCCGTGAAATAATTTCATTTTATAATTTTACAACTTCTTCTTCCGCTGCCAACATTGCGAAAAATTTATTCAAATTAGGAATAATTATAATATTGGTTCGTCTGTTACGAGCTCTGTTTTCTTTCGTGTCATTATCTGTTAAAGGCACATAGCTGCTTCTACCAGAAGGAATCAAACGAGCAGGTTCAACCTGATATTTGTTTTGCAACAATCTTACAATAGAAGTAGCTCGTTTTACACTTAAATCCCAGTTGTCTTCAATCGTTTCAGTATGAATTGTTCTAGAATCGGTATGACCTTCAATCATTACATCCATGCTTGGCTCAGAATTGATAACGGCAGTTAATTTTTCTAATAATGGATAAGCTTTCGAATTCACACGGTAGCTTCCAGAACGAAATAATAAACTATCCGCAACAGAAATCATAACCACAGTTTTGTCAATATTTACTTTGATATCGTCATTTCCGTCACCGTTCAATGCAGTTTCGTTAAGTGATTTTTTCAATTTGTAAGAAATTGCCAAGTCCATAGAATCTTTCAGCGTTTTTGCTCCTGCTACTTCACTAGGATCCATTTTTGAAAGTGTTTTGTTGATGTTGTCACGCATGTTTTTTGATAAAACAGTTACATTATCACCTACAAAAGCCATTTTTTCATTATTGTCGCTTTGCAATGAATTAATTTTTGTATTGTATTCATCAACGCGTTGTTCGATAACCGCAAATCGAGCTTCAAGGTCTTCTTTTTCAACTGTAGTTTTTTGAAGTTCTCCTTTGGTATTCATTAAGTCTTGTTCTAATTGAACATATTTTTTCTTAGAAACACAAGATGTGATTGCTAAAGATAAAATTAGTAAAGTGATGATTTTTTTTGTCATGACTGAAATCTTTTTTGTTAGTTTAAATTTAGATTTGTTTGTTTTTATTTCGAGGTAAAAGTAGGGGTGAAATCTAAAGAGATTCTTAACATTTGAAGAAAAGCATAAATTGGAAAAAATACTTGTTAAGAATTCATGAATGTTGTAAAGACTCCACTTGGAACATCTGCATAAAAAAATGCTCGAACTTTTCAATTCGAGCATTGTAAATAATATAGTTTTTTGTCGGTTAAATTCCCGGCAAATCTCCAGTTCCTTTAGTTTGCAAATTGCTTTCTCCCATTAAAAACAAATCTACTTCACGAGCAGCTTCTCGACCCTCGTTGATAGCCCATACAATTAGCGATTGTCCGCGACGCATATCGCCAGCAGTAAATATATTCGGAATATTAGTCTGGTAATTGTTGGCTTTAAAATTACTTCTGGCATCTAATTCCAATCCCAATTGCTCACTTAATGTTTTTTCCGGTCCGGTAAAACCTAAAGCCAATAAAGCTAGGTCACAAGGCCATATTTTTTCCGTTCCGGGAACTTCCAATAATTGTGGTCTTTGACCAGGAATCATTTTCCATTCTACCTTTACAGTTTTAACAGCAGTTAATTCGCCTTTTTCATTTTTGACAAATTCTTTGGTGTTTATCAACCAATCTCTTTCACAACCTTCTTCATGCGAACTCGAAGTTTTCATTTGCAAAGGCCAAAAAGGCCAAGGTGTGGTTTCGCTTCTACCGATAGGAGGTTTTGGCATGATTTCAAAGTTGGTTACTGATTTTGCTCCCTGACGATTTGAAGTTCCGATACAATCGGAGCCTGTATCACCACCGCCAATTACAATCACATCTTTACCTTTGGCAGAAATAGTTTTTCCTTCGTATTTTTTACCAAATAAAGTTTTTGTTTGTTGGGTTAGAAATTCCATCGCTTGCTCCACGCCAATAGCATTGATTCCTTCGGTTGGAAGACTTCTTTTTTCGGTTGCTCCACCACATAAAACAACGGCATCAAATTCTTTCAGTTTTTCAACGGAATAATTTACGCCAACATTCACCTCTGTTTTAAAAACGATTCCTTCTGCTTCCAAAATAGCGATACGACGGTCGATTATTTCTTTTTCCAACTTAAAATTCGGAATGCCATAGCGCAATAGTCCACCGATTGCATCATCACGCTCTAAAACAGTAACGGTATGTCCGGCTCTATTCAATTGCTGTGCAGCCGCTAATCCCGCAGGACCAGAACCGACAACCACTATGTTTTTTTCGGTTCGTTCTTTTGGCGATTTTGGTACAATCCATCCTTCTTTAAAGCCTCTTTCGACAATAATTTTTTCAATATTTTCAATAGAAACGGGTTCTTCAATGATACCTAAAACACAAGCTTTTTCACAAGGTGCCGGACAAAGACGGCCGGTAAACTCAGGAAAATTATTTGTAGCGTGTAAAATTTCTAAGGCTTTTTTCCATTCATTGCGATAGATCAAGTCGTTAAAATCCGGAATAAGATTCCCTAACGGACAACCACTATGACAAAAAGGAATTCCACAATCCATACATCGTCCTCCTTGCTTTTGCATGGCATCTTCTTTCAAAGGAATGGTAAACTCACGATAATTTTTCAATCGTTCTTTTACTGCTTGGTAGCCTTCATCTACTCT
>RCMY010005848.1_pt1 | contig 10371 bp, 7 predicted proteins | sample 2041341 | NCBI WGS metagenome assembly RCMY01 (sample SAMN09708234, study PRJNA481090) | Marine sediment metagenome, whole genome shotgun sequencing project.
CTCTGGTAGACGGATCTCAGGCGGCTGTTCATATGCCGGTGAATGTCGAAGACATCGGCTGTGATTTCTACCCGATCACGGGACATAAACTTTACGGTCCGTCCGGCTCTGGGGCGATCTATGTGCGCAAGGAACGTTTTGCCGAAATGCGTCCGTTCCTTGGCGGCGGCGATATGATCCGCGAAGTTCACAAGGACCACATCACTTACAACGACGCGCCAATGAAATTTGAGGCAGGCACGCCGGGAATCGTGCAAACCATCGGCTTTGGTGTGGCGCTCGAGTACCTTATGGCCCTCGGGATGGAGAATGTCGCTGCTCATGAACGCACTATTCGCGACTATGCCCGCAGCAAGCTGGACGGGCTGAACTGGTTGAACGTGCAGGGCAACAGTGCGGATAAAGCGGCGATATTCTCGTTCACGCTGGAAGGTGCCGCCCATGCGCACGACATTTCCACAGTGCTTGATAAAAAGGGCGTTGCGGTGCGGGCAGGGCAGCATTGCGCAGGCCCATTGATGGAGCATTTGGGCCAAACCGCCACCTGCCGCGCGTCGTTCGCGATGTACAACACGACCGAGGATGTGGACGCTTTGGTCGATGCGTTAGAATTGTGCCACAAGTTGTTTGCATGACGCCAAAGGCGCGGCTATAGCGACACTACGGACCCATAGCTCAGCTGGATAGAGCGCTGCCCTCCGAAGGCAGAGGTCGCTGGTTCGAATCCAGCTGGGTTCACCATTTCCCGAATTGCAGGCTAGCCTGTCAGCCCTTCCAGCCCGAAACCTGCGTCGTGTTCGGCGACGAAGTGGCCTTCGGTAACTTCGATCATTTTCGGGCGGTATTGTTCAGCGTCAGGGTCATCGACCACTTTGGATGTCATGAAACGCAATTGCGCGCGGCTGTCCAGCGGGCTCGGGAGGTCGCCTACGAGGAGCATGCGTTCTTTGCCGCGTTCGATTTTGGGGTCGGGGGTCGGGACGGCCTCGATCAGCGCTTTGGTGTAGGGATGGCGCGGGTCGTTGTACATTTCGTTGCGGCCGGCAAATTCCACCACGCGGCCGAGGTATAGCACCATAATACGGTGGCTGACTTCGCGCACAACAGACAGGTCGTGGCTGATGAACATCATCGTCAGGCCCATCTTTTTCTGCAGTTCGATCAGCAGATCAATGACTTGTGCTTGCACGGAGACATCGAGCGCGGACACGGCCTCGTCACAGATCACCAGTTGCGGTTCTGTGATGATCGCGCGGGCGATGCCGACGCGCTGGTTTTGCCCACCGGAGAGTTCGTGCGGGTAGCGGTTGATCATGTTGGGGTCGAGGTCCACCTGCGTCAGCATTTCGCGGACTTTTGCGGTGCGCTGTGCTTTGGTCATATCCGGCGCGTGGAGTTTCAGCGGTTCGGCGACGGAGGCCCCGATGGTCATGCGCGGGTTGAGGGAGGCCATGGGATCCTGGAACACGATTTGCAGGTCCTTGCGCAGGCTGCGCATTTCGCTTCGCGACCATTTGGAGATGTCTTGCCCCAGCCACGCGACAGTGCCGCCTGTGGGCGGGATCAAGTTCAGCACGCCGCGGGCTAGGGTGGATTTACCGCAACCGGACTCCCCAACGACGCCCAAGGTTTCACCGGGGCGCAGATCAAAGCTGACGCCATCGACAGCGCGCAGCATTTTGGTGCGGCCAAAAAAGCCGCCCTTCATGCGGATCGGGAAATGGATTTTCATATCCTCCACTTCGAGGATCGGCTTTGTGTCGGTGATCGGTTCGATGGACGGGCGGTTGCCACGGTCCACGTTGTCGATGCGCGGCACGGAGGCGAGCAGCATTTTGGTATATTCGTGCTGCGGGTTATAAAAGATTTCGTCGACCGTTCCGGCCTCGACGATCTCGCCTTTGCGCATGACGATGATGCGCTGGCACATGCGGGCGACGACGCCCATGTCATGCGTGATCAACGCGATGCCGGTGTTGGTTTCACGGCGCAGATCATCCATCAGATCAAGCACTTGCGCCTGAACGGTCACATCCAGCGCAGTGGTGGGTTCATCGGCGAGCAGCACTTCGGGGCCGCAAAGCATGGCCATGGCGATCATCACGCGCTGGCGCATCCCGCCCGAAAGTTCGTGCGGGTATTGGCGCATCCGGCGTTCGGCCTCTGGGATACGGACTTTTTCCAACCATTCGATGCAGATTTTGTCGGCGGCGCGACCGCTGAGGCCTTGATGGACCTCAAGGATTTCGCGCATTTGCTGGCCGACGGTCATTTGCGGAGTCAGGGCGGTCAGCGGGTCCTGAAAGATCATCGACATCTTTGCGCCGCGAATGTCTTCCATAGCGCGCTGCGACATGTTCAGCATGTCTAGCCCGTCAAATTCAACCATGCCTGTGGCGCGGCCATTGCGGGCTAACAATTGCATCGCCGCAAGGGCGGATTGGCTTTTGCCGGAACCACTTTCGCCAACGATGCCGAGGCACTCACCGGGGACGACATCAAAGCTGACGCCTTTGACGGCATTTACCGTGCCGTCGGGGGTCTCAAAGCTGACGTTGAGGTCTTTTACGGACAGGATTGGCTTGGTCATTTATCGGTCTTTCGGATCGAGCGCATCGCGCAGGCCGTCGCCCACGAAGAAGAAGGCGAACAGGGTCACTAGGAAGAACCCGAGCGGGAAAAGGAGTTGCCAGAGCGTGCCGTTGGTCATCTGCGATGCCCCTTGGTTGATGAGCGCACCGAGTGAGGTCATCGGTTCCTGCACACCAAGGCCGAGGTAGCTGATGAAACTCTCGAAGATGATCATTTCCGGCACCAGCAGCGTGGCATAGACAATCACGACACCTAAAAGGTTCGGAATGATATGGCGCAGGATGATGGTCATCGGGCCGACGCCGGTCGCGATGGCCGCCTCAACGAACTCTTTATTTTTCAGGGTCAGGGTTTGACCACGGGCAATGCGGGCCATGTTCAGCCACGAGATCAGGCCGATGCCGAGGAACAACATCAAGATAGAACGCCCGAAGATCACCAGCATCAGGATCAACACGAACATGAAGGGGATCGACATCAAGATATCGACAATGCGCATCATGACGCTGTCGGTACGACCGCCAATATATCCTGCCGTGGCCCCGTAAAGCGTGCCAACGACCACAGCGACCATGGCGCCGACGACACCGACAAGCAGCGAAATTCCGGTGCCTTGCACGGTACGGGCGAATTGGTCGCGTCCGTCAAAATCGGTGCCAAAGTAATGACCTGTCTCAAAAGAGGGCACACCTTGATAGGCATTCCGACCCATGAGGCTGAAATCGACGTAGTCGGGTTCGTATTGTGCAATCAACCCGCCAAACAGTGCGAAAAGAGAGATCAGGATCAGCAGGATCAGGCCTACAACGGCGGCCTTGTTACGAAAGAACCGCTCTCGGGCGTCTTGCCAGAGGGAGCGGCCACGCACTTCTGCCATGGCGCCTGTTACAGTCACTGCACGTGTACCAAACATCAGATGCCTCCCTTACAGCCGGATTTTCGGGTCGATCCAAGCGTATAGGATATCAACCAGAAGGTTCAAAAGAATCGTCAGCGCACCGATCAGGATCGTGATGCCCATGATCACCGCATAATCGCGGTTGAACGCTGAATTGACGAAGAATTGCCCGATACCGCCCGTGGAAAACGCAACGTCCACGACGACCGATCCGGTAATCATACCGACGATAGCAGGGCCCATGTAAGAAATCACCGGCAGCATGGCAGGCTTCATCGCATGACGCCAGATAACGCGGCGCATGGGCAGGCCTTTGGCGCGGGCGGTGCGGATGAAACTGGAGTTCAGGACTTCGAGCATGGACGAACGGGTGATGCGGGCAATCGACGCCATATAGGACGTGGACAGGGCAATCACCGGCATGATGATGTTTTCCCATTGGCCACCGTTCCAGCCACCACCGGGCAACCAGCCGAGCCATAGTGTGAAGATCAGCACCAGCACGGGTGCCATAACAAAGTTCGGCAAAGCCTGCGCGCCGATGGTGACGCCGACCGCCAGATAATCCAGCCATGAGTTCTGCTTGATCGCAGCGGCCACACCCAGCGACACGCCTACGACCAGCGCCGCGAGTGCGGACCATGCGCCGTAGGTCAGCGTCACGGGAAAGCCTTGGGCGATCACATCGTTGACCGTGCGTTCGCGGTATTGGAAAGAAGGGCCGAAATCGAAATGCAAAACCACGTTTTTCACGTAGTCGAGCATCTGTTTCCAATAGGGTTGGTCCAGCCCGTAGCGTTCCATGACGTTGGCCATGACCTCGGGCGGAAGCGGGCGTTCGCTGTCAAACGGACCGCCGGGGGCGGCGAACATCAATACGAACGAAAAGACGATAAGCAGCAGCAAAGTGGGAATGGCCACCAGCAAGCGCTTCGCGATAAATTGGATCATTGCGGAATCCCAAAGAGAAAGCGCCACCCCCGATTTCGCAGGGGTGGCGTGTTTTTCAGATCAGAGCTTATTCACTCGCTGTGATGTAGAGATCACGGGAATACCAGTTCTGCTGGAAGTTCTCGGTTGGCCAGTTGGCCAGATCGGGAGCCTTCATCCGCACGGACGCATAGTGGTAGATCGGCAGGATCGCCGTTTCGCTGGACGTAATCTCTTCGACCTGACGGTACAACGCCATCGGATCGTCGGAGGTTTTGGATTCCGCGATCAGTGCATCAACTTCGGCGTTGGAATATTTGCCGTCGTTGTACTCGGACGCGGATGTCATGAGGTCCAGATATGTGGACGGTTCGTTATAATCCGCGCACCAGCCGGAACGGGCGATCTCGTAGTTCTGGTTGCCGCGCGTCTCAAGGAATGTGGACCATTCCTGATTAGACAACGTCGTTTCAACACCCAACGTCTGCTTCCACATCTGGCTGATCGCAACCGCAACGGAGCGGTGGGATTCAGACGTGTTATACAGAATCTCGACGTTGAGAGGGTCGCCGCCATCGCCATAACCGGCCGCAGCAAGCAGTTCGACCGCTTTTGCATTACGCTCTTCTTGCGTCATGTTGGCGATTTCCAGATCAGGGGTTTCCCAATCGGCAACAGCCCAGTGCGTAAAGGTGTAGGCCTCTTTCTGACCACCGGCCAGAATGTTGTCCACGATCACGCCGCGATCAACCGCAAGGCTGAGTGCTGCACGCACGTCGGCGTTCTGCAGAGCTGGGTTGCCGCTGTCGGTCTGGTTGAACTGGTAGTAGTAGGAACACGAGCTTGGCATAGACAGCGCCTGACCCGGGTATTCTTCGTTCAGGCGTGGGAACTGACCCGCTGGAACGTCCATGACGAAATCAACTTCACCGGCGAGGAAACGTGTCAGCGCCTGATTGGAGTCGTTGATGATGAGTGCCGTGACTTCGTCGATGATGGTGTTTTCGTTGTCCCAGTACTGCTCATTGCGCACGCGCACCAGTTTTTCGCCCGGAACGTATTCGGACAATACATAAGCGCCGTTGGACACGAAGTTTTCCGGCTTTGTGTAGTCGTCGCCGCCAGCTTCAACAGCGGCCTGATTTGCCGGGAATGCTGTCGCAAACGTCAGCATCTGCGGGAAATACGGGCGCGGAGCGTCGATTTTGTAGACGACGGTTTTATCGTCAGGGGCAGAAATACCCAGCGCGTCAAGTGGCATGTCGCCTGCGATGACGGCTTCCGCATTTTCAACGCCCATCACGCCGATGTACCACGCATAAGGCGAAGCATTGGCCGGATCAGCGGCGCGGCGCAATCCATAGACGAAATCACCAGCCAGAACGGGGTCTCCGTTGGACCATTTCGCATTGTCGCGCAGGGTGAATGTGTAGGTCAGGCCGTCCTCGGACACCTCATAACCGGTTGCAACACCGGGGATGACTTCGCCTTTGGCGTTTTCATTCATCAGACCTTCAAACAGGTCACGCGCAACAGAACTACCTTCGACGTCTTCCACAAACTGCGGATCAATCGACGGGAAATCATCCAGAATGGAATAGCTGAACGACTGATCTGTCGCGAGCGCTTCGCCGGTTTCAGGGTGGGTTGCGTGGCCGTCCGCAAAGGACGCCGTTGCTGTCGTGAACACGACAGCAGTGGACGCTAGTAGGAGTTTTTTAAGGTTCATTTTTTGGTCCTCTCTGTTGAAAAGTTCGACGCGGATAGTGCCGCCACCAAATTCAGGCCGACGGAAATGACGCTTTTAGACGTCCAAATATCCGATCTGTGAGGAAACTATGACCAAAGTGTTCACGAGTTGGAAGGGGGGCAATCAATTCGTGAAAGTTAACGTCGCGGCCTGACCGCTTCAGCCCTTGCTTTTAAGGGGTTTGGTCAAGCGCGCGAGCATTAGTTTTCTGCGAAATTGCGGGTTTTATGGGGCTGTTCGGGCTTCTTTAACGGACAAGACTGCTCAAAACTTGGGCCGCAATTTCAAACGAATGCAGGCGTGCAGCCTGATCGTGAATCATCCCGGTGACGATCAATTCGTCCGGTTGATAGGTGTCCAGCAGCCCCTGAAGGTGTTGATGAACCATATCCGCGGTGCCAGATGCTGACACGGACAACGCATGATTGACCTGCGCCAGAACCGGTGCCGGTATTTGAGTTTCGACATTGTGAACGGGCAGGGGCAATTTACCCGGTTGCCCGTTTCTAAGCCGCGCAAACGCAAGTATCTGAGACGAGCGTAGATAGGCCGCTTCCTCGTCCGTGTCCGCCGCACAGACACCTGCCGCCATCATCACATAAGGCCTTGCCAAGGATTTTGACGGCTGAAACGACGCGCGATAGGTGGCGATGGCTTGTTCCAGATAATCCGGTGCAAAATGTGAGGCGAACGCGTAAGGCAGGCCCATGTGTGCCGCCAATTGTGCACCGTACAGGCTGGACCCGAGAATCCAGATCGGAACCTCGGTGCCTTCGCCCGGAATAGCACGCACTTTGGCATCTCCGGTGGCAGGGGCGAAGTAGCCGATCAGGTCTTCAACATCGTTAGGAAAATTGTCGTTGGCGGCCATATGGCGGCGAAGCGCCCGCGCCGTCACCATGTCAGTGCCCGGAGCGCGGCCAAGCCCAAGGTCAATCCGGTTCGGATACAACGTCGCCAAGGTGCCGAATTGTTCTGCAATAACAAGGGGCGCGTGGTTCGGTAGCATGATCCCGCCCGCACCAATCCGCATGGTCGACGTCGCGTTCGCCACATGCCCGATCACCACAGACGTCGCCGCACTGGCGATGCCCGGCATGTTGTGATGTTCGGCCAGCCAAAAGCGGTGATAGCCGGCCTTTTCAGCGGCGACCGCAAGCTGCGTGGTATTGGCCAGCGCGTCAGCGGCGGTTTTGCCTTCGGGGATGGGTGACAGATCGAGCAGCGAGAAGTTTTGCATAAATATATCCTTTCGCATCATTTATGTACGCGAGTCGCCGGATCAAAGGGGGATCGGGGAAATGTATTGCTTTGCGGGGGTCAAATTTGGATCGTCCGACCGTCATGCTTTCATAACAGATAATGCGTTCGACAATGGTCGCCATCGTGCTGGCCTGAACCGCCGCAATGATGTCTGCGCAGAAGGCGGTGTCGAGCGTGCTGAGATCAATGCCTGCAATCGGTTGAGCATCGACCGACACATAGTTGTCGAGGCCTTGGTCCAAGCCGCGTGCAATATTTGACGCAGCGAGGGAAAATCCGGACACGCAGCAAAGCGTATTGAAGATCCTCGATTGTGGCAATTTCTTAAAGATAACAGGAGGTTACAATACGAAAAGCCCGCACAATACTGTACGGGCCTTCGGGATTGTTCACAAAACGGAGGACATCGCGGTGGGGATTTAGCTGCCCCAAGCGCGAACGGGGCCGCAATCAACGTGGACGAAATCGGAACCGGAATAGCGGCCAACACCACCGGCGCTACAGCTTGCGGCAGCACGTGCCACTTGGTTCACGGACCGGCCCTGCATGCGCAGATCGGAGGCTTTGCCCTGAAGGTGCAGCGAATTGCGTGCAACACCGGAGGAGTTCGCCCGCAGCATCGCGTTCGTTTGTGGCGAACGATAGCCGGAAATCAGTGTATAGGGTTGGTCATTGTCGAGCAGGTTCTGCGTCGCGGCAATGATATCGACGGTGCGGGTGTCGATCTGATGGGTCTGGCCGTTGCGCCAGTCCCGGAAGAATCGGTTCACTTCGTTGATCGCCTCGGGAATGTAATTCCCTTCAATCCAGTAGATTGTGTCGATGCTTTCACCAGTGCGGCCAGAGTACATTTTGAGCCGGCGGATGTCACCGCCACCGCGCAAAAAGCCTGCTGCATTTGAATATGTCGGGGTTGCTACAACCGCAGTTGCTGCAAAGGCGCGCAAGATGCCACGCCGAGAAATACTCGAAGCTGATTTCATAGTCATAATAGCGCTGTCCCATCGCTTGCTTGTAAGTCTGTGATTACACAGACATATTTTGTCATCTCATCCCCAGATGCCCGTGTTCTATGCCACGTTTTTAATTTTGCACCAAGGGGTTTGGCCCAATTTTCTAATTTCAAGGGGAAAATCGGCGGTATTTTGCGCAGAATGTGTGCATTTCTCGGAATGTTGCATTTGTGCAAGTTCACGGTGAAGTGCGCGGGATACAGACCGATAGCCAATCGCCCTCTAGCGAAAAAGTGAATAGACATAAGGCGCTCGCGCCTGATTCATTTATCATCGCACACTCGATTTCCAGTATGCCCGCCAGCCGGGCTCGTTTGTTCCCGGGGGACCTGATGACCACTTTGACACACCGCCTAGCCAGATTCGTTGCGCTGACCGCACTGATCGTGGCGTTTGCCGCACCCGCAAAAGAAGCAGTCGCGCAAACAACGGCGTTCCGCCAAGCCGTGGCCGAAGGCGCGGCACGTGACGAGGCCCTCGCCGAGTTTTACCGCGCCCGCGAGTTTGACGGCATCTGGACCGGTACAGCCGAGCAGGATCGGAACCGTCGCAACGCGCTGTTGGCTGCCTTTGCAAATGCAGGCGATCATGGTCTTCCCGCATCTGTTTATGATCCAGAAACCTTAATAGTACGTTTACAAACCGCGACGACACCCGCCGAAAAGGGCGCAATGGAAGTCGAGATGTCGCGCCTGTTCCTGTCCTATGCCCGCGATATCCAAACCGGCATTCTAACTCCGGGCGCAGTTATCTCTGAAATTCGCCGCGAGGTCCCGTTAAGGTCGCAGTTAGGTTATCTGCAGGACTTCACGGAAAGCGCGCCCGCGTCATACTTGTCCACTTTGCCGCCAAGCTCTCCGGAATATGCGCGCCTGCTGCGCGAAAAACTACGGCTTGAACGCTTGATGTCCAATGGCGGCTGGGGCGCGACCGTCCCGAATGACAGCCTTGCCCTTGGTGACTCCGGTGCGGGCGTCATCGCACTGCGCAACCGCTTGGTGTCAATGGGATATATGGAACGCACGGCGACCCAAACCTACGATTCCACTGTGCAGGCCGCTGTCACACGGTTCCAGCAGGCGCACGGACTCGCGGAAGATGGCGAAGCCGGAGCAGGCACCTTGCGCGAATTGAACACGCCTGTGGCTGCGCGTTTGCAGCAGATTATCGTTGCGATGGAGCGCGAACGCTGGATGAACTTTTCACGCGGGGATCGTCATATCTGGGTGAACCTCACAGATTTCAGCTCGTCTATTGTGGATAATGATCGTGTGACGTTCCACACCCGTTCGGTGATCGGTGCCAATGAGGGCGACCGCCGGACGCCGGAATTTTCCGATGTCATGGAATATATGGTCATCAATCCGAGCTGGTATGTCCCGCGCTCAATCATCGTTAATGAATACCTGCCGGCGTTGCAGCGCAACCGCAACGCTGTGGGACATATTGATGTTACGGACAGAAACGGCCGCGTCGTGAACCGTGGGGCGGTGAATTTCAGCCAGTATACTGCGCGGACATTCCCGTTTTCCATGCGTCAGCCGCCCAGCAACAGCAACGCATTAGGGCTGGTGAAGTTCATTTTCCCGAACCAGTACAACATCTATCTCCACGATACGCCGTCCAAATCCCTGTTCGGCCGCGAGAGCCGCGCGTTCAGTCACGGCTGTATCCGGTTGGCGGACCCTTTCGATTTTGCCTACGTGCTGCTGGCGGCACAAGAATCCGATCCCGAGGGTGTCTTCCGGTCCCATCTAAACACGGGTCGCGAGTCGCGGGTCAATCTGGTGGATCCGGTTCCCGTACACCTCGTTTACCGCACGGCCTTTACCCACACGACCGGCCAGTTGAATTTCCGCCGCGACGTTTACAACCGTGACAGCCAGATCTGGAACGCTTTGGCGAACGAAGGGGTGGCTGTTCGC
>RCMY010006588.1_pt1 | contig 10370 bp, 5 predicted proteins | sample 2041341 | NCBI WGS metagenome assembly RCMY01 (sample SAMN09708234, study PRJNA481090) | Marine sediment metagenome, whole genome shotgun sequencing project.
CCTTGGCGACGGCGACGATCTTTGACGCGGTGGCTTGGGAGACGCCGGTGCGCCAGCGGACGTAGGCCTCGGGTGTCCAGAGTCCGTCGTAGCGCGCCCTGAACGAGAAAGCAAGCGTATGTTCGTATAAATGGCATCGCGTCGCTCCAAACCCGTCAGCTGGCGCTGACTACCCACCCGCGTGCGGTGCACATGTCGGCGAGTATCTTTCGAGAGCGATGAGCGACCTTCCTGAACTGAGTCCGACGCTCGACCGTTTGCGGTCGCACGTCATCGAGCACTCCGTGAAGAAGGGGGAGTTCGTCCTCAAGTCGGGCGCCACGAGCAACTGGTTCCTCGACGCCAAGCAGACGGCGTGTCGAGCCGACGGCATCATCGCCATCACCGATGCGATCGTCGAGGTCTTCGGCGATGAGCTCGCGAACATCGACGCCATCGGTGGCCTCACGCTCGGCGCGGACCCAATGGCATACGGCGTTGCCGCGGTGCTCGGCACGCGAGGCCATCACCTGCGCAGCTTCAGCGTGCGCAAGGAACCCAAGGCAGGTGGCATCAGCGGGCGAATCGCGGGAGCGCTGCAACCCGGCGATCGGGTGCTCGTCACGGAGGACACGACCACGCGCGGGACGTCGCTGATCGAAGCAGTCGACCAGATCGTCGAGTACGGCGCCGAGCCAGTCTTCATGAGCGTGATCGTCGATCGCGGCGGTACGTGCGCAGCGATGGCCGACGAGCGCGGCATCGACTACCGCCCGCTACTCAGGGCCCCCGACCTCGGCTTCGGCTTCGGTACCTGAGGCAACGGGTCGCCGTTTCAGGCTGACGCCGCCTTCCGACTACGTTCTGTCTCGCTCGGTGCGACATCGGGTTTGTGCGGCCGACCCTCGTCAAGGGGTGGACGGGCGCCGCAACAACAGGGGGACAGCAATGGAACAGTTCTGGCGCACTACCGGAATACAACTCGGCAAGCAGTGGAAGATCGTGTTCGTCGTGATGCTCGTGATCACGGGCCTCTTGACGCTCGGCGCATCGAAAATCGAGTTCGCTACGGGCCAGGACAGCTACCTCAACCCCGATTCCCAGATCGCGATCGACAACGTCGCGTTCCAGGATGACTTCGGCGGAGAGACGATCATCCTGCTGTTCTCTGCCGAGGGCGACGCGAAGACCCCTGACCTCTTCGCCGGATCGAACCTCGCCGAGCTCCGCCGCATCACCGACGAGATCTCGGCGGTGCCCGAGGTCTATTCGACGGTCACGCCGGCGGTGTCGCTGACCTACAGCTCCGAACTCGTCGGTGGCGCCACGGGCACCGAAGCACTGACAGGAGCGCTCGGTCGTGACGAGGCCGGTGCCGCGGCACGCGGCGCCGACATCGCGATCTCACTCGCGCGTCGCGGAGGGGCCGGGCCCCAGGAGACGTGGACACTCGACAACCCGGACTGGGTCGAGCTGCTGATCTTCGGCAATGACGGCTACACCGTCGGCGACGACGGGGCCCCCGTCTCGCCCGCGATCGACGACCGGATCGTCCGGTCGTCGCTGCAAGGCACGTTCCCGAACCCGAATCCGGAGCGGGTCCACCAGACCGCCGTTGGCGGCATCATCCTCAACGGGAACGCATCGCTCGACGAACAGTCGGTCGGCACCGACAAGGTCGTGGAGATCCTCGAGAGCGCCGAGTTCGACGGATTCGAGCTGACCATCACCGGGTCACCGATCTACCTCGGAGAAATCAACGACTATCTGAAGGGCGGCACGCTCACGCTGGGCCTCACAGCCCTCGCCGTCATGGCACTCGTCCTCGGCTTCATCTTCAAGGTCCGTTGGCGTCTGCTCCCACTGCTTGCCGTGATCATCGGCGTGATGTGGTCGTTCTCGATCCTCGGTCTGATCGGAATCAATCTGTCGCTGGTGACCATCGCCGGCCTACCGATTCTCATCGGCCTCGGGATCGACTTCGCGATCCAGATTCACAACCGGGTCGAAGAAGAGGTCGTGCTCGACCAGGATGCGCACCCGATCGCAGAGACCCTTGCAAACGTGGCGCCGCCACTGATCGCCGCCACGATCACCGGCGTCCTCGCGTTTCTCTCCCTGCGCATCTCGAAGGTGCCAATGATCCGCGACTTCGGTGTGCTCCTCGCGATCGGCGTCATCGTGCTCGTTGCTGTCGGCATCATCGTGCCGATCGCGGCCCTCGGCATCAGAGAGTGGACTGACCGCACCGACGATCGCGGAGACTCCGCCGTCGAGAAGCTGGTCGTCAAGCTCGGCGGACTGCCGACCCGGATCGGCCCAGTGCTGATCGTGCTTGCGGCGCTCCTCGCAATCGGCGGCGTCGCCGTCGAGGGCCGCACCAAGATCCAGTCCGATCCGATCAAGTGGATCGACCAGGGCAGCCAGACCGTCACCGACATCGATCGACTCGCCGCGGAGACCGAGTTCGCCTCGACCCTCGGAGTGCTCGTCACGTCGAACAACGTGTTTGATCAGCAGGTCGTCGATTTGATCTATGAATTCACGCAGGACGCCGAAGCGCGCCCAGAGGTCATCGCGACCTCCAGCCTCGTCGGTACCGTCGAGAAGATCATCGACATCGAAGGCTCAACGCCGCTGTCGCCGACCAGTGGAGACATCGAGAACGCCTTCGCGGCAGCGAACGAGGTGACCCCGGATATTGCCCAGGTGTTGGTCAACGCTGATCAGACAGCAGCGCAGATCAACCTGCGACTCGCTCAGGGCAGCCTCGAGGACCGGTCCGTCCTCGTCGACGAACTCGCTGCCGATCTCGACACGAGGATCGCTGCGCTCGACATTGCTGCCGACAGCATCCTGCTCACCGATCTGCCTGACGGGCAGGATCCGGTCAAGGCCACGCCAGCCGGACTCGCAACGGTTGGCATCGGTCTCCTGGAGAATCTCTCCGCGAATCGCGCCAACCTCACCTACCTCGCACTCGCCCTGGCCGGGCTCTTCCTCGTCATTCGACTGCGCAGCCTGCCTCGCGCGCTCCTTGCGCTCGTGCCCGTTCTGATGGCGGTCGGTGCATCGTCACTGTTCGTCGGGCTGCTCGGCTTCGAACTCAGCCCGCTGACCACGGTGAGCGGGCCGCTGGTGATTGCGTCCTGTGCCGAGTTCTCGGTGCTGATCCTCGGGAGATATCTCGAGGAGCGTCAGAACGGCTTGTCGCCACGAGATTCGACGAACACAGCGGCGGGCCGAACCGGCCGCGCCTTCTTCACGTCCGCGGTCACGACGATCGGCGGCTTCGCCGTGCTGATCGTGTCGCCGCTCCCGCTCCTGCGTGACTTCGGTATCATCGTGACGCTGAACGTTGCGATCGCGCTGCTTGCTGCGCTCGTCGCCATGCCGCCGCTCTCGGTCTGGGTCGACGAGAAGGGCTGGCTCGGGACACAAGAGCAGGGCCAGACCGGAGACAGCTCTGTGCGAATGGCCGCCGCGATGCCGGGCAAACAGCTGATCGGTGCGGTCGTGGGTGCGCTTGCACTGCTGGCCGGTGTGTTCGTCGTCTACTCGAGTGCGGACACGTCGAGCGGTGCAGCCGACGAGGTGGCCTACGCCGCCCAACCGCTGCCGACGACCACCACCACCACGACCACCACGACGACGACGGTGCCCGGCACCGAGGCGCCGTCAGGCCCGGCGATCGATCCTTCGGCGTTCGGCGACGAACGGCCGGCGTCGCCCATCGGAGGCGCGCTGTTCGACCTTTTGACCAGCGCAGACGTCGGCGTCGCACCGAACGTGGCGAACTGCACGATCGAAACGCTCGCCTCACGCGTGTCGGACGACGAGCTGCTCGCGCTCGGTGTCGCGACGGCCGAGCCCGCTGCGGTGGAACTGATCACGGCTGCGGCTCTCGACTGCGGGGTCACTCAGAATCAGGTGGACCGGGCCATCGCGATCCAACGAGGTGAGGAGCCGCCACCTGCCGAGGAGGCACCGCCCGAAGAGTCTGGAGGGGGGGACGACACACCCACGGATGATGCTCCACTCATACCGGAGATCGATCCGGCCGGCTTCAGCGCCGACCCGCCCGCCGACCCGGTGCAGGTGACGGTGTTCTACCTGCTCGTCGGCGGCGGGCCCGACAACCGCGCCGGCCAAGGCGTCGCTCCTGCTGTGGCGAACTGTGGTATCGAGACCACCGTCGCGGACAACGGCCCGAGCGTGCTCGCACTCCTCGCCGCGGCAGATCCAACGGCGGTCGATCAGGTCAAGACCTCGGTCGCGAAGTGCGGGATCGCACCGGAAGTCGTCGACGCGTCCCTCGTGGAATTCCAGGGGGGTTGAGCCGAGATCAGGAGTCGAGGGCGTCGAGGACGTTGCCGACGAGTCGTTCGATCAGCTCGGCAAGCGCGACGAAGCCGCGCTCGCGGGCGACCACAACTCGGGTGTGTCGACATGGGTGAACTCCATCCGGCCCATCACGCTGAACTCCCCGCGATGCCCGATCGCGAAATCGGCATAGAGCGTGCGACGTCGATCAGAGTGCGGCGCGGATCTGACCACTGAACTGCTGCGACCACGGCAACACAGACGCCGTCGAAATTTGCTCAGAAAAGTCCGTCACCGACCGTTCCGTCCGGTTCAGGAATCGGAGCGGTGGGAGTGTGAGTGCAAAGCTGCTCGGATGGCCGAACCCACTCAGCTCTCCGAATCCGTCAGTCTCGAGCGAGAGGGGGATGTCGCGCTCGTCGTCGTCGACAACCCGCCGGTCAACGCACTCAGCTGGCACGTCCGTCAAGGACTGTTCGACGGCGTGAATCAGGCGGTCGAGTCGGGCGCGAAGGCGATCGTCGTGATCTGCGACGGACGCACCTTCATCGCCGGTGCCGACATCAGCGAGTTCGGTGGAAACGTCCCCAAGGCCGCCGGGCTGCAAGAGGTGCAAGCCGCCATGGAAGACGCGCCGGTGCCGGTCATCGCTGCCATCCACGGCACGGCGCTCGGCGGCGGCCTCGAAGTCGCCCTCTGCGCGCACTACCGAGTCAGCGTCGAATCCGCAAAGTTCGGCCTGCCCGAAGTGAACCTCGGCCTCCTCCCCGGCGCCGGCGGCACGCAGCGCCTCCCCCGACTCGTCGGTGTGCCCAAGGCGCTGGAGATGATGACCACAGGCCGTCACATCAGCAGCACCGAAGCCAAAGACGGTGGCCTCGTCGATGACGTGGTCGACGGAGGCCCCGAAGAACTGCGCGCCGCAGCGGTCGCGTTCGCCAACAAAGCCGTGGCCGAAAGCCTTCCATTGGTGCGAGTGCGTGATCGCAACGAACTGGTCGAGGCGCACAGGGGCGACGAGAAGATCTTCGCGAACTTCCGCAAGAGCATCGCCCGCAAGACCCGCGGCTTCCTCGCCCCGGAGTACAACATCCAGTGCATCGAAGCGGCTGCGAACCAACCCTTCGACGACGGCCTCAAGACCGAAGGAAAGCTCTTCATGGAGCTGATGACCGGTCCGCAATCCGCTGCGCAGCGCTACTACTTCTTCGCCGAACGGGCAGCGAACAAGATCCCCGACATCGCCAAGGACACCCCGCTCATCGACGTCCAGAAGGTCGGCGTGCTCGGTGCAGGCACCATGGGCGGCGGCATCGCCATGAACTTCGTCAACGTCGGCATCCCCGTCACCATCGTCGAGCGCGATCAAGCCGCGCTCGACAAGGGCCTCGGGGTCGTGCGCAAAAACTACGAGCGCTCGCGCTCCACCACTGCCGAGCAGGTCGAAGAACGCATGGCGCTCATCACCGGCTCGACGTCGAAGCAGGACTTCGCCGACTGCGACATGGTGATCGAAGCCGTGTTCGAAGACATGGAGCTGAAGCAGTCGATCTTCAAAGAACTCGACGAGATCTGCAAGCCGGGAGCGCTGCTCGCCTCCAACACCTCGGCGCTCGACGTCAACCAGATCGCTGCGGTCACCAGCCGCCCCGAGAGCGTCATCGGGATGCACTTCTTCAGCCCCGCAAACGTGATGAAGTTGCTCGAGAACGTGCGCGGCGACAAGTCGTCCGACTCGGTCGTCGCCACGACGATGGCGATCGGCAAGAAGATCAAGAAGGTCTCCGTGATGGTCGGGGTGTGCCCCGGCTTCGTCGGGAACCGCATGTTGTTCATGCGTGGCGCAGAAGCCGAGCGGATGCTGATGGAAGGCGCAACGCCGGCACAGATCGACAACGTGCTCTTCGAATTCGGCTTCCCTATGGGCCCGTTCTCGATGAGCGACCTCGCTGGCCTCGACATCGGTTGGAAAGAGGAGGAGTCATCCTCGTCGACCATCCGCGAGATCCTGTGCGAGAACGGTCGCCGCGGCCAGAAGAACGGTCGTGGGTACTACACCTACGACGCCGAGACCCGTGCGGCCACCCCTGACCCCGAGGTCGAGGGCTTCATCAAGGACTTCGCCATCTCCAAGGGCCACGAGCAGCGTGAGGTCACCGATCAGGAGATCCTCGAACGCCTCCTCTACCCGATGGTGAACGAAGGCGCGAAGATCCTCGAAGAGAAGATCGCCATCCGCGGCAGCGACATCGACGTCGTCTGGGTGAACGGCTACGGGTGGCCCGTCTACCGCGGCGGCCCGATGCACTGGGCCGACTCGATTGGCCTCGCCGAGATCGTCACGAAGATCGAGGAGTACAGCTCCTCGCTCAGCGGCAAGCACTGGGAACTCAGTCCGCTCCTGAAGCAGCTCGCCGCGGACGGCGGCCAATTGCAGACGTACGCCGGCTGATCTCCTGGCGCTCTGGCGAGCGTGAGCGAACTAAACATACGTCCGATGGTGAAGGCGACTGGGATCGATGCTGGCGGCGCGCCCGAGCGGTCGGTGCTCGTCGACGTCGTCGGCGCTGTTGCGCTCGTCCTGTATTCGGTGACCGCGTCAGCCTCGTTCGCGGCGCTGGTCTTCTCCGGGCCCGCAGCGGACGGGCTCCCACGCGGCGCATCGACCTTCCTGCTCGCGTCCGGGATCATCACCGTGTTCCTCGGCTGGCGCACCCGGTTTCCCTTGGTGTTCGGCGTCGTGCAGGACACCGCCGCGATCGTCCTCGTTCCGGCGTTGGCTGTTGTCGCCGCCAACGGATCCGACGACCCCGTCCGAGACGTGTTCGTCGTGCTCTCCCTCTCGTCGCTCATCACCGGCGCCGCTATGTGGGCGATCGGTCGGGCTGGGCTGGCGGGCGCTGCTCGCTTCATGCCGACGACGGTGGTCGCCGGGTTCCTCGCTGGCACCGGGTGGTTGCTGGCCAAGGGTGGCGTCGATGTGATGACCGGACGCACGATCGGGCTCGGCGACTTCGGCGTGCTCTTCGGAGCGGACCTCGCCAAGCTCTGGCTCCCGGGCCTCGCGTTGGGACTCCTCGTCGCCCTCGTGCCGCTCTTTCGACGGCTCCCGCCGCTCGTTTCGAGCCTCGCCACTGTCGGGTCCACGTTCGCCTTTTTCGTCGTCGTCGTCACCATGTCGTCGCTCGCTGCCGTCGAGAACGGCGGATGGTTGCTGGGCCCATTTCCGGAAGGTGGCTCCGTCGAGTTCGTGTCGGGCGATGTCGCCGACGCCGATTGGTCGGCAATCGGGAGCGCCACCGGTCAGCTCGGCGTCGTCATCATCCTCTCGGTGCTCGGTGTGCTGCTCAACATCACCGGAATCCAGGTCCTGCTGCGCCGTCGGATCGACCTCGATGCCGAGCTCCGCACCGCCGGCATCGCCAACCTCTTGATCGTTCCGGTCGGCGGCTTGGTCGGCTACCACGGGCTCGGCGACTCTGCATTGGCCGAGCGACTCGGGGTGCGTCGACGTTGGGTGCCGATCGCTGTCGGTAGCGCGACCGCCGCCTTCGCTTTCGCAGGCGCCGAGTTGCTCGGCTACCTCCCGCGATTCGTCGCTGGCGGATTGCTGATCGGCGCCGGCGCGGGCCTGCTCATCAACTGGTTCGGCGAGCTTCGAGCAACGTCCTCGTGGTCCGACCGAGCGGTGAGCGTGGTGATCCTCGCAACGATCTGTTTCATCGGGATTCTCGAAGGCATCGTCGTCGGCATCGTCGCCGCCTGCGTCTTCTTCGTCATCCGGTACAGCCGCATCGACGCCATACGGGTCGTGTCGACCGGACGGGAACGACGCAGCGTCGTCGAACGTTCCGCCGACGATGTCGAGCGTCTCGACGAGCGAGCGGATCAGATTGCGGTGTACGAGTTGCACGGCTCGCTGTTCTTCGGTTCGGTCAGTGGCGTCGCGACGACGGTCCGGGATCGCCTCGAGCGAGCCGCATCACCGATCGACGTCGTGATCGTCGATTTCGCACGGGTTGCCGACATCGACTCATCCGCATTCGCCGTGCTCGCCGAACTCGCCGAAGACATCGAGGCAGCTGGGGCTGAATTGCTCTGGTCCGGTCTGGAACCGGCTGCGGTCGCCGTGCTCGCTCGGATGGACAATGCCGTCGCTGCGTCGGTCCTCGGCGACCTCGACGCCGCTCTCGAGCGAGCAGAGGACCAGGTCCTCGCCACCCTGAGCGATCCTACGAACGACGAGCAGGCGGTCGAGACGTACTCCGACGCACTGCTCGAATGGTTCGCGCTGGACTTCCGAGCGGCCGACGACGTGATCCTGCGCGAGAACGAGGACAGCGACCAGCTGATCGTGGTCGTCGCAGGATCAGTCCACGTCTCACGTACCGCCAGCGACGGCAGCGAACTTCGTCTCCGAACGCTCCGCGCAGGGGCGATCATCGGCGAGATCGGATTCCTCACCGGCGAAACCAGGACGGCCACCGTCACGGCCGAGACGGATGTCGAGTTGCGCGTGCTGACCTCCGAGGCGCACCAGCGACTCCGGCTCGAGCAGCCCGACCTCGTCATCGAGCTGTACGACCGAGTCCTGCGCAGCACAGCGGACCGCGCCGCCGCCATTCATCGCAGCCTTACTCAAGCAGTGCGCTGAGCGGCCGGGTGATCCTCGGCCCTCCACCTGGCCAGCGATCAGGTCGCGGGCCGCGCGTCGCAGTGACGCGTTCGACATCGACTCAGGTGGCGTGCGTCGCGCACCGCCGTGATCACGGCCGCCACGAGCCAGATCGCCCCGACCAACTGCAGCAGACCGATCGGCGCAACGAAGCCGGGCACAAGGAACAGCAGTGCGATCACCGCCATGCCGAGGACACTGGGACCGCGCCGGTAACCGGGAACCGTCAGGACGTCGACCAGCGAGGCGTTGGACACCGAAGCAGTGTGGCAGTTCGTTGGTGACGAAGCGCGAAACCACTCGACACGATCCCGCGAACCCTGGTCCGACCGCCGTGCCGGGAGAAACGACGAAGCCCCGCCGGAAGGCGGGGCTGTCGTTGTGGTCTCGACCGGCGTCGATCCGGTGACCTCTCACTTTTCAGGCGAGCGCTCTGCCAACTGAGCTACGAGACCATTCTGATGTGCCGAGCCTTCGGCCGGCCTCCTGGCGCCCACACACGGCGGTGGGTCTCCAATCAACTCGGCGAGCGTCAAATCCTGACACTCGACTCATCTCTGACCTGGGCGATTCCTCGCTCAGATTCACAAAAGCCATTCACCGATTTCTCGGTGAATGGCCCCTGTAGCGGTCCCGACGGGATTTGAACCCGCGACCTCCGGCTTGACAGGCCGGCGTGAACTCCTGACTTCACCACGGGACCAGTTGGTATTCCCTTCCCAGCAGATGTCAACCTGCCATGTGTATGTCTATGTGTAGTGCGTTTCCGCACCGCACCCCCAACGGGATTCGAACCCGTGCCGCCACCTTGAAAGGGTGGTGTCCTAGGCCACTAGACGATGGGGGCCTATTCGAGGCGTGGACCTCTTCTCGTTGAGAGCGAGGTGAATCTAACAGCGCCACCACGACGTTCCACGCGCGTCTTGGGGTCTCGTCGATGAACTCCACCTCTTCTCCCTGCGTTTCGGGGTGGCCAGCGGGTGTTTCCGGAGCTTTTTCGGTGAGTTTCGGACTCGCTTGCGTCACGAGGTCTAACGTTCGCCTCCATGCAGTGGACAGGTCGGCGCGGCAAGATCAACCGGATCGGCGTCGGCGTCGGGATCGCGTACTTCTTGGGGACGATCTCCACTGCGGACATCGTCGTCAAGAGAATGTCGGCAGGTGATCTGCGGTCGCAGGGCACCGGTAATCCAGGCGCTGCGAATGCGATGAAGGTGCTGGGCACGAAAGCCGGCCTGGCGGTCATGGCAGGCGACATCTCCAAAGGGGTGGCCGCATGCGCCATCGGCGGTGTTCTCGCCGGTCCCACGGGCGCTCATCTCGCCGGGACTGCATCGGTGGCCGGTCACTGCTATCCGGTCATGAACGGGTTCAAGGGCGGCAAGGGGGTCGC
>RCMY010005849.1_pt1 | contig 10369 bp, 7 predicted proteins | sample 2041341 | NCBI WGS metagenome assembly RCMY01 (sample SAMN09708234, study PRJNA481090) | Marine sediment metagenome, whole genome shotgun sequencing project.
TAGTATTGCCGAGGGCAATGCGATGCTGATCGACACGCCTTATGGCAAGATTTTCCACACCGGTGACTGGAAACTGGATGACGAACCTGTGCTCGGCGTGCCGTCTTCTCCGGAAACCCTCAAGCAGATTGGCGATGACGGCATCTTGGCGATGGTCTGCGATTCAACCAACGTCTTCAATGAGAAGGCATCCGGTTCGGAAGGCGAAGTGCGCCGCAACCTGATGCGGGTGGTCGAGGATATCGACACGCGCATCGTGGTGACGACCTTCGCATCCAATGCCGCCCGGCTCCAGACGCTCGGCGAAGTTGCTATCCATGCAGGTCGCAAGCTCTGTGTGGCCGGCCGTTCGCTCGACCGGATCATCGAGAATTGCCGTGAAAACGGCTATCTCAAGGATTTTCCGCCGACCGTAGATTTTCAGGAAGCGATGAGCCTGCCGCGCGACAAGGTTATGATCATCGCCACCGGCGGTCAGGGAGAGGCGAGGGCCGCTCTCGGACGGATCGCTGGCGACAGCCACCAGATCAAGCTTTCCGAAGGCGATCATGTGCTGTTCTCGTCAAAGCAGATTCCCGGCAATGAAATTGCGATTGGCCGGATCCAGAACCAGCTCGCGTCCAAGGGCGTGGTCATGATCACCGAGCGTCAGGAGCATATCCATGTTTCCGGACACCCGGGACAGCCCGAGCTTGCCCAGATGTATGACTGGATCCGACCCGAAATTTTGGTCCCGGTTCACGGTGAAATCCGCCATATGAAAACCCAGAAGCGCTTCGCTCTGGACCATGGCGTTCCGCAAGCGATATTCCAGCAGAATGGCGATGTCGTTCTACTGGCTCCCAATGGTCCGAAAATATTGGGCCAGGAACGCACCGGACGGCTTGTTGTCGATGGCGATGTGATCATCCCCGCTGACGGCAGAACATTGAATGACCGGCGGAAAACCGCTCATAACGGCATGATTTCGGTTGCCATCGGTCTCGACCGCAAGGGCAATATCTTTGGTCAACCGGTGCTGAAAATGCACGGCGTACCACTCGAGGAAGACGAAGAAGATTTTCTCGACGAAGTGGTCGACAAGATTGTCGCCAAATATTCCAGGCCGGTTGGGGATATCGCCAAGTTCAACGAGTCGATCCGCTTGCTCGTTCGTCGCAGCGCGACCGAGTGGACCGGTAAAAAGCCGATCGTATCGGTGCTCACTATCGAGGCTTAAGACATTATGGAAATTACGTCTGTCATCGCCATTTATGTGCTGTTCTGGGTGATGGCGGCGTTCATCGTTTTGCCGATCGGTATCCGCAACCATCATGAAACTGGTCAGGAAATGGTCAGAGGGCAGGCCGATGGCGCGCCGGTAAATTTCCGCCCGCTGCGGGTGTTGCTGTTGACGACTGCGCTAGCGACCGCCGCTTTCGGGCTATTCTATGTCAATTATGCCTATGGCTGGATAACGCTGGACGACATTGATTTCTTCAACAGTCGCGAACGGATGCGCTAGCTGCGCAGCCGTTCTATCGCCTGAGCCAGCGCGACATATAATTTGCCGACGTCCGACGACAGCAGGGTCACGCTGATCGCGCTGCCATCGCGGGTGGCGAGCACACCGCGCAGCATCGCTTCGAAGTCATGGATATACCGGTTCACATGCTCGCGGAATTCGTCATTGGCGGAATATTGCGCCAGAACTTCGCGCACTTCCCGATTGTCGAGCAAGCGTACGGCCCGCCGCGTGAAGATACCGCGATCGCCTTTCAGATAGGCTGCCCATTCGGTGTCGGTTACGTCGTTCGACAGGATCTTTCCGACGTCGATCGAGATCGAATTGAGAGATTCTGTCAGCTGCGCCACCCGCCGGGTGAAATTCTCGTCGCTGCTCTGTTCCGACTTTTCCCTGGCAAACAGGATTCGCTGTTCGAGATTGGTCGTCATATCCTCGATTGCGGCCAATTGATCGGTAAGATGGGCTGCGGTCGACTGGGTTGTCGCAACCGCGCTCGATACCGCTTTCTCCAGCTTTGGCGCGATCGAGCCGATCTTGTCGTCGATGATCCGGTTCAGCGCTTCTTCGCTTACTCTTTCAAAGGCTTCGGTAGAGCCGGCAATCGACTTTTCGAGCACTTCCCGCGAATGTTCTGAAGCCTGTTTCGCCGTGTCCTTGACCCGCAACAACGCGCTGATCAGTTTCTCGCCAGCGCTTTCGGCCAGAGATTCATTCTGCTGGCGGACTTCTTCGAGCGATTTTGTAATTTCGCTTATCTGGTCAACGATCGACTTGCTGGTAACGTCTCCCTCGTCCCGCACTTTGCGCAGCAATTGCTGCTGCTGGCTGATCGACTGGTCCGTCTGGGCAATCTGTTGCGCGACTTTGTCGGCGTCTTCCTGCGCCTTGCTGGCGCCGATCGCGATCTGGTCATATAGCGCCAGACTTTCTTTGGATTTTTCGGATACCCGATCGAAAGCAAGGGGCAGGGTCTCGTCCATTTCCCGCGCGCTGCTGTCGAGCGCGACGAGCAATCTCTCCATCCGCTCGATCATCCCGTCGGCGACTCCGTGGCCATTTTCCAGTGACGTCTGCAGAGCGCTACTATTTTGTTCCATTGCGTTGATTGCAAAGGCCAGTTTGGCCGTTTTTTCGCCGCTTTCATTATCGAGATTCTTGAGATTGTCGGCGATCTCGGAGATCGTCTGATTGAGCGTTGTCGCCAGCGTCTTTAGACGGACTTCTTCATCATCGGCGACTTTTCCGGCGGTAGCCAGGCTTGCTTCGAGGGCATCCAGATCTGCGCGCATCGCCAATGCCGATTCGGAAGTTTCGGTCGCCAGTTCGGATCTTGTTTTGCGGAGAGCTTCGATGGTTTCTTCTGTCGTTCTTTTCAACATGTTCGCGAGCTGGGTCGATCCGGTCCCTGCGTCATCGAGCTGTTTGGTCAAACTGGATTTGATTCTTTCGGCTTCTGCAGCAAGGCTTTCGACCGACAGGACCGATTTATTCGTGAGTTCATCGAGACTCTTCTTTGCTGCAGAACCAACTTCCCCGATTCGTCTGAGGATCGCAACCATGGCCGTCATTTCGGTCTGGGCCGTGCGTCCGGAATTGCCGATCTGATTGGTGACATCCTTGGCGGTGTTGATGACCACCGGCAGATGCTCGCGCAATTGCTCGAGATTCCTATAGGCGGCGTCACCGACCTTATCGAGCTTCTCCATTTTCCCGAGACCGTCGGCCAAAGATGTCTTGATCATTTCGGCAGCGGTGGTCAGCTTGCTGGAAGACTGGTCCCCGAGAAATTCCAGTTCGCGGCTTTCCTGACTCAAAAATTCGCGTGCCACGCTAAGTTCATTGTTCACGGTCTTCAGCCGCATCTCGAGCATCGTCGATTCCGCGCGCAGCGAAGAGGAGACATCGGCAAAGCGATTCGCTTCTTTGGTGCTGTTGCGCATGTAGAGCAGATAACCAACGCCGAGCGTCGCTATTGGCAAACACCATTGGGTCAGTAGGTCAATTCCGGCCTTGGGCGTCGGCATTGCGGTAAAAATGTCGCGATTTGCCCAGACAAAAAATCCGGTCCAGCCGATCACTGCAAGACCGAGCAAAAGCACCGGAACATATCGGGATCCGGCGGGTGCACTTGCCACATCTTCGGAATAATGGCTCCAGCTGTCTTCCGGTAAATCATCGCTATCAAGCTGACTTTCTTCAGGAAATTCCTGAAGGTCCGTGTCCGGATCAGACGCGTCACTGTCCACGCCCGTGGTTGTTTCTATCTGGTCGTCGACAGGAGTTTCATCCCGATCGCGCCACATCCCGATTATCTTATTTTCACCTGCCATGAAGACTATTTAACACAATATTGGATCATAGAAACCATAAGTTAACCATATCAGGTGTAATGGAAGGGAATGTCATTTGATTACGGGGCTTTGGATGCCGCTTTAGCGGCCGCAGTGGGAGACGATCAGTCGCTTATTGCGGAACTGCGCGAGGCGTTTCTGGAAAGTGCAAAACGGCAGGTTGACCTATTGGGTCGAGCGCGCTGCGACGCCAATTGGGAATATGCTGCTTGGCGACTCAAAGGACTGGCCGCCAGTTTTGCTGCTACCAAAATCCTGCAACTGGCTGACGAGGCTGCTCATTCAGCACCCGGCGATCCGGTAATATTGCGGAAACTGCAGCTCGCCGTTTCCGAAGTCGAGGTCCATCGGGACTAACTCATCGCTTTTGGCGCCCGGACCGCGCCTGCTTCACCAGAATATCGGTTGGCATGTTTGCACGTCACCATCTATGGATAGGAACGACCTCCCCATTCATCGATCAGGACCCCTATATTCGTGAAACTGGCACTGATTTCTCTCGCTAAGGACGATCTCGACGACAACGGTCCGATTGCCTTGCTTCCTTTATTCGCTGGCACATTGCTTGATTTGCAGATTCGTGCCGCGCAACGCATTGGCTGCGAGAAATTCATATTCCTTTGCCCGGTAACCCACGGCGCCCTGTTGCAGAAAATCGATGCGATGAAGCAGGAGGGGTTGGATGCGGAATATGTCCGTAGCCCCAGCGATCTGGTGCAATATGCCAGCGATCAGGATCATCTGATCTATATCGCCGATGGCATCTTGCCGAATGAAGAAATCGTCGATCAGCTGAGCGGTTCGCCGCAGGAATTGCTTTTCACCGTTCTCCATGGCGATGAATATCAGGAATTTGAACGGATTGATCTCAATCAGCGCTGGCTTGGCATCGTCTCGCTCAACGCCTTCCGTCTGAGCGCGATGATCGATATCCCGGACGAATGGGAGGTCGGTTCGGCCTTGTTGAGGACTGCCGTTCAAGCCGAGTGCCCGCGCGCGATTATTTCGGATCGCAGAATGGGTTCGGGAGCGATCGCTCATGTTCAAAGCGAAGTCAGCGCGGAGCAATATACCCGCCGCCAATTGAAAGCCATGCCCGCGCGGGAAGGCAATTTTCTCAACCGCTTTCTGTTGCAGCCTTTGATCAAGCGCAGCCTCCCTCGGCTCTGGAAGCAAAAGGCTGCACCGCAATATCTCGGAATTTTTACGCTGACTGCAGGAATTGCAGCGGTTGTCACTGCGGTACTGAGCTACGCCATAGCATCGCTGATTCTGCTTTTCATCGGCAGCGCGGCGCAATTTGCTCGGGCAGCAATGATGCAATTTGGCAGTGTGATAAAAATAGGCGACAGGACGGGCTGGGCGCTTGATTTGATCGCGGCAGCGGTGGTGGCAATCATTCTTGTGCAGGTGTCTGACGGGACGACATTGGCGCCAAATCTGGTGGTTGCGGTGATATTGCTGGCCCATTTGCTAATATTGAAGGCCGGAACCGTGGACCGGCGTCTGGCGCTGGTCAAACCGGATATGCGATTGGTTCTGCTGGCCTTGCTTCTGGCAGCCGTTTTTGGGCAATTTGCCATCGGCCTTTACGGAGCATCGCTTTACTCCGGTCTGATTCTCGTTCTCGATCGCTATCTGACCAGAGATTTGTCGGAAAAGTCGATCTTGCAAGGCGAATAATGGAACAGCCCGCTTAGCGGCTTGTTAACCACATTAGGTTACGGCCAAACTATGGCACAGCGAGTTTTTTCGATGAACGAGACGATGAATAACGATATCATCCGGCATGCTTCTGCAATGGCCGGTAAAGCCTCGTTCATTGCCGATGATTTTGCTCAGGCCCTGTTTCCCAAAACCGACGTGCTTTTCAACGACCGCATGCGGTCCAATGCGCGCCAATATCTGCGCGCAACGATCGGTCAGATCGAACAACGCATCTGCCAGATTGCGACGCAGGAACTCGGGGTCACTCACGAGACGCTCCTGAAGACCGGGCAGGGTGGCGGAGGCCAGAGTTTTCGTCTGCTGGAGAATAGTGGTCTGCTCAAGACGGTCGAGATCGTCCAGCATCTATTTGTCAAAGCGCAGCAAGGCGAATTGGCTGCGCGACTATTGCAGAAAATTTCGCAGCAAGATCTCGAAGCGACTCTGACCCGTCATCTGGATCATGCCGATCCGGCGGTTGCCGAAGCGGCGATGGGATTGCTGGTCGCCCAATCCAAGACCAGCGGAGCGGTGGGAGAAATATCGGCAAGCCTTGCAGATCTGCCCGCTGAAATTGCTTTTGCTCTCGCCTGGCCGGTAACCGCTGCGCTTGCCAGACTATCCGATTTACCCGGATTGCAGCTACAACAGGCCACCGAGCGCTTGCTTGCATCGCACGACGAGAGCGCCAGCGTGGCGCGCAAATCCGACCGTTTGGCTCAGCTGCTCGAGCAGGCCGATATCAACCAAGATCATATTCCACATCCTATGAGAGATGGCCTGTCATTGTTCATTGCCCGGCTTGCACGGCAATCCGGTCTGAGCAGTGATCAGATCATTGGTTTTACCGCCGAGCCGAATATGGTGCGTTTCGTTGTCGCGATGCGCGCAGCCAATTTCCCTACACAGGAAGCCTTGTCGGTATTTGCCGCGCTCGACGGCGACGATCATATCCTCACCGCAGCAACCTATGGCGAAACCGATCAGGACCGGTCAGTGGCTCTGGTATCAAGCTGGGCAACGCCCAGCGCCTATCAGAATGCCGAACGAATTCTTGCCGACGACAGTTTGAGTGATCGAGCAAAATGACGGCAGCGGGCAAATTGGCCGAACCGGTACGCGGGCAGGTCAATGCCGACGGTATATTGCTGTCGGCTGATCCGCGGCTGATGCGGCTCCATTTGCGCAGCGGTGGCGCCGAAGGCGGACCGCTGGCCGTGCCCGAACTGGCAGAACTGTGCCGGCTGAGCCGGCGGTTGGGGATGAATCTGTCGCGCCCGGCCCAAGCGTCTGATGACGAGTGCCGGATCGATATGTGGGTCGAGACGCGCTTTGCTTCTCCGGAAAAAGGCGAGCAAGTCAGCCTAGAGATTATCGACTGGAAAGAGCGTCCGCATGAGGAATCGCGCCAGATGGACCCGGCGCGCGCTCGCGATTTTGACCGGTTGGAAGGCCGGGGTGTAATCAGGACCGATGCGGCTTTGCGGATCATTGCCCAGCAAATGCCGGGTGATGCCGACCAGACCAGCGATGCTATCGGCCAGTCTCTGCTCGATATATATGATGTCATTCCGCCCTCGGGTCACACCAGATTGCTCGAGGCAGTGGCCGAACGGCAACCGATCCGCAATCAGCGGGTGCGGGAGAAATACCGCAGCCAGCACCTATATGTACTGCAAGGTCAGCCGCTGATCGACAAGCTTGGTATTTTCGCCGGTTATCGTTTCGCGGCCACGCCGGATATTCCGGAGACGAGCGATAACAATAACAAGCCGGTCGCAACCAAGCTGATCAGCGACAGCCTGTTCGGTTTTCAGCTGGGACCCGCATTGCGCCAGCCGCTCGGCAAGATCATCGCCAATGCCGAAACCATCAGCAGCAAGCTGGAAGGCCCGCTCCGCGGTGATTATGCCAGCTATGCCAAGGATATCGCCTCTGCGGGACGCCATTTGCTGGAACTGGTCAACGATCTTTCCGACCTCGAGGCAATCGAACGGCCGGAATTTACGGTTGCCGCCGATGATATCGACCTTGTCGATCTCGCTCACCGCGCAGCCGGTTTGCTCGCGGTAAAGGCTTCCGATCACCAGATACGGATCGATCTTCCCAAAGAGGGCGAGAAATTGCCGGCTCGCGGCGAATTCCGTCGCTCGCTACAAATTCTCGTCAATCTGATCGGCAACGCGATCCGCTATTCACCCGACGGCTCGGTGATCAAGCTGCGTGTATCAACCGATCAGGACTTCGCCCGGATTTCGGTAACCGACCAAGGCGACGGTATCGCTGTGGAAGACCAGGATCGGATCTTCGAGAAATTCGAGCGACTGGGTCGCTCGGGTGATGGCGGCAGCGGACTGGGCCTGTTCATTTCGCGCCGGCTCGCGGGTGCAATGGGCGGCAGTCTCACTGTCACGAGTTCAGCCGGCAAAGGCTCGACTTTCACTCTGGCACTTCCGGAACGGGAATAGGCAAAAAAAGGGGGAGCATGAAGCCCCCCTTTCTCGGAAATTTTAATGTCTCTAGCGCTTGTCGATCGGGACAAAGTCGCGCTTGGCCGGGCCAGTGTAGAGCTGGCGCGGGCGGCCGATGCGCTGGCCTGGATCGGAAATCATTTCGTTCCACTGCGCAACCCAGCCGACGGTGCGGGCGAGAGCGAACAACACGGTGAACATCGATGTCGGGAAACCGATCGCCGACAGGATGATGCCCGAGTAGAAATCGACGTTCGGGAACAGTTTCTTGTCGATGAAATATGGATCGTTGAGCGCCATTTCTTCAAGTTGCAGCGCCACTTCAAAGACTGGATCCTTGACCTTCAGCGTTTTAAACACTTCACGCACCGTTTCCTGCATCACCGATGCACGCGGGTCGTAATTTTTATAAACGCGGTGACCAAAACCCATCAGACGGAACGGATCGTCCTTGTCCTTGGCGCGTTTGATATATTCCGGAATGCGGTCTGGATGACCGATTTCCTTGAGCATGTTGAGCGCTGCTTCATTGGCGCCGCCATGGGCAGGGCCCCACAGGCAGGCGATGCCGGCAGCGATGCAGGCAAACGGGTTGGCACCGGAAGAACCGGCCAGGCGGACCGTCGAGGTCGACGCATTCTGCTCGTGATCGGCATGGAGGATGAAGATCCGATCCATCGCTTTTTCAATCGCCGGGTTCACTTCATATTCCTCGGCAGGAACGCCGAAGGTCATGCGCAGGAAATTTCCGGTGTAGGACAGATCATTGTCCGGATAGACGAACGGCTGACCGATCGAATATTTATAGGCCATCGCCGCAATCGTCGGCATCTTCGCGACGAGACGGTGGCTTGCGATCATCCGCTGGGCGGGATCGTTGATGTCGGTGCTGTCGTGATAGAAAGCCGACAATGCGCCGACTACGCCGCACATGATCGCCATCGGGTGGGCATCGCGACGGAAGCCCTGATAGAAACCGCGCAATTGCTCGTGCACCATCGTGTGGCGCGTGATCGTGTTGTTGAAATCGGCAAATTCATCCGATGTCGGCAATTCGCCGCGGAGGAGAAGATGCGCGACTTCCATGAAGCTGCTCTGCTCGGCGAGCTGTTCGATCGGATAGCCGCGGTGCAGCAATACGCCTTCGCCGCCATCGATGAAGGTCAGCTCGGATTCGCAACTGGCGGTCGAGGTAAAGCCGGGGTCATAGGTGAATGCACCGGTCTGGCCGTATAATTTACGAATATCTACGACATCGGGGCCAACTGTGCCCGTCAGAACCGGATATTCGTGATTTTCGCCGTTGATGCTGAATTTTGCGTTATCGCCCACGATATTGTCCTTTCTGCTCCTGAAAAATCAGGTTTTTTCTATTTGATCTGCAAGACGGCCTAATGATTCTTCTTTACCAAGAAGTATCAGGACGTCAAAAATTCCGGGTGAACTGGTACTTCCTGTCAAGGCGGCACGCATAGGTTGTGCGAGCTTCCCCAATCCCAATTCGGCAGACTCCGCGATCGCTTTTATGACTTCTTCCGTTGCCTCGAGTGTCCAGTCTTCCAGATCAGTCAAGCCAAGGTGAATCGATTTAAGCAGCGTCCGTGCGACATCGTCTAGCAGATTTTCTGCCCGTTCGTCGAGGCCAAGTGGCCTCTTTTTAAACAGAAAAAGACTGGATTCGCTCAATTCGATCAGATTTTTTGCCCGGCTTTTCAAAACCGGCATCGCCTGACCGAGCAATTGCTTGTCCGATGACGCTAGTGGTTGGCCCAAATCCTGCTCGATCCAGGGTGTTGCGAGACGAACCAGATCACTATCGGCGGCATCGCGCATATAATGGCCGTTCAGATTTTGAAGCTTTTTGGTATCGAAACGCGAAGGCGATTTGCCGACGCCCGAGAGGTCAAACCATTCGATTGCCTGTTCGCGCGAAATAATCTCGTCATCGCCATGGCCCCAACCGAGCCGGAGCAGATAGTTGAACATTGCGTCGGACAATATGCCCATGTCGCGATAGGCTTCGACGCCCAGCGCGCCATGGCGCTTGGACAATTTAGCGCCGTCATTGCCGTGGATCAGCGGGATATGGGCATAAACCGGTTCTGCCCAGCCCATTGCGCGGATCAGGGCAAGCTGGCGGAATGCATTGTTGAGATGGTCATCGCCGCGGATCAGGTGGGTGACGCCCATATCATGATCGTCGACCACGACCGCGAGCATATAGGTCGGCGTGCCGTCGGAGCGCAGCAGGATGAAGTCGTCAATCTCGCTATTCTGGACCGAAACATCGCCTTGTACCATGTCGGCGATGGTCACTTTGCCGGCCATCTCTG
>RCMY010005852.1_pt1 | contig 10368 bp, 6 predicted proteins | sample 2041341 | NCBI WGS metagenome assembly RCMY01 (sample SAMN09708234, study PRJNA481090) | Marine sediment metagenome, whole genome shotgun sequencing project.
ACCGGCGGCGCAGTGCCGCAGTTGATACTGGATGATCCGTCCACCGGCACGCGTACGATCATGGATATCGGCGCGGGCAACCTGAACGCGCGCGCGGCGCGGGTTCTGGATCTTGACCCGAATGGCAGCCTGCATGACATCGCCGTCAGCGGACGTAGTGGCGCGCTGCCCCAGCAGGTTTTTGGCGTCAGCGGCGATAGCGGGCAGGCCTGGCTGGACTGTGTCGGCTTTGCCGGGAACCTGCTGGCGCTGCACCGGATGACATATGCCGGTCAGGACTGGATGTTGATGTCGGCCATTTATGGCAAGGGGATCGGCAGCTACCGGATCGGGACGGACGGTGCGCCCGTGGCTGTGACCACGCTAAACGACAGTGCCGCGCGCTACCTGTCTGGCGTGTCGGCGATCGACAGCGCGTGGGTCGGCGGCACGCCTTTTGTGGTGACCGCGTCCAGCCGTGACAGCGGCATCAGTGTCTTTCAATTGGGCAGCGGCGGCCAGCTGTGGCACCGCGACCAGTTTGGCGCCGCCGAAAACCTGCCCATCGACCGCCCCACCGCGCTGGAGACCGTGCAGATCGGCGCGCGCCATTTCGTGATCGCGGCCGGGTTCGGAACCAGCTCGCTGACGGTGCTGGAACTGGACCAGGGCGGCACACTGCGCTTCGCCGATCAGATCAGCGACACGCGCGAGACGCGCTTTGGCCAGACCTCGGTGCTGGACAGCGTGGTGGTGGATGGCCGCGTTTTCATTGCGGCGGGCGGCGCCGATGGCGGGGTATCGCTGTTCCAGATGCTGCCAAACGGGCGGCTGGTGCACCGCGATACGCTGATCGACACGCTGGACAGCGCGCTGGACGGGTTGAGCGGGCTGAAATTCGTGCAGCGCGGCGCGGCGCTGGAGCTGTTCGCGCTATCGACGCGCGACACTGGCCTGACGCGGATTGACGTCGATATCGGCCCGGCAGGCGTGGTTGGCATGGTATCGCAGGGCACTAGCGGCAATGACGTGATCGGCCCTGCACCGGGGCAGAGCAATGTGAACGGCGGCGCGGGCGATGACATTCTGATGGACGGCAACGGCGCCGAAACACTGCACGGTGGCGCGGGCGCAGACCTGTTCGTGATCGGCGATGATGGCCAGACCGACGTGATCGCGGATTTCGATCCGTCCGAGGATCGGCTGGACATCTTCGGGCATGGCGCGCTGTACGGTCTGGACGGGTTGTCGGTCAGCCGGGTTTCCGGTGGGCTTAGCCTGCGTTGGGGGGACGAACATCTGATCGTGCGCGCCGCGCCCGGCGCCCGCCTGACCAAAGACACGTTGGAGGACGCACTGGTATTCGAGACTGACCGCGTGATCATGCCCGAGGCAATGCCGCAGATCGGCACGTCCGGTAGCGATACGTTCATCTGGACGGGCGGCGCCGACACGATCAACGGCGCAGGCGGCTGGGATTGGGCCGATTACAGCGACGCGCCGCAGGGTATCCGGCTGGACCTGCGCGATTCGGCGCAGAACGGCCTTGCCGCCGAGGGCGACGTGCTGACCAGCATCGAACGGGTGATCGGCAGCGCGCATGACGATCTGATCTTTGGCGATGACGGGTCCAACACGCTGCAAGGGCTGGGCGGCAACGACACGCTGCATGGCGGCGGCGGAGCTGACTGGATCGTGCCGGGCACGGGGGCCAACACGGTCACGGGTGGGGCGGGCAGCGACATGCTGGCGCTGTCGGACCTGCCCTATGGTGCGCGTATTTCGCTGGCCGAAGGACGGCTGACCGCCGGCGGTCAGACCAGCACGATCAATGGCTTCGAAAGTGTGACCGGCACGATCCATGCCGATGTCATCGAGGGTGACAGCGGCGACAATCGTCTGCGCGGCCTTGGCGAATATGACTGGTTCCTCGCCACGACCGGCGCCGACAGCTATGATGGCGGTAGCGGGCGCGACATGATCTCGTATGTCTACGCACCCGGCCCGGTGACGGTCAATCTGGCAACGGGCAAGGGGCTGGCCGGGCTGGCGGCCGGCGATACCTATACATCCATTGAGCGCGTGACGGGATCGATCCATTCCGATGTGATCTGGGGCGGCGCGCAGGACGAGGATATTCGCGGCCTTGGCGGATATGACTGGTTTATCGGCTCGCCCGGCGTTGACCGGTTCGACGGCGGTTCGGGCGTTGATATCGTGGCGTATTGGACCTCGCCCACCGGGGTCGTGGCCAGCCTTGCGCAGGGCCGCGGCGCGGGCGGCCATGCGGCGCGCGATCTGTATACATCGATTGAGGGGCTGACCGGGTCGGGCCATGCCGACGTATTGACCGGCGACAATGGGCGCAATGTGCTGCGCGGCCTTGGCGGGGCGGATACGCTGGACGGCTACGGCGGTGTCGACCGGCTGGAGGGCGGCGCCGGCGACGATATCATCGACGGTGGCTGGGGTTGGGATCTGGCGATCTTTTCCGGCGACCGGGACGAATACGCCATCCGCACAAATGCGGATGGCTCATTGACTGTCACCGACAGCGTCCGTGGCCGCGATGGCACCGATCATCTGGTGAACATCGAGACGCTCGCCTTCGACGACGGCTGGTTTTATTTCTGAGTGGCGTCTCAGAACAGATCGGCCAGCTGTGCCATACCGGGTGGCACCGCTGGCCAATTGGCATCATCGCCCGGATCCGCGCCGCTCTGCGCCAGATCGGGCCAAACGGCGCGCATGCATCCGATCCAGGCCAGACCTTCCTGGTAGACGGCTATTTGCCGTTTGGTCAGAAGGCCCGCGGCGGCGGCGGCGGCCAGATTGATCTGCGCGGTTGCGTTGATCAGGGCGGTGATGCGGCGCCGGCACTCCTCGCGGGCGGTGCCGCGCAGCGCCTCTTGTGCGGCAGCTTCCTTGTCGGCTGCGGTGATCATCCGGCTCAGGTCGATATTGCTCATGTCATCGGCTCCTCTTCTTCCGGGAGAAAGGTCAACAGTGCCACTGGCCCATCGCCGCTCAGTGTGATCGGCGCTGGATGCGTCACTGCGCGGGCCTCTGGCGGTGCGGGCCAGGGGATCGGGCCATGCGGCAGGCGCAGCGTCACGCACAGAATACCGCCGGTCCGCTCAACCGGGGCCGCGAACCAATCGCTGGCAATGGCATCCACTGGCAATGTGGCGCCGTCCGGCAGGGCCGAAAAATCGAATACCTCACCGTTGATGTTCAGGATGTCGCCCGTGCGATGCACGTCAAGCGTGTCATCGGACCGGACAGGTGAAAATGTTATTTGCATTTTGATTTCCTTAGAACCAGCGGCCAATCGCAAAGAGCGACAGCTTCGTTGTCGTTCCTGTGGCTGCTATGGATTGCACGTTATTGACCCGGATGCCTTCCCACGGCTTCGAAAAATATCCGCTTCTCATGGTCGCGCTGATACTGCGCGCCCTGATATTGTAGTCGTTGGAAAACAGGACTTCGGCCGCACTGTGAACCTGATCCAAAGCCACGAACGTTATCGGCAAGTCATAATTCAATTCGTTCGACATAAAGAGAACGCCATTCGTAATGGTGATTTGCAGGTCACTGATCGTAACGGTGCGGCGGCATATCTGAGTGCCATCAGCCAGCCGCACATAGTCACCGTTGGCATTGCTGCCACGCTCGATCACAGCGCCGGTCGGGGTGCCCGCCGACTGCGACACAGTGCCAAGGATGTTTTTTCGGCTATACAGCACATAGTCCAGCCATGTCGCGCCCCCATTGGACGTGTAGCGAACGGTCGATTGGCTACCGACATGGATGTGTGCCTCGACCTCGCCCGAATCGTCACGGTTGAGAATCAGCATTGGGGAATACCGATCCGTCGAGCTCGGGAAATTTACCGAATCCGATCCGTCGCCTTGGCCAAAGAACGAATGACCGAAATACACATGGCCATCTGCCACCTTGATTGCGGAACCACCCAAACCGAAAGCGCCTGTTTTCATCAGCTTCCCAGACGTCTTGTCAGTGCTTTCGGCCTGAACAGCTGCGCCCGTGATCGGCACATCCACCTGTAGCGCGGCATCCGCCAATTGCAGGCGGACCGTACCCGCAGGGGCCAGATCTATCCGTCCTGTCGCCGGATCAGCCCGCAGCGCCTCATACCAGGTCGCGCCGTCATCGCTCAGCTTCAGCGACAGGGCGCGATCGCCGGCCAGGCCGATTTCAGCATGGCCCGTCCAATCTGACTGAAACAGCAGGCTGGCCGTTTCGCTGTCGGTGGCCTTGTTGATCTTGATCTGGTGCCCAGCTCCGTCATGGCTCAGCAGGGTGGCATCCGCGGCGACACTCAGCCGGTTCACCCCGTCCCAATCCGTGCCGATCCCGACGCCCTCCAACTGCTGCGTTTCCATCGGGATCGGGCGCCAATCCTGCCCGTCCCGGCGCAGAACTGCCCCCGTATCACGCTCGCACGCGCACCAGCCTTGCGCCGGCGTCACAAACGCCCAGCCATCCCCGTCACGGACAGCCAGCCGCCCGCCCTGTCCGGCCCAGGCATCCACCGGATTGGGGCCAAGCGCGTGAATCTCCCCCTCCTCGGCAATGCCCGGAGGCGCGATGGCATCGACCGATGCCAGCACAAGCTGAACGATACGGTCCAGCCTTTTCAGCGCCTCATTATGTGTCACGTGTTTCTGTGCCTGAGACGGCGCCAGATACGGCAGCGCCAGACGCGGCGATTGTTGGATCATTCGGGCTTCCCCCTGATGGATGTTTGCTGGGGAAAAATAGGACCAAGTCGTTTACCAAGGTGTGAAAGGAGCGTACGCACCCCCCGCAGGCGATGTGCCGCAAACATGGGATTGCCCCGCCGCCCCGGCCATGCAAAAGAGACCGAATGTCAAAGCTGCCGGAACCTCAGTGCCCTGTTGCGCAACGTGTCGTCATCCTCATGGGCGTCTATGATGGTGAGCGTTTTTTGCCCGCACAGCTTGACAGTTTTGCTGCGCAGACGCATCAAAACTGGGCGCTGATCGCGTCGGACGACAGCGGCAAAGACGGCTCCGCCAAGCTAATTTTGGACTGGGTTTCGGCCCATCCGGCCTGTGACGTGACCGTCCGCAAGGGGCCGCAACAGGGGTTCGCCCGCAATTTCATGACCATGATCGCGCAGGCGCCGCAGGATGCAGACTATCTTGCGCTTTCCGATCAGGACGATGTCTGGTTCCCCGACAAACTGTCCCGCGCGCTGGACCGGTTGTCGGCAGTGCCCGCTGGGCAGCCTGCGCTGTACTGCGCGGCGACGCTGGTATGCGCCGCCGATCTTCGCCCTCTCCACCCCTCTGCGCCATTTCCCCGGCCGCCATGTTTTCGCAACGCGCTGATCCAGTCCATCGGCGGCGGCAACACGATGGTGCTGAACCGCGCCGCCGCGGATCTGGCCGCCGGTCTGGCTGCAGCCAGCATCGCCGAAGGCGCCGACCCCGTGTCGCATGACTGGTGGCTTTACCAGATTATCTCGGGCTGCGGTGGCACGATCCTGCGCGACGATGACCCGGTGCTGTGCTACCGCCAGCACAAGGACAATCTGATTGGCGCCAACAGATCCACCTCTGCCGGTCTGGCCCGCCTCAAGGCGCTGCTGGCAGGAAGGTTCCACAGCTGGAATACCCGTAGCCTAATTGCACTGACAGTGGCCGAACCGCACTTTACCCCCGAGGCACGGCAGGTGATCGGCCACTTCCGTGCAGCGCGCCAAGGCAACGCCTGGAGCAGGATCGCCGCACTTCGGCGTTCGGGCGTACTACGGCAAAGCCCAATGGGCACAACTGCGCTTTATATCGCCTGCCTTTTGAACCGTCTTTGACCTCTCCATGCCGGGCCTTGGATCGCGCCGCTTAAGCGCATAGAAAACAAAGGCGCCCGGACTGGCGCGGCAAGGCTGCGAGGACGACATGATTGAAACCTGCGATATCGTGGTTCAGCCGGATCTATCCTATCAAGTCACCGCCATTCTGGACATCGAAGGGGCTGCCGCCACCGCCGCGCCCGCCATCCTGACATGCCGCGCGTTCGACGGGCAGGGCCGCGAACTGGCCGAGCCGTCCAACGGCTTCCTGCTATCGGATCTGTATGGCCCGCATATGCAGCTGGGCATGCCCGGCCTCAATGGTGACATGCCCATCGCGCAAATTATCACCCCGCCGGCTGGGACCGCATCATTGCGGCTGACGCTGCATCGCTGGCGCGCCCGGCAGGTCGCGCTGCGCGCGCCGATGCAGGTGGCGCCCTACAGCCCGCCCGCGCCGGACGCGGGGCCAGATCACCGGCTGATGCAGCAGATCGAACGCCCTGCCCAAGCAGGCGACATTTTCGAACTTACCGCCCATTTCGACCGCACGCTGGACGCACGGGCCGTCGTTGCCGCAGTCCGGTTTACGGCGGCAGACGGCACCCATCTGGCCCCCGAAGGCGCCGTGCCGCTGTCCGGCGAGGTCGGGCATTTCCACTACATGGCCCCGTCAATACGGACCGACGATGACACAGCCACCGATCACGACGGGTTTGCGAAATTCCACGCACCGCCCGGCGCAGCGCAGATCAGCGTCCAGTTGCTGCGCTGGTCAGCCGACAGTGCCCTTACCCTCCTGCGGGCCGATCTTACCCCACGCTCGGCGCAGCGCGATGTGATCGGCTCTGGCGAATTGGCGATAGGCACTGCGGATTGGTGCGCTTTCCGCGCAAATATATTGGTTGCCGGACCGCAGCCCACGCTGGTTGATCTGTCCTTCTACGATGCAGGCGGCCATCTTCTGCCTTCCCCCGCTCAGGGGTTGGAGCGCGGCCCGCGTTATGACAATTTCGCCCGTCTCACCCCAGACCCGCTCAGCCGCCATGACGGCCGGCAGCCCATCCACCTTGCATTTCGCCCGCCCGCAGGCGCGCAGTTGATCCGCTGGCATTTGCAGGTGGCCGGTGATGCCACCCGCAGTCTGGATACTGTGCCCATCCTGCGTGCCCTGACAGCCAAGGATGACGCGGCCCAGCCCCCCTGGACGGAACCAGAGGCCGGGCTGGGGAACCGGCTGTCATCCCGCCTGCCGGATGATCCCGCGCCGGGGCGGATGCAGCAGCAGGGATATGCCCCCATTGCGCGCCTCGCGTCTGCCGTCGATGCCAACACTTGGATCATCCTGACGGCACAACTGGCGCGGGCGGCCGGCGGCCTGCACCATGCCAACATCATCCTGCATGCCGCGTTCTTTGACACAGCAGGCGCGCCCCTTCCCTATGATCCTGCGCCGGGGTTCGGCACGACCACGGGCGCAGGCATCCATCGCAGCCTTTGCATCCCGCCGCAGGATCCCGCCGGAACGCAGGCCCAGATCGAGGCGCCCGTTCGCATTGCCAAAGATGCCGCATATGCAGTTTTTTCACTGATCGCCCGTCACCACGATTCAGGGATCACGGCAGACGGGTTCGCCGCAAAATTCGCGACAGTGACCGAAGTGCAACGGTGCCTATCCCCAACCTTTATGAACCGGCCTCAGTTGATTCAGGCGCTGGATATCGCAAATTATGCAGGCGGTTTGCAAGCGCGCCATGCCATCTATCAGGCGCTCAGCATCGTCGATTCGGCAAACAAGGGGTATGCGTACCGCGCGCGCGTCCTGGCAGAAACCCTTCAGGTGCAGGCGGTGCAGTGGCGCCCTGAGGTGGGCCAGATCAGTCCCTATTCCGCCAAACAGACCCACATTCTGCACCTCACGGGTGCCGCAGATCCGCCGCCCGCGATTGCACAGCAGCAGGCAATGTCTGGTTTGCTTCCGGTCATCTGCCCGCCCTTGGGCGCGCATCGCGGCGATGCTGTCCCGCTAGGTGACGGCACAGCCGAGGCGCTTTCGGCTGCTGGTGCGGTCCGCGCGGTCATCGATCTGCCCAGCTATGAGGCGGATGATCTTTCGCCGCCCAGCCGCCTATGCCTTGAAACCCGCCTGCAAAACCGGATCCTTCAGCGTCACCAATGCGCGTTTGTTCATGTTCATGCCGGAATCGGCGCCTGCGCCACCGCGCTCAGGGGCATTGCCTTGGCGCAGGCCCACCGCCTGCCCCTGATCTACGACCTTCACGAGATGTCTGAAATTGATCTGTCGCACGAGGTACGCTTGTTCGGAAACGAACAGGCAGATCGCTGCCTTGCCGCTGCCGACAGGATCGTCGTCGCCACATTGGCAGCCCAATCAGCGCTGACAGATCGCGGTGTGCCCAGCCACCGGATCGCCGTCATCCCGGATGCCGTCCCCCCTGAATTCGAGCGGGCCGGCCCTGCCGCAGAGGTGGCGCATCTGCGCAAGGTTCATAATCTGCCACAGACCGGGGTGATCGGCCACATCTGCGCCCATGATCCAGCGCAGGCGCCCGGCATAGTCGCGGCCGGAGTCACAGAACTCGCCCGCGATCTGCCCGGCTTGACGCTGGTCCTGCTCGGCTCTGAGGCGCCCCGCCAGATGCTGGCGCAGCAATTACACGGCAGTGGGCTGCGCATTCTGTGCCCCGAAACGCCCGATTCCGCAGAAATGCGCGCGTGGGTTCAGGCGTGCACGATAGTGATCCCGCCCTTCGATGCCCCTATATCCGAAACGATTCACGCCGCACTGATCGCGATGGCCCAAGGCACGCCGGTGATCCTGCCAGACTGCCCCGATACTGCCCGTCTCGCTGGGCCAGATCAGCCCCGCGCCCGCCTTGTCCCGCCGCAAGACGCCGCGGCATTGGCGCGTGATCTAAGGCAGATGCTGGCCGGCGGCATCGACCGGGCGGCACTGGCGACCACCGCGCGCCGATGGATCCGGACAGATCGTCTGTGGGTACATCGCCTGACCCAGTTCGAGGCCGCCTATGCCGCCGCGCACGCGGCCCACGCTCAAATAGGGACCGAATGATGGCATATCCGATTCCCGTTATTTCACAAAATGCCCCTGGCCGGACCCTGACCGACCTGTACCTTAACCTCGAACGCAGCAACCCGGCACAGGACGGCACGCCGCCAGGATTGTTACTGACGTTGCCCACGGCTTGGGCGAATAAATATCAGGTCTTGCTCTACGGCGCTGCCGCCCGGCACCGCTATGCCGTCGCCGGCGTCACCACCCCCGAAGATCTGGCGCATGTCTCGTGGCCCGGCCCGGTGACGCTGCACGCGCACTGGTTTTCCGCCCTCTTTCGCGGCGCCGCAAACGAGACTGAGGCGATGAACCGGCTGGACCAGATACGCGAGGCGATACTGCGATTTCGGGACCGTACCGGTGCCCGACTGATCTGGACCGCGCATAACGTCTTTCCGCATGGCAACGCATTCCCCGAGACGTTTCTTGCCCTGCGGCAATGGATTTTTGACAAATTCGACGCCGTTCACCTGATGAACACGTCCCACCTGCCCATTTTGGAGCGCGCGTTCAGTCGCACAGCCCCGCGCACATTTACAGTGCCCCACATGCTATATACCGGCGCCATTCCCGACAGCGTGAACCGCGCCGCCGCCCGCGCGCATTTCGGATTACCGCAAGACAGCACAGTTTTTGGCTATTTCGGCTCTATTCAAGGCTACAAACAAATTCCCTTGATCCTTGATGCCATGGATGCCGTACGCTCGGACCAACCGGTTTTCGCACTGATCGGCGGCCTGCCTACCGACACCCGCGCAGTGCGCGACGTGCAGGCCCGCATCGGCACCCGGCAGGATGTCATATTCGTGCCCCGCAAGATGCATGATCACGAGATCCAGTATCTTCACCACGCCGCCGATACGATGGCGCTTGCCTACGCAGAGACGCTGAATTCAGGCGCCGCATTGATGGCGGCCAGCTTCCGGCGGCCTTTCCTAATCCCGCGTGGCAGCGCTTCAGATGGCTTGGAGTCATTGGGCGCACAGCCCTTCGACGGGGATGATCCAAACAGCATGATTGCATCCATGCGCCGATATGCCGAAGGCCCCACCCCCCCGCACACCATAGACCAAGATGTATGGCAGGCGCGGCAGCCCGACCAGATTTCTCAGGCGTTTTTCACGGCGCTGGCGCGCCTCGCACAGGCCTGAGCGACACCGATTCGGGCGCCCAAATTGGGTCTAGCCACCCACCCTGCAATGGTGCGGCTCAGCGATGTGGCGGTTCAGCCTTTGGACTTTCCCACGCCGTTCAATAAAAAAAATAGCCGCATCAAGCGGCTATTTCAGTTAGTAATATCTGGCGCCTGCCTTTAAACGCCTCACCCTTAAACGATGGCCAGTTCCCAGATGTTGCCAGTAGCGTCGTCGAACTGGAAATATTCCACGTTCACCAGGCTGTCATTGCCATCGGTCCCCGCAACGCTCACTTCGGTCGCCGAGGTCCGCGT
>RCMY010012352.1_pt1 | contig 10368 bp, 11 predicted proteins | sample 2041341 | NCBI WGS metagenome assembly RCMY01 (sample SAMN09708234, study PRJNA481090) | Marine sediment metagenome, whole genome shotgun sequencing project.
CTAATGGAATGGTCGCCTCCCTTCCCTAATTAACGACATAGTGGCAAAGTGGTGAGGCAGTTTTCATCAACTAAAAAAGGCGCAGGCAATGACTATCACAACTATTGGTATAGATTTAGCTAAAAATGTTTTTCAGATCCACGGCGTAGATCAATCTGGTAAAGCCGTTGTGAAGAAACAACTTAGACGTAACCAAGTTCTCGCTTATTTCATCAAATTATCGACGTGTACAATCGGTATGGAAGCCTGCGGTGGTGCACATTATTGGGCAAGGAAACTCTCAGCGATGGGGCATACAGTAAAGCTTATGGCTCCGCAGTTTGTGAAACCCTACGTCAAAGCAAATAAAACTGATGCGGCAGATGCGGAGGCAATCTGCGAAGCGGTAACGCGACCAACCATGCGGTTCGTCGCGATTAAAAATGCAGAGCAACAAGCTATATTATCCCTGCATAGGGCGAGACAAGGTTTTGTTAAAGCAAGAACGGCACAAGCAAATCAGATACGAGGGTTGCTTGGTGAATATGGCATCACTATTCCCCAAGGTATTAAACACGTTATGGAGAATGTGCTGACCTTAGCTAATTCATCAGAATATGAGTTACCTGGTGCATTTACAAGCTTACTAAAACGTCTTCATGCCCACTTACTGGTGCTTGACGAACAAGTAAGTGAGTTAGAGACGCAAATCAACGTTTGGCATGGTAATAACGAATATAGTCAGAGGCTGTGTAAAATCCCTGGCATTGGGCCATTAACCGCAACGGCTCTTGTGGCGTCTATTGCTGATGCAAATTGCTTTCGAAATGGCCGAGAGTTAGCGGCTTGGTTGGGCCTTGTTCCTCGACAACATTCAAGCGGAGGAAGGCCATTATTATTGGGTATCAGTAAACGAGGTGATAAATACCTTAGGACATTGTTGATACACGGCGCACGCTCAGCCGTTCGGGTAGCCAAAAACAAAAGTAGTCCAACGGATAAATGGACAAATGAAATGTTAAACCGACGACACCAAAACGTAGCGTCTGTTGCCAGAGCAAATAAAAATGCTCGGATTGTATGGGCGTTACTCGCTCACGGAAGAGATTATAATGCAGAATACAAAATAGCGGCTTAAGTAGTTTAGAGTAGTAGTTAAAAACAGTTAATACAATTTCACGATTGCTCCGGCAATTATAGCGTGATGGCTAAACAGGTCAGACCGTGGCAAGTTAAACCTATTTCACACAGGGAGCTTCGAGCTCGACAGACTGTTAAGGCACTTGCCAGCAAATTCCATCAGGGACAGAGGGTATTACCTCAATTAAAGTCCGGATCTATGGCAGCAATCTTATCCTGTTAAACATCATTAAATAATTGCTTGGCAAATGGGAGGCGACCATCTATGTGTGAAAACTCCAAGCTATCCGTTTTTTCCGTCATTTACCTTTAAACCCGTCGCATGTTTCATACTCAGGTTTTTGATCACCTTTTGGTCTAAGCAGTGTGCTTTTAGTAAAATAAAACGTAAAGGATGAATAATATGCGGTGCAACTCGCCACAAAATCTCTCGTTCGGTCAATGCTTCACGTACCAGTTTAAATTCGTAATGTTCCAAATAACGTGAACCACCATGAATCGCATTTTTTGAGCATGTTGGACAAACTCCCTACCTTTCTATTGCTCAAGAAGAGCTTTCAATGATAAATGGATTATTTGAAGGAATTGAGGATGAGTATCAGAACGATACTAAACGAAGTCTTTCTGTCTTGCGTGCCTATATGCACATCTTGTTTACTCATCTAAATCGTTTGTATGTTGTTGACCCTGCAGGAGGAAAATCGATGGGCTTTAAACACGGGCAGTATTACAACCATGCTGGCGCAAATGCCTACCGCGGTGGCCGGGCTCCCGGAGACAAAGAGCCTAATAGAATGAATACAATAAACTCAGACAAGCCGCTTTCGAATCTCTACGTAACGATGTTACAAAAACTCGGTGTAAAAACAAAAAGCTTTGCCGACAGCACTGGTGTAATTAGAGGTATTTGACATCAATCGTCGATACTGCAATATCACTACCACCTAGTGCTTGATACAGAGTCGCTTGCGCACTGAACTGATTGTAACGGTTAGCCAATAATGCTACTTCAGCACTGCGCTTATTTTCTTGAGAATCTAACCAAACTTGAATGCTGATTGCACCATTTCGGTATTGGCTTGCATATATACTTTCAGCAGCTGAAGCGGCATCATATTGTTCGCGTAATCTTTGCGCTTGATACTGATAGTGTTGCCGTGCAGAAATCGCATTATCGACTTCTTTAAATGCGTTGTATAAAGTTTTTCGATACGTCACCACCGCTGTTTCCACTTCAATACTTGCTATTTTTTTATACAGCTCCATTTCGTTCCATTGCAAAAATGGTAAGACTAAATTTGCACCCAGTGTTCCAATTGGATTTCTCAATAAATCTTTCAGTTCTGTAGAGGATGTTCCCAACGAGCCAGACAGGGTTAAGTTTGGCAAATAGCTAGCAAAAGTCGCATCTTTTGAAGCATATGCTGATTTTAGTTTATACAGTGTTGATTTAATATCGGGCCGACGAATCAATAAATCAGAAGGAACACCCGCCGCGATAATTGGAATATCACCAATGGGCAAGTTCTCGATAAGAATCGGCATTTCTAATGGCGGTCGGTTGTATAAAATCGCCAATGAATTTTGCGCCTCAATAAGCGCCTGCTGTAATTCACTTTGGCTTGCTTGTTCGCTAGCCAAGCGACGCCTAGACTCGAATACGTTTAACTGAGAGACAGATCCAGATTGATATTGACGTTCAGTAAGATCCAGTGTCTGCTGCGCATAATCGATGCTATTTTGACTCAAAACAATACTCTGCTTTAGATAGCCAATTTGCCAATATAATATGGCCGTTGTAGCCACTAAACTTTGCGCGGTACTTTCTCTATCTTCTGCGCTGGCTAAACTGGCCCATTTGGCAGCGTCTATATCTGCCGAAACACGCCCCCAGAGATCCAACTCATAACTTAACGATAAATTGCTACCATATTCTGTATAGCTAGCGCCACCATTAAGCGCTTTATATTTTGATCCATTAATACTTGCACCTATTTGCGGATAACTTTCTGTATCGGCTAATCCTGCTTGCAAACGTGCTGTGCGCAAGGTTAACGTGGCCAATGCTAAATCGTTATTGGTTTTTAATACCTGTTCAATTAGTTGATTAAGCTCTGGGTTATTAAAACTTTGCCACCATGGGTCTAATTTGACTTGTTGATTAACACTCACACTTTGCCAGCTTGCAGGAATATTAACTTCTGGTGCGACAAATTCAGTCTTTGTAAAACTACTGCATGCCGCTACCAGCGATATACAAAGCGCTAGTGAAGAGAGTTTTAGTGTAAAAGATGGTTTCGTCATTGTGTTAATCTCTCATTAAGGCATCAATAGGATCTAGTTGCGCGGCATTGTGTGCAGGTAAAAAACCAAACAATATGCCAATAAGTGTTGAGCAAGCGAATGCGGCAACAATCGAAGTGCTTGAATAAATCATTTGGAAACTTCCCCCTGTAAAAGCAAATATCTGACCAATTAAGTAGGCAAGCCCAATTCCGATAATACCGCCACACAAACAAACCAATACCGCTTCGATTAAAAACTGACGTAAAATATCACCTTGCCGAGCACCTACGGCCATGCGCACACCGATTTCCTTAGTTCTCTCGGTAACTGAAACCAACATAATATTCATAACACCAATTCCGCCCACTATTAGAGAGATAACTGCAATGGCTGAAATTAATAGGGTCATGGTCTGCGTGGTTTGTTCAATGCTTTCACGAATGGTATCGGTATTAATAGTAAAAAAGTCTTTTGTTCCATGACGCATTTCCAATAAAGAGATAATGCCTTGCTCAGCCGCATTACTCGACACAGTTTCTTCAACTCTAATGGTGATACTATCAAGATAACGCTGCCCAACCATACGTCCTGAAACCGTGGTATAAGGTATCCAAACATTTAATGAATCACTACTGCCAAATGCGCTGTTCTTTTCCTTAGTAACGCCAATAATTCGCACAGGCAAGTCATTAAGAAAGATAACTTCACCAATAGCTGACTGTTCAGGAAATAATGATTTACGGGTATTATCATCTATAACAGCTTCTTGTGCTAAATTCGAAACACTGGTTTCATCCCAGTATTGACCCTGCGCTATTTCATAACCTTGCACCCGAAAATAGTCTGCACCTACACCGTTGAAACTGGCAGAAACAGCCTGATTGGTATACCGAATAGTACCGGCAGTACTAATAGAAGGCGTTACACTATCGACATAAGACAAAACCTTGAGTGCATCACTGTCTTGTGCGGTTAATGTGCGTACACTAGCCGAACGCCTATCTCCAAATCCAGTGCCAGAACGAACATCTATGGTATTAGTGCCCATGGAACTAATATTTTGTAATACCGATTGCTGAGAGCCAGCACCTAGCGCAACAACTGATACCACTGAAGCAATACCAATGATAATACCTAGCATGGTTAAGAACGTACGTACTCGATGAGACAACATGGCGACAAGTGCCATCTTTAAAGCCTCGCTATATCGATCCCAATTAAGCCAAGAAGTCGCTTGCGGTTTTATTTCCGGTAGGGTGTTTTGATCTTCAGTCTTAGCTTTTAATTCATCACTGATAACCACGCCATCTTTCAGCTCTATGATCCTATCTGCATAATTCGCCACGTTCATATCATGGGACACAAGAATAATAGTATGACCATCATGATGAAGCTCTTGTAATAACTTCATCATTTCTTTACCAGTTTGACTATCAAGGGCACCCGTTGGCTCGTCGGCCAAAATAACATCGCCGCCATTCATTAAGGCCCGCGCGAAACTAACTCGTTGTTGCTGACCACCACTGAGCTGGCTGGGTTTGTGATCGAGTCGATCTGATAAGCCCAAACGTGATAACAAACGTTCAGCTCTTTCTCGGCGATCTTTTTTGCCTTTTCCGGTATAAATCGCAGGCATCTCAACATTACCAAGCGCATCAAGGTCGCCCAGTAGGTGGTAACGTTGAAAAATAAAACCAAAATGCTCACGTCGCAATTGAGCCAGTTGATCGGCATCCATCTTCGAAGTATCTTGTCCGTTAATAAAATAACGTCCTTTAGAAGGCTTATCTAAACACCCCAAGATATTCATTAACGTTGATTTACCCGAGCCAGACGTTCCCACGATCGCGACCATCTCTCCGCGATTAATAGTAAGGTTAATATCACGCAGAACCGTTAATTCTTGATCTCCGGCGGCAAAGGAGCGGTAAACACCAGAAACGCTAAGTAGCACTTGTTCGCTCATAGCTAAAACCTCATAGACATACGATTGCCCATTCCACTAGTTGCATCCGATGAAGGAGCAGCAAGAATAATTTCATCACCCTCTTGCAATCCGTCTGTAATTTCTGCACTGACTTTATTGTTGATACCAACACTCACTGTGCGGTATTCAATTTCACCGTTCACTAAAACAGGCACTTTATAACTCGGATTTAGTCCAGCCGTTTTTTGCAATATCTGTGCAGGAACAATCAGGGCATCTTCTGCTTGGTTGAGTATGATGGAAACTTGTGCAGTCATGCCAATACGCAATACACTATTGGAATTATCAACATCAAACAGGCCGTTATAGTAGATAGCATCAGAATCGCTTAACGTCATATCGCTATCATCACCATCCATTGACGTTGGTCCTGGCTCAATCGCACGTAAAGTTGCGTTATAGCGCTTATTGGGCTGACCAAGAATCGTAAAATAAACATCTTGCCCCGGTTTAACTTTAATCACATCTGCCTCGGATATTTGTGCTTCCACTGTCATTTTTTGCAGTTCTGCTAATTCAACAATTGTGGGGGTTGATTGACTAGAGTTAACCGTTTGGCCAACGGTTACCGCCGTGTAAACGACCATTCCATCCATTGGCGCTTTGATTGTTGTGTAATCGAGGTCAAGCTGAGCACTTTCAACGTTCAATTCTACCTGTTCTTGTTGCGCTTTTAATTGATCAAGTTCTGCCTGATAAACTAAAAGAGATGCTTGTGCCGTTTCATAATCGGCTTGAGAACTAGCCTTATCACCTAACATGGATTTTTGACGATTAAATTCTTGCTGGGCTTGGTTTATTTGTGCTTGCTTTGCTCTATATTCAGCTTTACTACTTGCGAGTGATGCGAGCGCTTCCTTCAACGTATTCTGTTGAGTAAGGCTATCAATTTGCGCAAGTAGGTCGCCTTTTTTTACCTCTTGCCCCAAAGAAACGGGAAGAGTAATAATTTGTCCTGAAACTTGAGCACCAACGCTAACTAGTTTAGAAGCTTGCAACATACCATTTGCCAATACGCTATTTTCGATATCACCACGTAGAACCTTTTCTGTCGCATAATTTGGCGCGGGCTTACTATTTTGTGAAAAATAAAAAAAAGCGGCTGTCATTAGTAGTGAAATAGCAACGATTACAACAATCAGTTTATTTCTATTCGTTTTTTTCATGATTTAATAAGGTCCATATTTAAAATACTCACCGTGAGTATAAGTATAAGACGAATTAACGGAGTACAGCGGTATTTAGACCGCCTTTGTAACCCGCTTCTATAAGATCTAAGTTTTGCTGTGAATTTTTGCTTCTTTTTACATATAACTGATGAAGCTGATCAGCTTCAATGGCAATTACATAGTTAATCAAGACATCTGCAACCAGTTGTTGGCGTGATTGCTCGTACTGCGCCAAAGCGGATAAGTACTGATAAGCTTTTGCTTGCTCTTGGGCTGACAACTTACCCCACACATCTAGCTCGTAACTCGCGCTAAGCTGCAACGAATGGTCACTACTAAGTTGCTCGCTTCCTTGTTAACGACGTGCGTCAAAACCAATCAAGAGGCTTGGCCAAAGATTTGCCTGTACAATCGTTAATTGCTTGGATTGTATTTCAGCGGCCAGTTTTAACTGTTGCAGTCGAAGGTTATTCTGCAACACTTGTGTCACCAAAATATCGAGTGCCGGTGTGGCGTAATGTTGATACCACGCTTGTTCAGCTTGATTTGCCGCGGTAGTAAAATCAGACTGCCAATTATCAGGACTCTGTTTTAGCCTGACTTCATTACTGTAGTTTTGAGTTTGCATGCAAGCTGAAAGACTAAATAAGAGTATAAAAATCAAAAAAATTCGCATGCGTCCTCCATGTAAAAATATATATTATAATGAGCGAACACGTCACGCTACTGACTTTACACAATCTTTACGGTATTGAATTATCTTTGCGTCACTCCAGGGGAATACCTAATGAACACCAGAGGATTTATTCGCTTACGAGTTGCACACTCTTATCCACGACTATTCCAACTTTACCGCTAAATAGTGGACCGTATTATTTGATGATTGAGGTAAAAAGTACACATCTTCATATTTGAAGTACTGTTGACCATTGACGATTACTGATTGGGCGCCTTGAGGTAATGCGCTATAAGCTTTGCCAAGTTGAAAGCTTAAATTTTCAGCGATCACTTCGTCCTGAGATATAATAACATTGGCATTTGATGAATTATTACTACTGGTAACAAAGCTTGCTGGCTCATCTATTACACGATAGTTACCAGCGTCATAAACATAGTATATGCCTTGAAAAAAGTAATACGAACTGCCCATAATAATAATACGTTCATAGCCTTTTGGCAGGAGACTTATTTTCAGGCCAATCGGCGGTCGAACGACTGTGTATCCTTTATCTAAATGACGATAATACAAACCGTTGTTAAATATAAAAGACACGCCGCCAAAACGCAGAGCTATCCCGTTAACCGGCTTTTTGCGCAGTACTGCCCCCGTTTTGTATACTATTCGCTTATGCGCATTAGGCGGTTTTTGTAAATTTTTATGCTCTGGAGCAACTTTATTTTGAGCCATGCTGATAGTTGGCTGTGCTGCCAAGCTAAGAATAATTGGTAGTAGGATAATTAGTTTCATCGTATTTCCTATGTAAGCGAATTATTTCCATACTGCATACTAAACCAAAAAAATGAAGTCGAGGGGATCTTTACACAACCTTTGCATTTGTTGACATTTTAAAGAGGATATTGAACGTTAAGAAAACATCTAAATTCCGTTAACTACGAATTTCATTAGAATAATGATTTTTGGCAAAATGTTTTACACAACACTGACTAAACAAGATATATTGGCTATACTATTTATTTTATTATTATGGCTTATTTAACATCATATCCAGTGTATGTAGTTACGCCCTCAACTTTAAATTTGGAAGACTTAGATGAATGTAATTTGCGTTGGCGAGATGCTTATCGATTTTGTTGAGTATAAGACGAATTAACGCTATATTCTATCCTTCGTTACAGCTGTCTTTTAGGATGGCTTGATTCATTCAAAAAGGTGTTTGTGGTGATATTTGTGAAGCTTGCGTCAGCTTGTGTCTAATGTTAGCAGTCCTTTGGAATGAAACCATTGAAAATGGGCACATCGAGTCCTACCATGAAAAACTGATTTTGCCAGTATCGTTGTTTAGTTATGCCCCGAAATTGAAATCGCGTTGAACATTGAAGTCGTTTGCATACTTTTCGTCAGGTGGTGCACGCAAAGGCGGCAATAGCGTTGTAGATTTTGAAGTGGGATGCTTCTTGTCTAAATGCGCCAATATTTTTTGAATAACTACGGTGTCTATGATGCAAGCAATTATAGTGACATTGTGCATTTGACATTTCTCGCATTCGGTAATATCAATGTTGAAAACTCTCTCTTACTTGCCGGGGACCGGTCTCTGTGCAGTTCCTGCTAGCCATGACATAGCTCGCGCGTGATATGGCAGATTACCTGCTAGTTGTCTGACTGTTTCCCCTCTTCATTGACAAGTTTTGTGCTGTTTTTACCTCGTTGTGATGCAGTAACTTGTGCTCGCAGGTTGCTGTTTGGCGCAAATACCCCAAAAAACCGGATTAGATTGAGTCTTGGTGGTGGGATAAGCGCGGCCAGTTTGCCAATAAAGTCAACGGGATCAAAGCTTACATGGGTTCGCGCCGGTCACCGGTTCCATCACGATAGGGTGTTTTCAATTCATAGCGTACTTTTCCATGTTGCGTCATGCTTAAGCGCTGCTCACTGATAGCTGGCCGGCTGATGTAGCGGCATAGCCTTTCTAGTTTTTCAGGTTCATCGGCGTTCGCGAATATCACTCGACACGAAGTGGCCGCATGTAAGGAGAAACCGGAGGTATTGGCCAATTGTCCATATTCACCCTCGGTGCTTGCAGGCAAGGTTTGTAGCGTAAATACTTTTTGCCCTTGTTGTGGTCCCATAAAGATGCGATAGCTGACAGATGCTCCTTGCAAATGAAGCAGACTATCTTCGTCATCTATCGGCAAATTCAGGTAGCTGTTTTCCATATCGCGCTGTACCAAACCGACTTTTTCTAAATATTTAGCAATGCGATGGCTGATGGTGTGCACGAGTTCGACCATATCGACATGAGATGGCGCATTAATGCGAGTGAAGGTGGTGCCCCCCCACGTATTCTCGCTAATCGCGCCCTCGAGAAACAGCATATGGAAGTGGATATTTAAGTTCAGTGCGCTACCAAAACGCTGAATAATGGTGACAACACCGGTTTTGGCTTGTTTATTTGAAAATCCGGCTCGATTGACAGTGTGCGTGGAAATGGCGCGGTGAATAATGCCCATGACTTTACTCAATTCACAGGGATATCTGGCCAATAGCAATCGCAAAGGGATGGGCAGGCTCAACACCCATTGACGAATCGGATACGCCTTTCAGGGACTGTGTAATAAATCATCAACTAAAAGCGCTGCGCTTTCAGCCATTCTTCTGGCACCGCAGCTCGGACAAAAACCTCTGCGCTTGCAACTAAAGGCAACAAGTTTCTCATGTTTACAATCTCCACATACCACTCGCAAAAATCCATGCTCTAAGCGACCACATCGCAAAAAATCGTCAAACTCACGCTCAACAAACTTTGGAAGTTGTTTACCCTGTTCTGATAAGGCTTCTTTAAACTCTGGGTAGTGACGGTCTACCAATTGATACAACAAGGTGTTTTCTGGTCGGTGTCGCTTGTATTGTGCAGGTTGTTGCAATGCCAGCACCGCTCTCATCCTTAATTGCGCTATTTGGATGAAAGTCTGCCTGAAGGTTCGAAGTTTTTCGACTGGTCAATAGGTGGTTTTTGCTTGTGTAAGAGGCGATTTGCTTATGTCTGCTATACGCCATTTGCCGTCGAGAAACAAAATATTCGAGTAACAAAGACAAATCCTAAAAAAAGCGTAATAACTAGCTAA
>RCMY010005853.1_pt1 | contig 10367 bp, 10 predicted proteins | sample 2041341 | NCBI WGS metagenome assembly RCMY01 (sample SAMN09708234, study PRJNA481090) | Marine sediment metagenome, whole genome shotgun sequencing project.
GACGGATATGTATAGGCCCAAGCTCTGCCAAGGGTTCTCCCATATACGCCCGGAAAGAAGGCTTGCCAAAATAATAATTAAGCCCGCCAAGTCTTATCCCCAAAGCACCAGCAACGGTCGCTTCCGTATAGCCGCCATTTGGACTTGGATGCTTTTTAGCATCACGCAGCATCATGCTCCAGGCGCCTCGCCAATCAAACCGCAGCAAAAAGGCTAAGAAAACCAGCAATAAGCCCGTCAAACGAGCTGGAATAAAATTGAGAATATCGTCTAAACGAGCAGCTGCCCTGCCAAAATATAAATATTTATCATTTTTATACCCAACCATCGAGTCCATCGTATTTGCCGCTCGATAAAGCATTGCCAAAGGTAATCCGCCGATAAAAAAGTAAAATAGTGGAGAGGTTATGCCATCGACGATATTTTCAGCAATCGTTTCTACCGTTGCTCTCGTAACTTCAGGAACGGTCAGTTTGTCCGTATCCCTTCCAACAATCCAGCCCACTTTAAATCGTGCCTTTGCTAAATCACCGGATTCTAAATACTGGCAAATTTCTCTTCCCGCCGCGGCCAGGCTGCGCGGTGAAATCGTCATACTAAATAAAATTGCCGTCAAAATCCATAAAAAAGAAGAACTACTTTCTACATACTTCGTAACTATGAAGTAAACGATATCTAATGTCAAATACGTACAGGTCAATACGATCAATACCAAAAAAAAACCTGCACATAATTTCATTTGATTACTCTGCCGTTCTCGTAATAGCAATTTTTCAACGAATGCAATCAAATTCCCCATCATAATGACTGGATGCAACTTCGATTTTGGATCGCCTAACATACAATCACACGCAAAGGCTAACCATAAAACTGCCAAAGTTTCCATTAGGCCTTGCCTTCCAAAATTGCATGAAGCATTGTCATATCCATATTTTGGCGCACAGTATCCGCTAAACGATTATAGCTGGCCTCTTTCGCTGCCGAGGTATTTATTTTATTTTCAAGCAATGGCAGATTCTTATGTTTTCGCAAAGCATTCAAGATAGCTCGGCGAAAAACATCATTATCAAATATCCCATGGATGTATGTTCCAAAGACCAACCCATCTTCGCGGCAAAGTCCTTCCTGTAAAGAAACTTCCTCATTGGCTCGTTCGGTAAGCAAAAACGGATGGTTCTTTTTTTCTTCCAAGAAAACAGTCTGCCCCATATGGATTTCATAACCGCGCAGATTGTTCGCTGTAATTTCACTGCCAAAAAAATGCAACGCTGCACACTGTGCCTGTACTTGGGAAGTGAGTTTATGCCGCCCGAAGGTAGTTTCCATAGCCAACAGGCCCATAGCTGCAGTTTGCTCATGATCAGACTCTGTATGATATGGATCATAAATCGTCTCGCCTAGCATTTGATATCCTCCGCATATTCCGATAAGAGGGATTCCCTGACAGACCGCCGTCTTTATTGTTTTTTCCAATCCGGAACGACGCAAATATAATAAATCTTCCGTGGTATTTTTGCTCCCTGGCAGTAAAATCAGATCAGGCCGCCCAACGGATTCACCTTCTTTGACATAGTAAAGAGAAACATCCTCTTCTTTAGCCAGTGCATCAAAATCTGTGAAATTTGATATCTTTGGTGTCTGAATAACGGCAATTGTAAGATCTGCTCGTTTACGGCTGGTATGTTTTTCCTCTAAAGAGACAGAATCTTCATCATCAATGCCCAGATTTTCTAAATGCGGAATCACGCCCAACACTTTTTTCCCCGTCTTTTCCTCAAGAAAGGTTATCGCTGGCGTCAACAAGGATATATCACCGCGAAACTTATTGATGATAAGGCCCTTGACCAAGGCTCGTTCTTCTTCGTCAAGGAGTTCTAGCGTCCCAACCAAAGAAGCTAACGCTCCGCCACGGTCAATATCGGCGATAAGCAGCACTGGTGCATGCAAATGCTTAGCGACACGCATGTTGACGATATCATTTGCCTTTAAGTTGACTTCTGCCGGGCTTCCAGCTCCCTCGATAACAATTGTATCATAGGCTTCATCCAATCGCTTCAATGCAGTTTTTACAGCTGAAAAGGCTTTTAATGAATAACCCTGATGATACTCTTTTGCGCTCATATTGCCAACAGGTTCTCCCATCAACACAACTTGTGAACAAGAATTTCCGGTGGGTTTAAGTAAAACCGGATTCATATCGACCATCGGTTCAAGGCCTGCCGCTTCTGCCTGAGCTACTTGAGCTCGTCCCATTTCTTTGCCATCTTTTGTCACATACGAATTGAGTGCCATATTTTGGGCTTTAAACGGAACAACCTTTTTGCCTTCTTGATAAAAAATCCGGCATAAAGCCGTAGTCAAAATACTTTTTCCTACATGAGAACTCGTTCCCTGCAGCATAATATAATTCGCCATGCTTATTCCCCCAAATTTTCCGCTATTTTTTTAATGTTGACGGGAATCCCGCAGGTTACAAGAAAAACATCTTCTGCTTCCCGGGCAATCATCTGATTCACTAAACCGGCTAAATCACGATATTCCCTTGCCAGAGCATTCTCAGGAACAATGCCTGCCCCGACTTCATTTGAAACAAACACTATCGTACAGTTTGCCTCTTTTGCCGCATTCACGATTTTCTGAAAAGCAGCAAAGACCTCGTTGCTGTCTTTAGCCAGGTCAATCGCTGCATTTTCTTTGCAGAGCAAATTACTTAAATAAAGTGTGATGCAATCAAATAAAATCATATCATGCTCTTTTGCCGCTTCGACAATAGCCTGCTCCGCCCCGTAAGGGAATTCATAGGTTTTCCATGCACTAGGCCGACGCGTTCTGTGTAATTTTACACGATATTCCATTTCTTTGTCATAAACTTGCGCAGTTGCGATATAGGCAATTTTTTTTCCTTTAGATGCGGCATAACTTTCAGCAAAACTGCTCTTACCACTGCGTGCACCGCCAACAATTAAGACAATCTTCCCCATGTGCCTGCCTCCATTTAAAATAACCGTGCTCTATTTTTTTGGCACGCTTCAATAAAGTATTTTGCCGCTTCTATATTCCCAGCAAAATGTAAATGAAGATACGATGCCAACAAATTTTCTTGAAAAAAACCGCCATCATAAATTTCCTGGTTTCGATTCTTTTTGAACGTAAACGCCCAGGAAAAAGTCTCTGCATCAGTCATATCTTGCGAAGAAAAATGAAATTCATGTCCCCGTAGTACCGTTCCAGCTTTTCCCAACAAAGTATCCTGTTTCATCGCAGCTTCAACATAACCGACGGTCTGCAATTTATTATTCATTCGGCAACCACAAGGAATGATCCCCACCATTTCATGTTTCTTTCCCGAAAAATCAATCAAGTATTCGGTCAGGTACATAAAACCTCCACATTCGGCATATATGGGTATTTTTTGCTCAGCTGCCTTTTTTAGCGATTTTCGAAATTCGGTGTTATGTTCTAATCGCTGAGCAAAAACTTCAGGAAATCCACCACCTAAAATGATTCCATCCGCTGCTGGCAGTTCTTTATCTTCAAGAGGGCTGAAATAAACGATATTAGCACCAAGCTGTTCAAGTACAGCCAGGCTGGCTGGATAATAAAAAGAAAAAGCTTCATCTTTAGCAACAGCAATCGTTACCCTTTTATCAAGATTTATCTGAGGTTCCTTCATTTCATCTAGCAGCAACGGTGGCGCCATTTTAGCAACTTGTTCGATTTTCTCTATTGCCAGCTGCTCCGTCATCGCTCTTCCAATTTTCTCTACAAACAGCGCAGAATCCGTTTCCTGCGTGGGAACCAAACCTAAATGGCGCTCTGGCATATGTAATCCTTTATCTCGAAATACTACACCCAAGACTTCAATACCAATTTTATTTAGTGCAGATTCAATCATTTCCTGATGACTTTTAGAACCAACGCGATTCAAGATTACGCCAGCAAACCAAACATCCGGATCGTATTGCTTGAACCCCAAGGCAATGGCAGCAGCACTATCGCCCATAGACTTGACGTCAATCACTAAAATAACAGGGGTCTTGAGGAGTTTTGCTAACGATGCAGTAGAACTTATGCCATTTTTCCCGCCATCATAGAGCCCCATGACACCTTCAACTACTGCAATATCTGCATTTTTGGCACTTTGACAAAAAATCGATTGTATTTTTTCTTTTGGCACGAGCCATGTATCAAGATTATGCCCTTTTGTGCCAGCAGCCAGCTCATGATAACCTGGATCGATATAATCCGGCCCAATTTTGTAAGGCTGAGGCTTTAGCCCACGTTGCCGCAGGGCTGCCAATAAACCTGTTACAATCGTCGTTTTCCCTGAACCGCTTTGCGTTGCAGCAATCACGATACGAGGAACATTTCGTTCTGTCATGTAATCTCCTTCTATCTTTTGTTGTCTAAGATATACATAATCGCATTGACTACCGAAGCTGCAATTGGGCTGCCACCCTTTGTCCCCGCAACTGTAATATATGGGACTAATGTCTGTTTTGCTAATTCTTCTTTAGAATCCGCCGCCCCGACAAACCCCACCGGAATGCCGACAATGGCAGCCGGACGAATATTTTCTTCCTCCATCAAACGCAAAACTTCGAACAAAGCTGTCGGAGCATTCCCTATAGCCACAATCGCGCCATCGAGCTTTTTGCCAAAAGTACGCATGGCAGCCATGGATCTTGTTATTCCCTCTTTTTTTGCCAATTCAGCAACTTCTTCATCGGCAATAAGACATTCGACACGTCCACCAAAAGAAGCCAATTTTTTCTTATTGATCCCAGTTCGAACCATTTCGACATCTGCGTAAATATTGCATTTAGCAAGCAGCGCTGTTTTAGCCGCCTCAATTGCTTTTGGATGAAGCCTTACAATCGGTGCATACTCAACATCACCTGCAGCATGAATCATTCGAGAATACACCTTTGTTTCCTCTTCAGTCAAGTTCAGATCTTTCAAATATGGTGCAATGATTTCCATACTTTTTTCTTCTATTTTCATCGGTTGTTTTATAAATTCCATGATAATCCCTCATTTTGTTGCATATTTTTTTACAAAAGCGAGTACAGCAAGATAATCTTGTGCCATCTGCGGATATAATAGACGTGGTCGATCAATCATTACAACTGGTAATCCAAGTTCTATAGCCGCGGCTATCTTGGTATCCGTTCCGCCGATTTTCCCACTGTTTTTGGTCAAAATAACATCGGCCTCATACTTCACATACAGTTCTTTATTGAGCTCTTTTGAAAACGGGCCTTGCATAGCAATGATATCTTTAGGCCTAAACCCCAAGTCATGGCATTCTTGAAGAACAGACACTTCCGGTAAAACTCTGGCGATCAAACGACAATCTTTAAACGCTTCTTCATGCTTTAGAATCGCTAAGTTACGGCTGCCTGTCGTCAAAAAAATATTTTTCCCAAAGGAAGACGCTTTTTTTGCAGCCTCATGGTAATCTTTTACTAAATGGAATCGATCATAGTCAGGAAGTTCCGAAGCTTCTCGTTCATAGCGAATATAAAAAACACCCAATTCTTGACAAGCTTCCATGGCATTCTTAGAAACATTGATTGCATATGGATGACTTGCATCCACAAAAATTTCTATGGACTTTTCTTGGATACAATCCTTAAGTCCAGCTAAATCCAACGGATTTTCATTAATTTGTAGGTTTTCATGATCACTAAGCAGAATTTTTCCGTATTCACTGACTACAGAAGCCAAAACCTGATGACCCTCGGCTAAAAGCCGCTTAACCAGCTCTCTGCCATCTTGTGTTCCAGCTGCTACAAAAATCATAAACGATAGCCTCGAGGCGTAATCATATGATTGTCTTTCACATAGGTCTGGCTATTGCCGATGATGACCAAAGAAAACATATTGATCTCTTCCTTTGTAAAGTCTTCCAGTGTGGAAATAACGGCACTTTCTTCTTCGCGCGACACGCTATGGACAATGCCCACTGGTGTCGAAGGTGCTTTATGGGCAAGCATGATCTCACGAATTTCTTCAATATTTTTCACGCGTTTCTTGCTTTTCGGATTATATAGCGCGACGACGAAATCACCCTCAGCGGCAAGTTTTGCCCGTTTTTTTATCAAATCCCAAGGAGTCAATAAGTCACTTAAGCTGATTACAGCGAAATCATGCATAAGCGGTGCGCCTAAAAGAGCTGCTGCTGCATTGACAGCACTTATCCCTGCTATGATTCTTACTTTTGGTTGTTCTTTTTTTTCTAGTTTATGGACCAATTCTAAAATCAGCCCAGCCATACCATATACGCCAGCATCCCCGCTTGAAACTACCGCTACTTTTTTCCCAGCAAGAGCTTCATCAACTGCCATCTGGCAGCGATCGATTTCCTGCATCATAGCTGTACCAATCACTTTTTTCCCTTGAATAATGTCTTCTACCAAATGAATATATGTATTGTAACCGACAATGATCTGTGCACTTTCAATGGCTTGTCTAGCTTTTGGTGTCATTTCCTCCAGGCTTCCTGGACCTATTCCTACTACTGTTATTTCTCCCATGCAATTGCCACCGTCACTTTCTCGTATTTTTCTTTGTTCACTATAAGTTTTTTGGTTTCTGAGGCATATAACGCAGCTGCTGCACAAACATTGCCAATACCGATTTGTGATTTGACAAACGCAGATACCTCTAGCCCATAGATATCAATCATCTTTTGTAAAGCATCATTGCCAAAGAAATGTATAGGCACGTTTAGCTCCTTAGCTGCTGCCAAGAGGCCAGGCTCCCGTTCTTTTACAACGGTGCTGCTCAAAAGAGCGATATCGCTCCGGCTCTTCTTTATTTTTCCACACGCAGCATCGATTGCTGCTAAGATCAATTCTTTCTTTGTATCACGTCGACAACCAATTCCAAGAACCAGTCGACGTGGCTGAAGAAAGAGCATCGTTTCTGACTGCCATGATTCTTTGCTGATGAGTACACCCAAGCCCTCAATGGAATTGGCCTTTATTGGTGTTAGGATCTGCGGCACAATTTTATAAGCAGCTAGTTTTTCACAATAAAAATCAGCATTTTCTAAGGCACCATCCACATAAAAAGCCACTGGTTTTTTAGCCGCAAGCGCACCATTTATTATTTTTATCTGCGTTAACGGCGTAGGCATCAAATCCAGTTCAATGGCAATCTCATCGGCTGCCAGCTTTCCATTGATATCCGTCGCCGTAGTGATTACTGGCTCAGCTCCGATTGACATGGCAATTTCTTTGGTCAATCGATTTGCCCCGCCGATATGACCCGATAACAAGCTTATGACGTGCTTACCAAGCTCATCGATTACAAGAACCGCTGGGTCCATTGTTTTATGGACGATATAAGGTGCAATCATCCGCACAGCAATTCCTGTAGCAGCAATAAAAATCAACGCTTCATAACGTGGAAAGATTTGTTGTATACATTCACGCAAGGACGTAAATTCTTCCATATTTTCATCGACAGAAAAGGTTCCTGCTTTTATGAAAATTTTACACTTTTCTTGCCGCACCTGGCTGATTTCATGAGCTAAGGCTGCGCCGCGAGCGGTCACCGCAATTATCGCGCATTTCATTTTGCATCTCTATACATGTGACTAAATTCGGGCGCATATAATCTTGATAAATCATAGGCAGTATCTAAGCATCGACTGACCACAATCATCGCGGTCCGCGTAATATCCTTGCCTTCGATTTCTTTGACAATAGTTTCCAAGGTTGCCCGAATGATTTTCTCTTCCGGCCAAGATGCTTTTTGCACGATAGCAATCGGGGTATCAGCTGCATATCCACCGGAAATAAGTTCTTTAACAACTTCATCGAGCATATGTATGCTTAAGAAGATGCACATCGTCGCTCCATGAGCTGCCAAAGATGCCAGTTTTTCTTTTTCAGGTACAGGTGTACGTCCTTCATTTCGAGTAATGATGACCGTCTGTGATATCCCCGGCAACGTATATTCTTGTTTAAGTGCAGCCGCTGTAGCCAAGAAAGAACTTACGCCCGGAATAACTTTATAGTCGATGTTACGTTTGGAAAGTTCATCCATTTGTTCCTGTATCGCACCATAAATGCTTGGATCCCCTGTATGAAGGCGAACTACTTGCTGGCCTTTTTTTACGGCAGCGTCGATTGTTTCAATAACTTCTGGAAGCGTCATACTTGCACTATTATAAATTTGAGCACCTTGTTTTGTCATATCCAGCAAAGCCGGATTAACTAAAGAACCCGCATAAATGATTACGTCTGCCTGTTGCAATAATTTTTGTCCTTTGACAGTGATGAGTTCCGGATCTCCCGGACCTGCCCCCACGATAAATACTTGCATATGAAATACCTCCTGATAATTATAACGATATTTTTTCGCAGCTTATGATATGAATTGGATTTAAACCTTCTGCCATATCATAACTGCCTATAGGATTTAGTCTGTTCACCTGTACTTGTACAGCTTCGTAACAATAATTATCCTTATGCTCACGCATATACGAAATTGCTTCATACAAGGTCTGTACAGTAATGCAATTTAAAATGAGTCTACCACCCAGTTTAAGCAGTGACGATGAAACATCTAAGATTTCCCTTAAATGCTTGCCGCTGCCACCAATCAAAATAACATCACATGATGGTATATCGTTTAAAGCCATCGGTGCTTCGCCCTCTATAGTCGTAAGATTTTCTACAGAGAACTTTTCTGCATTGCGGCGAATCAAATCAATTCCTTCTTTTTTCCGCTCTACAGCATAAACCCGTCCTGATTTTGCCAGCAATGCTGCTTCAATTGAAAGCGACCCTGTCCCCGCTCCAATATCAAGCACAACTGAGTCTTCGTCAATTTTCGCCTTAACCAGCGTTAAAATCCGTATTTCTTGCTTTGTCATCGGAATCTTGCCCCGAATAAAATCATCATCCTTTATGCCAAGCATATGCTTCATCCCTCCACCACCATGATGCAATGTGTAATCACGGGTCCATCAGCAGCTTTCTCCAAAGTAAGTTCTATAACCTCTTCATCTTCATAAGAAAGTTTCGTACATACGTGCAATCGCGTATCTCTTGGCCACCCTGTTTTTTGGAGCAGCACAGCAATTGCCTTCGAAGTATGTATGGTATCCGTCAATATTCCAAGGACAGCACCTTTTTCATAAGATAAATCTTGTGATTCTACCGATCTGCCATGAAGACTCAAAAGTCGGGCATTTTGCCAAGGCAGTGCCAAACGAGCAAAAGCCAGCTGAAAAGAGCTGATGCCTGGGATCACAAACAAATCTTTGGGCGTAAACTGCTCACGCAGTGCAGCCAACAGCGAATAATAACCAGGATCACCCGATACCATAACGACAACCTCTTCATAGACTGCATGTTCACGAATAAAATCAAGTGATGCTTTTATATCACCAGTGATTTTTTGTGTATGTATAGCATTTCCACCAAAAGTTTGCAAAGCACGTACGCTTCCCACTAAGGTTTTTGCCGAATCTATATAACGTCTAGCGATTGGTGCTACATAATCTGGATTTCCCGGGCCAATTCCCACAACAATTACTTTATGTTCCATTTTAAATCCCTTCCGATTTCTCTAGCCTGTTCATCCATACCTAAAATATCGCCTCTAAGCGTTACCATTACCGTGCCTACCTTTAACGCATCAAATGTATAGCGTTCTGCGCGAAGACTTGCTCTTTTTGCCAACGTATCATATAAGCCAGTAATACCATATTGTTCAACAATCGGGAAAACAGCCTCTGTTGTTGCTGCCGCAAGCATTGCCTCGATACCTTCTCTTGGCATGCCAAGAGCTCCCGCATAAGCGGCCAAAGTCTCCATTCTAGCATCTGCTATCCGATTATGTGTATAAAAAATTCCAGCTGCCGCCTTGACAAGTTTTCCAATATGTCCAAAAAGCAATACTCGCGAAATTTTCTCTTCCACCGCAACTTCAAGCATATGCCCTAAGAAATTGCTGGTCTGTACCACCGCTTCAACCGGTAATGCATATTTGTCGACGGCTGCTTTCTCACCAATTTTGCCGGGAACAAAAATCACGGTATCAAAACCAGCCGCTTTAGCTACACTGATTTGTGGTGATAAGGCATTTTTAAATCCCTCTTCTGACATCGGCCTTACTATACCAGTTGTTCCAATAATCGATAAACCGCCTTCAATACCGAGCACTGGATTCAATGTCTTTTGAGCAAGTTCTTTGCCGTTTGGCAAAGAAATCGTTATTTCACAGCCTTTATTTTCGCCAAGCATCTCAGCGACAACTTGTCGAATAAATTTTTGTGGACCAGGATTTATCGCCGGACACCCCATAGGCACAGAAAGTCCCGGTTTCGTAACCGTTCCCACACCTTC
>RCMY010014392.1_pt1 | contig 10366 bp, 9 predicted proteins | sample 2041341 | NCBI WGS metagenome assembly RCMY01 (sample SAMN09708234, study PRJNA481090) | Marine sediment metagenome, whole genome shotgun sequencing project.
ATAAAGGCCGTCTGATCGCCGGCATTGTTGGCGGCCTCGGGTCCGACTAAGCCTTCGATAGCCCCCTTGCCAAAGCGGTCTGGATCTTTAGAAATTTTCTTTTCTATCGCATAGGAAATGAAAGAGGCGACAAAACCTCCCGTTCCCGGCAGGCTGCCAAAGAATGATCCGATACCTGATCCTCTGGCCATCGGCATCCACGACCGGCGCAGATCATCCTTGGTGGGTAGCATTGAGCGAAAGGAGATTGATTTGGGGTCGATCTTTGTATGTCCAGCATAGCGGATGCTCGCGATCACCTCGGCCACACCAAACAGCCCCATGGCCAGAGCGACGATTGACACTCCATCGTACAGCCCTTCGATGCCCAGATCGAACCGTTGAACGCCGCTCGACAGATCGGTGCCGATCATTCCAAGGAACAGTCCCAGAGCCACCATAGCCAGTCCCTTGAGAGCCGAGCCTTCGCTGATGACCGAAGCTGCGATCAACCCCAATAGCATTAGGGCAAAATACTCCTGCGATCCAAATCGCATTGCGTTTTCGGATATGATTGGCGCGAATGCCATCATTAAGATGATGCCGACCGTTCCCCCAATGAAGGAGGCGACCGAACTCATCAGCAGGGCAACGCCAGCGCGGCCTTGTTTCGACATCGGATAGCCGTCAAGACAGGAGACGGCATTTGCAGGCGTGCCAGGCACGTTCAGCAGAATGGATGCGGTGGATCCGCCATAGGTGGTGCCATAGTATATTCCCGCTAGCATGATCAGTGCCGCAGTCGGTTCTAGATGGAACGTGATAGGAAATAGCAGCGATATGGCGACAAACACCCCGATGCCCGGAATGACGCCCAGAAATGTTCCCAGAGTGACACCGACAAAGCAGTAGAACAGGTTTGTCCATGACAGGGCTGCTTCGAGGCCGATGGCGATATTACCGAATACATCCATGTCAGCCTGGCAATTTTATGATATCAAAAGGGACGCCCAGAAGCACCTGAAAGATCAGGATTGCCACGATCGCAAGAATGGGCGCGAGGATAAGCGTGTGGCCTAGACGGACCTTTTTTTCTGCGAATGCTGCAACCAAGATTTGTGCAAGTATTGCTGGCAGCAGTCCAAAGTTATCTACTAAGAGTCCGAAGATCCCTATCGACGCCAGAATGACGATGAGCGCGCGCAGCTCCAGCGTTTCGGTAGGAGGATCGTCACGCGCTGTAGAATCCTCGCGCTGCAAGGTGCCTTTGACCGCGATGGCACCTCCCAGCAAAGAAAGGATAACACCAATGATGGCCGGAAACATACCGGGGCCTGCCCGCAGAAGCGTGCCAAGCCTATAATCCGAAATCGCAACGACAGCTATCACGAGACCCAGTATCAAAAGAGCCATACCACTCAACATATCTTGTTTCGACTGGCTATTCATAACGGCGCGTTTCCTAAAAAAATCAGTGCGACAAATGACTGAAATATGGCTCACAGAGATGGCCGGGCATAGTGCCAGTCGGTCAGCGACTGATAAGCGATGCCAGCCTTCAATAAGCGATTTTCTGAAAAAGGCCGTCCAACCAGCTGAAAGCCCTGAGGCAATTGTGCCCCGGATGCGCCACGATGCATGCCGCAAGGCAAACTGAGGCACGGAAGACCGAGGTAGTTGAACGGCCGCATCATCACGGTCAGTTCTTTTGCCACCTCTTGGCCCGATATCGCATCCCAAGATGCCTGTTCAATCATTGGTGTAGGGATGCCCATAACCGGCAGATGCAACATGTCCACATTGGACATGATCCGCGTCAGAAAATCCTCCAGCATTGCGCCCCTTACCCGCTGCGCATGATCGTAGGCGGCGTAGGGAATACCAATGCCCTGCAGCAACGTGCGGTAGAGTTTTGGCGAAAAGCTGTCAGGCGACTGAGTCATCGCAGGTAGATGCAGCGCCGAGACTTCTGCCCGTATTATCATGGCAGACAGAGAGTTCATCAGATCAAAATCCGCATCCGGCACTTCGGAAATATGCGCACCAGCATCGCGAAACACGCGCAGGCTGTCGTCGACGTTCTTTGCCAAATCAGCGCCCAGCCGATCATGAAAAAACCCCTTGGAAATGCCAATCCTGATGCCCTTGAGGGTATGTACGCCGAGAGACTGCACAGGGCGCGCGCTGGTGGTAGCATCCGCGTCGCAGCGTCCGGCGATCGCATTAAACAAGATGGCGCAATCACTCGCGCTGCGTGCCAGCGGTCCGATGTGGTCGTGCGAGTGACTCACAGGAAAGACGCCGTGCCGACTGACCCTGCCATAGGTTGGCTTCAGGCCGGTAACGCCGCAGATCGCGGCCGGAATTCGAATGGATCCTCCGGTATCGCTACCCAATGCGCCAAATACGGATGACGTCGCGCAGGCAACGGCCGACCCGCTGGATGAGCCACCAGTGATGGACCGTGTGTCCCATGGATTCAGGCAGTCCCCCAATTGAGAGTTGAGGCCAGTCGGAACAAAGCTTGCCTCGGTAAGGTGCAACCGGGCGATGCTGATCGCACCCGCTGTTTCCAGTCGCCGGATGCTGCTGGCTGTATTATCGGCTGCAAAGGTCGAAACATCGACGCCCCCGGCGCTAACTCCTAGACCCTTGCGATAGAACAGGCCTTTGTGAGCCAATGGAATTCCGTCCAGCAGTCCCAGACTCTTGCCTGCTGTCCGGCGTTCGTCGCTGTGCCTTGCCTCATCCATTGCCGCCTCCCGGTCAAAGGCCAGCACGGCATTTGTCCGATGTGAGACCTCTTCAAGACGGATCAGCGCGGCATCGGTCAGATCTTGTGACGTAGTCTCGCCAGCGGCTAACATTTGCGATGCGGATAGAATATCACGTTCCAGCAGGTCGCCCGCACCCTGCTCCCGTCCGCTGCGATGTCTGTCAACCTCAATCGTCTCAATCGCGCCTGATGGCGCGTCGTCAGCAAACGCATCCAGAACCCCGTAAAAAGATCCGCTACTACCCAAATGTGCGATACTGGGTCCGATTTTTAAGATCGCTTGTGCGAATTTCTGATGGCCCAGACCAAATTGTGCCCCAGCAGCGGCGGGCGCTAAATTGTGCCAAGCACCCGCAATCGTTTCGGCGGTTTTTTCAAAATTCACGAAGGGCTTCAGCATTCTCACATCCATATTGAGCTAGGATCATATGGCCCCGGCTGCCATTGCTGCAGGGGCCAAGCCAAGATCATGCAGATTTTTTACTCCAGCGTGATATCGCCCGCCTCAATCACCCCGGCCCATTTCGCAAGTTCCGCTTTGATGTGGGCTGTGGCTTCTGCGGGCGTGCCGCCCATCGGAACAGCGCCGTTATCGCTTAGAAATTTTTTCATACTGTCGCCTTTCAGCATTTTGTTCAGGGATGTGTTCAGCGATGTAACGATCTCGTCCGGCAGCCCGGCTGGGCCAGCAATGACAAACCACGCCGACGCATCGAATCCTTCCATGCCATATTTGCTACCGACATCGGACAGGGTGGGGACATCGGGAATCGACGGATTCGGGTTTGCGACAGTCACGGCAAGAGGACGAAGCGTTCCAGCGCGAATATGGCTCATCGACGACGGCAGATCATCAAAAAGCACATCGACTTCACCCGACAGCAAAGCGCTGACTGCCGGTCCACTGCCCTGATAAGGAACGTGGATCAAGTTCGTGTCGGCCATGTTATTGAACAACTCGCCCGACAAATGAACAGTCGTGCCAATGCCGGACGAAGCATAGACCATGTCTCCTTCCTTTGTCTTGGCCATGAAGTCGTCCACCGATTTGATGTCGCTCTGCGATCTGACGACCATGACCTGCGGGCTGGCAGAAATCAGCGCGACAGGGGTGAAGTCTACGATGGGATCATAGTCGATCCGGTCGCCATATAGCGGCGGTGCCACGCCATGCGAGGAAACCTGACCAAGGAAAAGCGTGTAGCCATCCGGTTCAGCCCGGGACGCGATAGTAGTGCCTAGCGTCCCGCCCGCGCCGGGCCGGTTCTGGACGATGAATGTACTATCGTAGATCTGGCTCAATTCGTCCGCGATGACGCGTGCCAGAATGTCGGTCGCGCCGCCTGGCGAGAATGACACTATGATTTCCACGGCATTGCTTGGATAATCCTGCGCCACGGCGCCGCCACCGAAAACTGTAGCCGAGACTGCTGCTGAAACTGCGATCAGCGTATTCTTGAATGACATTTTTATCTCCCCGTTTTGTATTTGTGCATCATGATTTGACGAACGCTTTTGTTAAGTCAACTTATCATTAAGACGTTCATCACATCAAATTTTATGAGATAAATTTAATTGAAAACAATATCTTATGTTTGATAGTAGCGAAAAATTTCTGACACTTTACCGTCATGTGATAACCTATTTTCAACATATGAAACCTTCCTTCTGGACTCTTGATACCGCGCTTAGCTAGCCTTTTCACATGACGCGGGGCCAAGACCGGTTCCGACGATGGCGGGAGAGATCTACGCAAGTGGCTGATGAAAAGCAGAGGAATACTGGGCATCTTTCCGATGTCGCAGAATCGTCGCTGAGTAAGGCATTGCGCCTTCTTCCGATCGTCGCCGAACGTAATTCTACCGGAGTTAACCTATCGGCAGTCACGCGCCGTGCCGACATGAGCACCGCAACTGTACGCCGGTTGCTTCAGGGTCTTGTCGACGGCGGTTTGCTTAGCTTTGACCCCTATTCGAAATTATACTCCTTGGGTGTCGAATTTGTGCGGTTGTCGCGGCTGGCGGGATCCCCACAAGCGTTCGAGCGATTGCGTGACGACATGCGTGCCTGCCTGATTGAGATTGCCGACCGTACCGAGGACAGCGTTTTTCTGTCCGTGATCGCTGATGGTGAGGCGCTGTGCATCGACCAAGCGACTGGAAGCCACCCTATTTCTGTCAACACCTTAACTGTCGGCGCGCGGCGGCCGCTGGGCGTGGGCGCAGGCAGCCTTGCGCTTCTGGGGGCACACCAGAGTCCGGCGCGGCAAGCCATCATCGAAGAAAATTCTCGGCGGTATCTGCGATATGGGCGTCTGAATGCAGACGCCGTAAAGCGTGCGCTTAGCCGCTGGCATAAAGCCGGGTATGTTTTCAACAGTTCCCTCATAATCGAAGGCGTCAGCGCCATTGGTCTGCCGATCTTTGACGAGGCCGGCGATCTGGTCTGTTCGGTCTCGGTTGGTACCATTAACGCGCGGATGCGGCCTGGACGCCGGTCCGAAATAGCGGGCATCGTGCGACACGCGGTAAACAGTATAGGCTATAAAACTGACGGGACATCCGATGTATCCAATTCACTTCTTTGACCGATCGGCGCATCGGTGGCCTGATGCGGTCGCCGCAGAATGCTATGGTCAGACCATCACCTACTCCGCGCTACATAGCCGCGTCAGCGCTCTGGCGGTTGCCTTGCAAACCATAGACGCCGATTTCGGATCGCGGGTCGGTATCTGTTGCTATAATTCGCTAGAGCATCTGATTGCGTGGCTGGCTGTCTTGGCCGCAGGCAAGGTCTGGGTGCCACTTCAGGCGATGAACACCGCCGACGAACTGGTGCATGCGGTCGAGTTCACCGACGCATCCATCGTGATCGTCAGCAGCGAGACTGCAGCCCGGCTGGACGGTGCAGCCCAGCCGGGCAGAGCCATTCTGGCGACCGATCACGTGGAGGGACTGGACAGCATCGAAATGCTGATCGCGCAACACTCGGGCCGGACGCCACAAGCTTCAACGCTTCCGTTGAACGCCACGCAAGCAATCAAATTCACGGGTGGCACGACAGGACGTCCAAAGGGCGTCATGCAGCCCTACAGAGCGTGGAATACCAATATCGTCACCCAGATTGATGCATGGTCATTGGCACCGGGCGAGAGGTGTCTTGCTGCCGCGCCGATCACGCACGGCACATCGACATACGTCCTGCCGACATTGGGCAGCGGCGGCACGCTGGTGCTGCTGGACCGACCTCGACCCGAACAGACGCTGGAGGTTCTACAATCCGGCAATATCTGCACCACCTTTGTGCCGCCAACAGTGCTATACATGCTGATGGAACTGGATAACGTGGCCGATACCAACTACGCCAGCCTGCGCAATCTAATCTATGGGGCCGGTCCAATGCGCCCCGAGGCGATCGCCCGCGCACAGGATATCTTCGGCCCCTGTATAGCGTCGACCTACGGACAGACCGAAGCGCCGCAGATTGCCACCATGATCAGCGCGCAGGATCTGCTGAATCCCTCCAAGCGCGCTTCTGTAGGGCGCGAAACGATGCTGAGCGAGGTCGCCATCATGGACCCCGAGGGCAAGATACTACCGCAAGGCGAAACAGGCGAGATCGTCATTCGCGGTGATCTGCTGATGACTGGATACTGGAAACAGCCCGAGGTCACAGCCAAAACGATCATAGATGGCTGGCTGCATACCGGTGATCTGGGGCTGATCGACGAAGACGGCTTTGTCTTTATCAGAGGCCGCGCCAAGGACATGATTATCACCGGCGGCTATAATGTCTATCCCGCTGATGTCGAGCCCGTGATGGGCGAGCATCCCGCCGTCGTTGATTGCGCCGTCTATGGTGTGCCCGACGACAAGTGGGGCGAGGCGGTGCATGCAGCCGTGCAATTGACGGGCGGCTCGGACGCCACGGGTGACGAGATCGTCGCCTTTGTACGTGACAAGCTGGGCCCCGTGCGAACGCCGAAAACAGTGGCAATCTATGACGCGCTGCCCCGCAATGCGAATGGTAAATTGCAAAAGGCCATTCTTGTCGATGATTTTCTGGCCCGGACAGGCCAAATTCCAGGGAAGGACTAAGCATGAGCAAAGATTCCAAGACGCCAACTACCGGGCTGTGCAGCTATAGCGATACCGCGATCTATTACCGTGACCGTGATCTGGTCGGCGATCTGATGCAGGGCGGCGGGGGCGATTTCGTCACCATCATGATGGGCCACATCCTGAACCGTGAGATCAGCGCGCGCGACGCCCGATTGATGAACGCGATCCTCGTCACCATGATGGAGCACGGCCTGACGCCCAGCGCCATTGCTACGCGTTCGGTCTATATGAGCGCACCGGAAAATTTGCAGGGCGCGGTGGCAGCGGGCCTTCTGGCAGTCGGTAGCCAATTCGTTGGCACCATCGAGAATAACGCGCGCCTATTGGACGACCTGCTGTCCGAGCCGGATGAGGCCGCTCGGAAGACACGTGCGCAGGAAATTGTGGCAGAGCATCGCGCGCGAAAACAGCATGTGCCCGGATTTGGCCATCACCTGCACAAGCCCGACGATCCGCGCGCGATCATGCTGCTGGAGATGGGCGAAGCCGAGGGCTTGGACAGCGGGCATATAGAGACGCTTCGCCTCTTGGGCGCGGCGGTCGATGCGGCGGCTGGCCGTCACATCACTATCAACGCGACAGGCGCGACGGCAGCCCTTCTGGGCGGCATGAACATCCCCGTCGCCCTTATGCGCGGCTTTGCTGTCATCTCTCGCGCTGCGGGACTGGTGGCCCATATCGCCGAAGAGCAAGAGCGCCCGTCGGGCCGCTATATCTGGCAGGTGGTCGACAAGGCCATCCCGTTCGAGAAATAGTCGGATGCACGATCTGGCCCTTGTAACTGGTGGAGCAAACGGGATCGGCGCGGCGATTGCGCGGCGTCTGACCGAAGACGGCCTGCGCGTAATCGTCGTGGACCGCGCACCGGTGACGCATGACTATGCGCATGAGGCGATTACGCTGGATCTGGCCGACCTTGAGGCGACGCAGAACGCCTTAAGCAAGGTGATCGGCGACCGCCATGTCACACGCCTTGTCAACAATGCCGGTATCGTTCTGCCTGCGTCGTTAGAGGACACCAATCCAGCCGATTTGGATTCGGTCGTTGCGGTCAATCTGAGGGCGCCGATCATCTGCATGCAGGCTGTTCTGCCGGGCATGAAGGCCGCAGGCCTGGGCCGTGTCGTCAATATCTCCAGCCGTGTCGCGCTGGGCAAGGAGTTACGCACAGCCTACGCGGCGACCAAAGCGGGGCTGCACGGTATGACCAAGACGTGGGCGTTGGAGTTGGGCCTGCACGGCGTGACCGTCAATGCTGTCGGTCCCGGTCCCATCCAGACCGCGCTGTTTAATCGGGTTAACCCGTCAGGCGATCCGCGCACGGAGGCGATCATCGCAAAAGTCCCGGTGCGGCGACTGGGCCAGCCCGAAGATGTGGCAGATGCGGTGTCGTTCCTGTGCTCGGAGCGCGCCGGTTTTGTGACTGGCCAAGTGCTTTACGTCTGCGGAGGCATGACCATCGGATCCGTATGACGAAAGAGGCGCCGTCCGGGGAGGACGGGCTGTGCCTATAGAAAGAGATAAGTTCACCAAGGAGGAGAAAACCATGAGTATTCTGAAAAAGACGGCGGCGGCGATCGCTGTGGCGGCGGGTCTGGCGGGGTCTGCTAGCTTTGCCCAAGACGACTATCCGACCAAGCGCATAACCATCATCGTCCCCTACAGCGCAGGTGGCGCCACGGACGTGTTGGCGAGGCAGGTCGCGGACAAGCTTTCAATGCAGTTCGACGAAACGGTGACGGTCGAGAACCGGCCCGGCGCAGGCGCTACGCTAGGCACCACACAGGCGGCGGCAGCGCGGCCCGACGGATACACCCTCTTCATGGGGCAGGTGTCGTCACATGGTATCGCACCTGCAGTCTACAAAAATTTGCAATATGATCCCGTCGCGGACTTCAAACCGGTGACGCTGCTGGTATCCATCCCAAACGTCATGGTCGTCGACAAGGAAAGCCCTTGGCAGACCGCTGAGGAGTTTCTTGAGGCAACACGCACTGAGGGGCGCACATTCGGCTCATCCGGGGTTGGTAGTTCGATCCACTTGTCCGGCGAAATGTTCAAGGCACGCACTGGCGCCGACATGACACACGTGCCCTACCGTGGCAGTGGCGAGGCTGTGCCCGCACTGATGTCGGGCGATGTTGATGTAATGTTTGACAACCTGCCATCCGCCCTGCCGCATATCCAGTCGGGCGAGCTACGCGCGCTGGCTGTAACAACGCCTGATCGTGCTGACGCACTTCCGGATGTGCCTACTCTGGCCGAGACCGGTATTGACGGGCTCGACGGTTTTGCCGCGCGGTCGTGGTTCGGCATCTTGGTGCCCGCAGACACGGACGACGCAGTGGTCGACAAGCTGTCGGTAGCGTTGAACGGCGTTCTTGAAAACGACGACTTCAAGAAGTTTGCCGATGGCCGCGGCGCACAGATCGAAGGAGGTAGCCCTGCCGATTTTACCGCCTACATCGCCGATGAACTGACCAAGTGGAAAGTCGTCGTGGACGAGGCGGGCGTCACTGTCGAGTGATCCGGCCCGATTGAGAGCGGCCGCGCCGGACCTTCGGCGCGGCCTATCCAGCTGCTTTTATTAAAGGAAAACCAGCGCATGGCAAAAGGATCATCATCAAGGTGGAGAAATGCCGCCCGCAAGCGTGAGATGTTGATTGCGGGCGTGCTTATCGTGGCCGCGGCTCTCTTTGCGGCGATCGTTATCCCGATGGGTGTCGTGCGCCCAACATCAGTCAAGCATCTGCCGCTATCACCTGTCTTTCTGCCTTATGTCTTGGCACTTCTGGTCATCGTCTTCGCGGCGCTGCATCTGATCGAGGCATGGATCGCGCCCGACGCGGTTGCGTCGCCGCCCACCGAGGATGACGCGATCCATCCACGCTGGAAGTTGCGCATCGCCGTCCTTTTTATGTGTCTAGTGGGCTATCTGTTGCTGCCTGAATTGCTCGGTATGCTTGCCACCTCAATCATTGTCACGGTCGGTTTGATGGTACTGGCGGGAGAGCGCAGGCTGCTGGTCTTATTGGGCGTAGGCCTCATCATGCCGCTGCTCGTATGGCTCTTTTTCACCGAAGTCGCGCAGGTGCCCTTGCCCAGCGGCTTCCTTGGCGATTGGAGATAAACGATGCTAGAAAACCTCGCCATTGGCTTCGAGATGTTTTTTCAGCTCGAGAATTTTATCGCCATTGCCATCGGCGTCGTCGTGGGTGTCGTCGTCGGCTCTATCCCCGGCCTTACGGCTACAATGGCCGTCGCCCTCGCCCTGCCCTTCACATTCAACCTCGATCCAGTCACAGGCATCCTCCTGCTGGTCGGTATCTATAAGGGCGGTGTTTTCGGCGGCTCGATCACCGCGATCCTGATCCGCGCGCCCGGCACACCTGCGGCTGCCTGCACAGTGTTGGACGGATATCCGATGGCGCGCAAAGGAGAGGCGGGCAAGGCATTGAAAATGGCACTCTATGCGTCGTGCATCGCAGAT
>RCMY010005855.1_pt1 | contig 10365 bp, 11 predicted proteins | sample 2041341 | NCBI WGS metagenome assembly RCMY01 (sample SAMN09708234, study PRJNA481090) | Marine sediment metagenome, whole genome shotgun sequencing project.
ATATTTTGAAAAAAACTACTTTAATTTATATACTTATGATATACTTTTTTATGGTGAAAATAATTTTATAGGAGGCATATTTTCATGATAAGTAGAGAAGAAATATTTGCCTATGCCAAGAAAAAATTTGATGGTGAACCGGATTATCCATGGAATAAATCTCCAGATTATGCGGTTTTAAGGCATAAAAAAACAAATAAATGGTATGGTCTCATCATGACTGTGCCACGCGATAAAGTCGGGCTGACAGGAGTTGGCAGTGTAGAAATCATGAATGTCAAAGGGGAGCCGGAGCGCAATGCTGCGCTTAGGTCACAAGAGGGCATTTTGCCAGCCTATCATATGAACCGGGAACATTGGTTGTCCGTTGTTCTTGAAAGTACTCTGGCAAAAGACAAAATCTTTGATTTACTCGATATGAGCTATGAGCTGACAAAAAAGAAAGCAAGAAAATCATCAAAAGCCGATACCGATGAATCTTTGGCGAAGAGCAGAAGAAAAAAGCTTCCCGAAAACAGGAAGCTTATCAATTGATATATATTTAAAAAATCATGGTCGGAGCGGCGGGATTCGAACCCACGCCCTCTACCACCCCAAGGTAGCGCTCTACCAAGCTGAGCCACGCCCCGATTCTTATTTTATTATAGCATTTGGAGTAGGCGAATTAAAGTATGTTTCCCTAAAAAACCTTGCATTTCAGTAAGAATTCTAAGCAAGTGTGATATAATGCAAAACAGAAGAATAAGGATAAAAAGGTTGAGGTAAAGGAGAAATCTTTATGGAGTTAAGTATGGATTTGTGGAAGCGATATGTTGCTTTAATTTTCTTTTTTAGTGTTTGTTCATTTTTGTCTATTGGACAAGCGAGTGGAATCACGAACGATGCAGATTTGCGCACGCCGGCATATTGGCAAGGGCTATCTTCAACGAATAATGATGTAGTGTTAAATGATGTGGCAAAGAAATCATTCAATCAAAAGGTAAGGGCGGCATCGCCTTCGATGGCGGATCTGAAAAGCTATCCTTCGACAAAACTAGGGCGAGATCTTCGAAAAACAATTGAAGCCTCATCAACAATAAGTGGAGTTCTCTACGACGAAAATGGGCAGGCGTTGACGGAGGCGGGAAAAGCTGCGTTTTTGGACAGCTTCAATCTTTCAGGCCTTACCAAAGTCGTCAAAGTGCGTCAAGGCGTAGTCGTAAGGCATACGAATCTTAGAACTTTGGCGACGGCGCAGCCGCTGTTTTCAGAGCCAGAAGTCAGCATGTTCGATGTTTTGCAAGAAACGGCAGTAGATCCGTCAGAACCGGTTGTTATTTTGCATACGAGCCAGAGCGGCGAATACTATTATGTACAGATGTATAACTACCGTGGTTGGATAGCTGCAAATGATGTAGCGATTGTCACGGATAAGAAAAAGTGGCTGAACTATGTAGATCCGAAAGCTTTCTTGGTTGTGACGGATAAATCGTATGTTGTCGCGCAAGGAGCTCAAGAGACTTTTTATCAGATGGGCAGTCGCCTGCTTTTGGTGAAAAAGGATAAAAGCAGTTATACTATCTTTTTACCACAGCGCGACAGCAAAGGACAACTTTTGGATAAGTTTGTAAAAATAAGAAAAACGGCGGCGGTCCATGAGGGATATTTGCCTTATACGAGGAACAATCTGATTCAAGAAGCGTTTTGCTATTTGGATGAACCATATGGCTGGGGCGGACTGGGCAATAGTGTTGATTGTTCAAGTCTTATCAGCAATGTTTACCGGACGGTTGGCATAGTTTTGCCAAGAAATGCTGATGAACAAGAAGGCACTGCCGGCCAGCATTTTTCCTTTGCCGGGCTAGATGAAAGCGGTGTTTTAGCTTCGATTCATAAAAACCTCAAGCCGGGAGATACGCTCCATATGGACGGACATGTGATGATGTATTTGGGCGAAGTTGATGGGGCGGCGTACGCGATTCATTCTTTAGGCAGTTATACCGAGTTTTATGCGGATGGTCAGCGGGAAAAACAACATATCTTACGAGTGGTTGTCAGTGATTTATCCCTTAAGACAGGAAGCGGTGCATCGTTTGCTGATGCATTGACTTCGGCGGTGTCGTTTCATAGCTGATGTTTTGGCATCGCAGAAGGAGGGGTTTTCATGAAAATAATCATTGATGCGGATGCCTGCCCGAAGGCAGTTCTGCAATGCTGCCAGCACGCAGGAAAAAAATGGGGCGTTGAAGTTTATACGGTGGCGAGTTTTGCCCACGAAATAGAGAATCCTTTTCATGTCGTTGTCGACAATGATTCACAAGCAGCGGATTTGAAAATCATCAATATGACAAAAGCCAAGGATATCGTCGTGACCCAGGATTGGGGACTGGCGGCAATGGTTTTAGGCAGAGAATCTTTTTGTCTTAATCCCTTGGGGTTTGCTTATGATCCGAATAAAATGGATTTTTTGCTCGAAGAACGTGAAGTGAAAGCTAAGCTCAGACGAAGCGGCGGACGGACCAAAGGACCTCGGAAACGAACTGCTGCTGCCGATGAGCGCTTTGCTCAAACTTTGGAAATGACGATCCAGGAGGCAATAAAGGCATAAAAAAACAGGAGAAGCAGCTGCTTCTCCTGTTTTGTATTGTATCAGTTGACGATTTCGACGGTTGGCTGCGCCGTTCCTTCAATGCATTCAGCTGTAACGGTAACGCGGCGTTTTTCTTCAGAGCGAGGAATGTCGAACATGATGTCGAGCATGACGTCTTCAATGATTCCTTTAAGGCTGCGTGCCCCAGTTTTTCTTTGTATAGCTTTTTTGGCAACAGCGCGTAAAGCATCTTCTGTGAAGATGAGTTCAACATTATCCATGAGCAACAGCTCTTTATACTGTTTGACCGGTGCATTTTTCGGTTCAGTCAGGATGCGAAGAAGAGCATCTTCATCAAGGGTCTCAAGTGTGCAGATGACGGGAAGACGACCGATGATTTCTGGAATGATACCGTATTTCATGAGGTCTTCTGGTCTGACCTTGCCGATGAGGTCATCAAATTTTGGCTTGGTGTCTTTGCTTGTGACTTTGGCACCAAAACCAATGTTGTTGGTGTCCGCTTGAAGTCTTTTGGCAATGAGTTTGTCGATGCCGACAAATGCGCCGCCAACGATGAACAAGATATTCGTCGTGTTGACTTTGATGGTCGGTGCTTCTGGGTGTTTGCGCTGGCCGCGTTCGGTGAATTCGACCTCACTGCCCTCGAGCATTTTGAGAAGTGCTTGCTGCACGCCTTCATGGCCTGGGTCGGCGGTGATGGAATTATTCGCTCCGGATTTGCGGGCGATTTTATCGAATTCATCAAGGTAGATGATGCCGTGTTCGGCTTTTTCAATATCGCGGCCGGCGGCATAATAGAGGTTACGTACAGCGACTTCTACATCGGCACCGACGAAGCCCGCTTCGGTGAGACTGGAGGAATCCGTTACAGCGAATGGAATATCAAGTAATTTTGCCAAATGTTGAAGCATGGCTGTCTTGCCGCAACCGGATGGTCCGAGCATGATTACGTTCGATTTTTCGATTTCAATGCCTGAAGGGCTCGGTGCGAAACCATATTTCATGCGTTTATAGTGGTTGTAGATTGCCACGGCCAGAATTTTTTTTGCCCGGTCTTGGTTGATGATGTATTCGTCGAGATAATCTTTGATGATATGTGGTTTGTTCTTGTGGATGATGTCCCCGAGCTCGCCAGCAAAAGCAGTTTGAGCTGCCTGGACTTTTTGTGCATCATTTTCAGTGATGAAGCCATGGATCTTGCGGATACACGAATTACAAATGGCAAAACCAGTTTGTGGATCGTAAATCGGCAGGTCATATTGGTCGTGAATCGTAATCGTTCGTTTACAAAAACTGCACTGATGCTGTATCGGGGCAGCGTTATTTTTTTCGTTTTCCATAATTGATCGTCCTTTCGGGTACAGGCACACGTAGTGCGCAAAATTGTACAGTACATATATTATCGATGATTTCAAGTAATTTTTCAAGCAAAACAGGAAACATATATTTATATAGTAGAAAAGAAAAACAAATTTTCTCGTTATCTTGCACCAACTAGTGCATTATGCTATAATTATCCGGTAATAGACGAATTTGTTTATTGCTCGAATAGCTTATACGAGCGACTAGCTTTACCTCAAAGGTGGGGAGCTATGTCTAACCAAGTTTTCGCAGAGAGAACTTGTAATCATTCCCATTTTGGGGAAAAGTGAGGTGCATGGATATGAAACAGGGAATTCATCCGGAATTCAAAGAAGCAAAAGTTGTTTGTGGTTGTGGTCATACATTTATGACTGGCTCGGTAAAAGAAGAACTGCATATCGACGTATGTTCGAAATGCCATCCTTTCTTTACTGGACGTCAGCGTGATGTTGCTGCCGGCGGCAGAATTGAAAAATTCAACAAACGTTACGAAAGTAAATAATTGCGTAAATGAGCAGCAGAGCAGAAATGCTCTGCTTCATTTATATCTATATGCTTGTTTGGGGTAATTCTGTTTATGAAAGGAGAATTACAATGAAAGATAAATTAACAGTAGGTGGACAGGCGGTCATCGAAGGTGTGATGATGCGAGGTCCGAAGCTTGTCGCCACCGCGGTAAGAGAACCATCCGGAGAAATCAAGGTGAAAGTGGATCCGGTTTCTTCAATCAATGATAAATATCCAATCTTGAAAAAACCTATGCTTCGTGGGGTTGTGGCTCTCGGAGAATCACTGGTGCTTGGGCTAAAGTCTTTGTCTTATTCGGCGCAGATGGCAGGCGAAGAAGATGAACAGCTCTCAGATAAAGAACTGGCGATGACGATTTTGTTTTCGTTAGGACTGGCAGTGCTGCTGTTTGTGATTATTCCTACAGCGGCGGCAAAATATCTGCATTCGGCGACGTCAGATCCAATGGTCTTGAATCTCCTCGAAGGTGTATTGCGATTAGCGATTTTTATGGTGTATATATATGGGATTTCTCGTCTTAAAGACATTAAACGGGTCTTTCAGTATCATGGAGCGGAACATAAAACCATCCATGCATACGAAGCTGGGGTAGAACTTACCGTGGAAAATGTCCAAAAGTTCTCCACGCTGCATCCGCGTTGCGGCACAGCATTTTTGCTGATTGTCATGGTCGTGAGCATTATCATGTTCGCGTTTTTGGGTTGGCCGGACCTTTGGGTGCGCATATTGTCGCGTGTTGTATTGTTGCCGGTAGTCGCAGGGATTTCTTATGAAATCATTCGTTATGCCGGAAAGACGACGAATCCAATCATGCATTTGGCAATATTGCCAGGGCTGTGGCTGCAAAAGATCACGACGAATCAGCCAGAAGACGACATGGTTGAAGTCGCGATAAAGTCATTGGAGGCAGTGACGGTCGAAGAAGAGGTTACGGCTGCTGTAAAGGCTGAAACTGAGCCGGCCGAGAATATCTTGCCGTTAGAAAGTTGATAGTTTGAGGTGGAATTTTAGGTGCTGAGAAAATTACAGGCAGTAGAAGATAAATATTTAGAGCTGGAGTCTTTAATCAGTGATCCGGACGTGATCAGCGATATAAAAAGGTGGCAGCGCTACAACCGTGAACATGCGGCTTTGACAGTAATCGTCGAGAAATACCGCGAATACAAACACGTTTGCGAAACCATCGATGAAGACAAAGCGATGTTCAACGAGCAGCTTGAAGACGATTTTCGCAAAATGGTAGAGGCGGAAATCAGCGAATTCAAGGTTCGCAAAGAAAGTTTAGAGGCAGAGCTGCCAATCTTGCTCTTGCCGAAAGATCCTAATGATGATAAAAGCGTCATCGTTGAAATCCGCGGCGGTGTTGGCGGTGAAGAAGCGGCGCTGTTTGCCGGTGATCTTTTCCGCATGTATTCGCGTTATGCGGAAACACAAGGCTGGAAGGTTGAAATCATTGATGCCAACCAGACGGAAATCGGCGGATTCAAGGAAGTTTCTTTTTCGATTGATGGACAAGGGGCTTATAGTAAGCTCAAGTATGAAAGCGGGACCCATCGCGTGCAGCGCGTGCCGGCGACTGAATCGAGCGGCAGGATCCATACATCCGCGGTAACCGTTGCGGTTTTGCCGGAAGTGGAAGAAGTCGAAGTCGATATCAAAGCCAATGAGCTTCGTATCGATACCTATTGTGCGAGCGGTGCGGGCGGACAGTATGTAAACCGAACAGAAACTGCGGTGCGCATCACACATTTGCCGACGGGAATCGTCGTGCAATGCCAGGATGAAAAATCCCAATTGAAAAACAAAGATAAAGCAATGCGCGTGTTAAGAGCCAGGGTTCAAGAACAGGCACTGAAAGCCCAGCAAAGCGAAGTTGCAGCAGATCGCAAAAGCCAAGTTGGTTCAGGCGATCGCAGTGAGCGCATTCGGACCTATAATTTTCCGCAAGGAAGAGTGACGGACCATCGTGTTGGACTCACGCTCCACAAATTGGATTTTGTCCTTAATGGTGAACTTGACGAAATCATCAACGCCTTGATCACGGCAGATCAAGCGGAAAAAATGAAGAAGGTTAAGTAATGGCAGACTCGAATGAAGTTTGGACGATTGGCAGTCTGCTCAAATGGACGCAGCAGTACTTTAGCACAAAAGGCGTGGAGTCTCCGCGCCTAGATGCCGAGGTGCTGCTTTCCCATATCTTGCAAAAAGAACGAATTTACCTCTATGTCCATTTCGATGAACCCTTGGAAGGTGCCGAACTTGCAAGATTTCGTGAGATGGTCAAGCAACGAGTAAAACGGGTGCCTGTGGCATATATTATCGGTGAACGTGAATTCATGGGCTTGCCCTTTAAGGTATCGCCGGCAGTGCTTGTTCCGAGACCAGATACGGAAATTCTGGTGGAAGCGGTAATAAAAGAGCTTGGCGAAAAAACAGACCCTGTTTTCGTTGATATCGGTACAGGCAGTGGGGCTATCGTACTTTCTATCTTGAAGAATATAGAAAGTGCACAGGCGGCTGCTGTAGATATTTCTGCTGAGGCTTTGGCGATTGCCAGGGAGAATGCAGAACGGCTTGAACTTGCTGAGCGCGTTGATTTTTTTCAAGGGGATTTGTATGAGCCAGTGCAAGGTAGGATTTTTGATGCAATTGTTTCAAATCCACCTTATATACCCGATGCCGATATTGAAGGTCTAGAGCCAGAAGTTCGTGAATATGAGCCTTATGGGGCCTTGGCTGGAGGTGTTGACGGACTTGATTTTTACCGTAAACTAGTAAATGAGGGTGCGGAACTTTTGCGTCCAGGTGGGTTCATCGCGTTTGAAGTCGGGATTCATCAAGCACAAGCGGTAGCTGCTTTGGCGAATGTTGATCCTGCGTTCAGCAAAACCGAAATCGTTAAAGATTACGCGGGAATTGACCGTGTTGTGATTCTTTGGAAGAATGCGGCAAAATAATGTCGGAGCTAAGTCCGATTACGGAGATAATAGATATGCAAACCAAAATATTAAAAATTGAAAAAGTGCCGTCACCTGCAATTGCTGAGGCGGCTGAAATCATAAAGGCTGGAGGACTCGTGGCTTTTCCGACCGAGACGGTGTATGGTCTTGGCGGCAATGGCATCGATGCCAAAGCTTCTGCTGGGATATATGCAGCGAAAGGGCGGCCATCAGACAATCCTTTGATCTTGCATGTTTCGGATATGGCAATGCTTAAAACGATTGCAGCTGAAATCACCGAATCAGCTAAAAAAATCATAGCTGCTTTTTGCCCGGGTCCCGTTACTATGATTTTGAAACGGAAAGAAATCGTGCCGTCTTCTATAACTGGAGGCCTTGACACCGTGGGAATCCGCATGCCTGATAACGATATTGCCAGAGAACTCATTCGGCTGTCAGAAGTTCCAATCGCGGCGCCAAGTGCAAATATATCCGGGCGCCCTAGCCCGACGACAGCAGAATCGGTAGCGCGGGATCTCAATGGAAAAGTAGAATGTATTCTCGATGGCGGTCCTTGCTCTTTTGGTGTCGAATCAACAATTGTCGATTGCACAGGCGATGTGCCGACGGTACTCCGTCCTGGAGCGGTTACGATGGAAATGCTGAAGGAAGTCTTAGGTGAGGTACGTTTGGATCCAGCCCTTGTCGGTGCAGATTCTATACCAAAAGCACCTGGAATGAAATATACGCATTACGCACCAAAAGCACCCCTTACGCTTTTGGAAGGGGAAAAAAAGGAAATGGCAGCAGCCTTTTCCCGGGAAATAAAAAATCTTGAAGCAGCTGGAGAAACCGTAGGCATCATTGTAAGCCAAGAAGTCGATGTTGTTTTGCAGCACTCGCCAGCGGTTGTTTATGGAAGCCAGGGGGACTTGGACACCATTGCTGCCAATTTGTATGAAGCGCTCAGGGCTTTTGATGATAAGTCCGTCAGTGTGCTGCTGGCCGAAGGTACCGAAGAAACCGGCATAGGGCTAGCGGTCATGAATCGTTTGCATAAGGCCAGCGGTTTTCGAACAATTCATACGTAAAATTATTTTTCAATAGAGAATTCTTGTGGTAAAATATAAAAGAATATGAGATTTTGCAATCAAAGTCTCATAAATTCTTGAAGTCTTGAGAAATACAGTTTGTCGCTTATCATGGGCAGCGGGATTCAAAGGTTTTAGTGGGATAATATAAGATTTTGAAAATGTTTCAGGTATAATAGCAGGAGGATGGAGCATGAAAAAAATTCTGTTTATCTGTACGGGCAACACTTGCCGCAGCCCGATGGCAGAGGTTTTGCTACGGGCAAAGATTTATAAAGCAGGGCTGCAAGACGAAATGGCAGTTGGGTCGGCTGGCTTGGCGGCACAGCAAAATTCCGAGGCAACGAGCATGGCGTGCCTGGCGGTGAAACAGCTGGGTCTGTCATTGGAAGATCACAGGTCGAATGTGTTGACACTAGATCTAGTCGAAGCGGCGAATTTGATTCTGACGATGACCGCGGATCACCGAGATGCTATTTTACGGGTGGTACCGAGTGCAAGAAATAAGATTTTTACTTTGCAGCAATATGCAGGCACGATTGGAGAAATCACGGACCCTTATGGCGGTGATTTGAACCGATACTTAGCATGCTTGCGTGATCTGCAGGAAAATATAGATCATATATGGGAAAAAATCAAATGATGGAGGCTTAAACATGAAAATCACAATAGGCTGCGATCATGGCGCAGTTGCTTTGAAAGATGAAGTGAAAAACGTATTAGCAGAATTTAAGGATATCGAAGTGAGCGATGTCGGTACTTTTGGTACGGATTCTGTCGATTATCCAGATATTGCAGAAAAAGTCTGTGCCGATGTCGTCAGTGGCAAAGCCGACCGTGGCATCGTTTTATGTGGTACGGGCCTTGGCATTTCGATTGCTGCCAACAAGATTCATGGAATACGTGCAGCACTTTGCGGCGATGTCTATTCAGCTCGTATGTCGAGAGAACACAACAATGCGAATGTTTTGGCTCTTGGTGGCAGAGTGACTGGTTTTGGCCCAGCTGGCGAAATCGTCAGAGTTTGGATTGAAACCGAATTTGCTGGCGGACGTCATGCTCGCCGTGTTGATAAAATCATGGCACTAGAAGAAAAATAATCTTTACCCGTCAGTTCATACCCCAGGTTCATAAATTTTGTTTGTATATTTAGGAGGATTTTTAATGAGTTTACTAGATACGCTTAGCAAGACCGACCCGGAAATCGCTGAACAGCTTGGAAATGAGCTTAACCGCCAACGCAACAAGCTTGAACTTATCGCCTCGGAAAACATCGTCAGCAAGGCAGTGATGGAAGCTCAAGGCAGTGTGCTGACGAATAAGTATGCTGAAGGCTATCCAGGCAAACGCTATTATGGCGGTTGTGAACATGTCGATGTCGTTGAACAGCTGGCTATTGATCGCGCAAAAGAATTATTTGGCGCATCTTATGCCAATGTTCAGCCGCATTCCGGAGCACAAGCAAACATGGCGGTGTTCTTTTCACTGTTGACGCCGGGGGATACGGTAATGGGCATGAACCTGACCGATGGCGGGCATTTGACACATGGAAGTCCTGTCAATATGTCTGGAAAATACTTTAAAATCGTGCCGTATGGTGTCGATAAAGAAACTGAACGCATCGATTATGATGCCTTGCAGAAAACAGCTGAAGAATGCCGACCAAAAATGATCGTTGCTGGTGCCAGCGCCTATGCACGCACACTTGATTTTCCTCGTTTGAGTGAAATCGCAAAATCGGTGGGAGCTTATCTTATGGTTGATATTGCCCATATTGCCGGTTTAGTTGCCGCAGGCCTGCATCCAAGTCCGATTGCTTATGCTGACGTCGTGACATCGACTACGCATAAGACTT
>RCMY010005856.1_pt1 | contig 10365 bp, 8 predicted proteins | sample 2041341 | NCBI WGS metagenome assembly RCMY01 (sample SAMN09708234, study PRJNA481090) | Marine sediment metagenome, whole genome shotgun sequencing project.
CATAAGCGAGAACAAATTCAGGTTTCGTCTGACTGTTATCTATTCGTTGATAGGATTTGTGGCTTACGTCTGTGTTGTAATCTTTATTCTTAAAAGACTGATTTAGAGAATATAAGTTGTTGCGAGGACTGCTTCTGACAGGACTGCCTATACTTACCTTGTTATGCACCGCATTAGCCACTGCTTTAAGCTTCAATGGGTTTTGTAAAAAACCAAAGATGGATGCTATTCCCAAAACTAAAGCCACAGCCGCCACAGAATAAAATAATGGTGATGCTAATGTGTCCTTGAAGCCTGTTGTGCTGTAAACCTTTGGCTCACGAAAACTTTCACTAGTATTATGCTTAAGATTATTCATTGCTCATTCTCTCAAATCATTTTATTTTTATTTTTAAGAACTTGTTCTTTGTTATTTAAATTTTATGTTTAAGAACTAAACGCTCTGTCTCTTAAAAATAGACAATTATCTACCTTATTTCAATGATTTTACGCCTAACGGCTTAGCCTAAGCTGAATGAGATGCGTTTAAACATCGGTTTTAGGACTTTTTCTTTTGTATTGCGGATAAAAATCCACGTTGAATATTAAGCTCACTGCGAGTCATGCTAGAGCGTGAGTAAAGGCGTCTTAAACGGGTCATAAGATGACGAGGATTTTCTGGGTCTAAAAAATCGACCTCTTCCATCACTTGTTTTAAATGCTGGAAAAAACCATCAATTTCTTCTGAGGTAACCCATTCATCTTCTTGATCTTTTTCTATTTTGTCATTAGGTGTTGAGTTGTCTTTTAATGAAGCAATACGGCATTCATAAGCCAGTAATTGCACTGCTGATGCCACATTCAATGAGCTATAATCAGGATTGGTGGGAATATGTACCAAATGCTGGCAAACAGCGAGTTCATCATTGGTAAGACCTGAGCTTTCTCGGCCAAATAACAGGGCAACTTTTGCATTAGTGGCATGTTGCGCGATGGTTTCACCACATTCACGTGAATCTTGAATATCCCAACTTAAGGTCCGTTCATGTCTGGCACTGCTACCAACAACTAAACGGCAATCTGCTATCGCCTCAGCTAATGTAGTGACTACGGTTGCCTTGTCTAGAATATCTGTCGCATTTGCAGACATTGCATTGGCTTGATCATCTGGAAAAGATTTTGGATTTACCAGGCAAAGATCAGATAAGCCCATGACTTTCATGGCACGCGCTGCAGCACCGATATTTCCTGGGTGAGAGGTGTGAATCATTACAATTCTTATGTTATCTAATATGTTGTTACTCATCCTAAGTTCCTCGGTTGAACAGCGTAGAGTGTGTTGTTGTGGTGATGTGTAGCAAGGCATAACTGCGCGGAATGGAAGTCCCTTCCAAGCATTTATAACGCAGAAACGCGTCATCACAGCAATGCAATCTATGTTGTAGCCATTTTAGGTCGAAAACAATATCGTAATAACTCAGATTTTGATAATTTAATTAGCTATAGAGAGCGATCAACTGGGGAATTTAGGATAAATTTCTGTTAGACTCTCGCGGCTGAAATTATCTCAGTATTATCTATTAAGATATGTCTGAGATAAGTTTAAAATTGTTTTGATCTGATGAACTACTATTTACGGAAATCCTTATGAATCCTATGTTAAATATGGCTATAAAAGCCGCCCACGAAGCTGGCGATATCATTGCTCGTAGTGCTGATAGGATCGACCAGTTACAGATCGAAAACAAGGATAAAAATGATTTTGTTTCTGAAATAGATCGTGCTGCTGAAGATACGATTATTGGCATCTTGAAGAAAGCTTACCCAGATCATAGTTTTATTGGCGAAGAAAGCGGTATCCATAAGCCTGTTAAAATTGCTGACGACAAGGCTAAAAAAACCAACCCAAATGTAGCGACTGCGGAATACGAATGGATTATCGACCCACTCGACGGAACTACCAATTTTCTTTACGGCATCCCTCACTACGCTGTTTCGATTGCCTTAAAAATAGATGGAAAGCTAGATCAAGCGGTCGTATATGACCCAATGAGAGATGATTTATTCCATGCATCACGTGGTGGTGGAGCGTTTTTGAATAATCGTCGAATTCGTGTTTCAAAGCGCTTATCGTTAGAAAATGCATTGTTAGCCACTGGCATACCTTATCGCCCAGACCAGTCTGAAATCATTGATACCTATCAGCAGACGATGAAAGCATTGATGTTGAATACTGCTGGTGTAAGAAGAGCAGGAGCTGCATCGTTAGACCTCGCCTATGTTGCAGCCGGAAGATACGATGGTTTCTGGGAGTTTGGCCTGCATCAGTGGGATATTGCCGCTGGAGTACTATTAGTACAGGAAGCAGGCGGATTAGTGGGTGATATGCAGGGTGGCGAAAATCACATGAAATCTGGTGATATCGTTGCGGCGAGTCCGAAAGTATTCAAAGATATGATCAAACGTCTACACGGTGTACTTAAATAGTATTCAGAGCTTCCTTGAGTAAGAAAAAATATAATTTAACTAAAAAATCTATATATCGAACTACAATAGATTGAAATAAACACACCCCATACTTTTATGTGTATATTATAAACTGACAACACATTTATGCAGAGCTTAATGCTAGCTCGCCTGAAAGGCGATACTAGAATTTAGCGTGTATATGGGCACTTTTTAGTAGCTAATTAACTATGTTCGAAACCTATATTTTAGCTGTAACAACTTTCTTCGCGACAGTCGGACCTATCGATGTGGCAGCAGTATTTGCAGGGCTAACGTCTCAAAAAAGCGCACGTACAAAAAATAAAATTGCCTTCAAAGGCGTGATGATCGCCTCAGGTATCCTTTTGGCTTTTGCTTTTCTCGGTGAAACTATATTGAGTTCGCTGGGCATTACACTTCCCGCGTTACGAGTTGCTGGTGGTATTTTACTATTGCTGATAGGGATTGATATGGTATTTGCGCGTCATTCGGGCGGTACTTCTGCAACAGAAGATGAAGTTGAAGAGGCTGAAAGCAGCCAAGATATCAGCGTGTTTCCAGTAGCTACCCCTCTTATTGCGGGGCCTGGTGCAATGGGCGCTGTTATCCTGCTAATGGCAAATGTTCAAGGTGATATTGCACAGCAAAGTATGGTGATTTTGGGGCTATTAAGCATCATGTTAATTACCTATATATCACTCATTGGTGCCAGCCAGTTACATCGGTTTATCGGCGTTACTGGGCTACAGGTAATCACCCGTGTTTTTGGCGTCATTCTATGTGCACTGGCGGTGCAATTCATGTTTGATGGTATAAAAAACAGCGGTCTGTTTTAATAAAAAAAAGAAAGCTATTCTTCTAAAAATAATAAAACTTCAGATTCATGAATAATCAAAATATCGCCCTAGGTGCTTTATTAATCATTCTTTCCGAGCTTGCTCTGTTAGCTACAGGAATGATCATCAAAACCATATCGTCAGAAGTGCCAACCGAACAAATTGTTTTTATCAGAAATCTGATTGGGCTCTTTTTATTGATACCCTGGTTGATCAGAAAAGGTATATCGCGACTACACACAAAACAAATAGGACTTCACATTTTTCGGGGTCTAGTTGGTTTAACTGCAATGGTCTGTTTGTTTTATACCTGGGGGCATTTGCCGCTAGCCCAAGCTGCATTATTAAAGCAAACCTCTCCGTTATTTATACCAATATTTGCCTTTTTCTGGATCAAAGAGAGTATTGGTTTTAAGTCGATAATTGCAATAGTAATTGGTTTTCTTGGTGTGGTTTTAATCATCAGTCCAGGTGCAGACGCAACGCGCTTTAATATGGTGATATTAATTGCGCTGGCTGGGGCTATGCTAGCAGGCTTGGCTAAAGTGATTATTCGTAAAATGAGTGTTACAGAAACACCGGGGCGCATTGTGTTTTATTTTGCCCTAATCGGCACCATAGTTTCAGCTATTCCAGCAATGTTGTCCTGGGTAAGTCTAAACTGGATTCAAATAGGTTCTTTAGTTGGTATTGCAATCTTCTCGACCATAGCCCAATTATCATTGAGCAAGGCCTATAGCCATGCGCCTGCAGGTCAGCTCGGTCCATATACCTATACCTCTGTTGCTTTCGCAGCTTTGTTTGGCTGGTTGATTTGGGATGAAGTGTTGGGTTTGAATACGCTGCTGGGGATTTCAATCATCGTATTTGCAGGGATCTTGGCAGTTACGGATAGAGTAAAGAGGGTTAAAGTATAAATAAGAACACCCCCCTACTTATATAAGGTTTTTTTATTCATTTAATGAAAGCCTTACCCTTCGGGTCGTCGTCACTGCGTTCCAACGTTGTCTCGCGATGCTCGGCTAGGCACTTTTTTATTAAAAATCGCCTCGCAAAGCATAAATTCCAATATCGTTTTTTATAAAACAAAAACGAGTTGTCATTCATAAGTAGGGGGGGTGTATTCTTTGATAAATCAGGATGTTAGCTTAGGGGTTTATCACTCGCTTTCTTCTTCCATAGATAAATAAACCTGAAATGCATTGCGACGATTTGCTGCTTCAAAAGCAGGTAATTTTTCGTATTTTGACCAATCCACAGCCTTATAGGCTTCATCAAAATCGAGCATTTCCTCAACTGCCTCGCCCATTTTTTCTCGCATAAACGCTAAATACTCACGGGTGAGTGTAATCGCTTGTTGAGGGTTTTCAGCAGCTGGCCCGTGACCGGGAACCACTGCTTTGACCTGTTGTGTTTCCATGTTTTGAAGTGTTTCTAACCAGTGCTTAGTGTTATTTCCAATGAATGGCACACGACCTTCGAAAAGGATATCACCGGTATACAGTACACGATCATTTTCTACGAACAGGGTTAAGTCACCATCAGAATGCGCTTTGCCAATCACCTCGATAGTAAAATTAACATTACCTACGGTAAACTTTTCTGTGGCGTCAAGAATGGTATCGGGCTTTACGATAAAGGTGTTTTCATTGACCCATGGCTCTAATGAAAACTGTCGTTCTTCAAGGCGACTACTGGCGACCTCAGAATCGATGTACTCATAGACACCATCCGGGGCGATGATTTCTGCACCAAGCTCTTTGAAAACCTGTAAACCGTAAATATGGTCTGCGTGGTAATGACTGACAACAACTTTTACGATAGGCTTATCGGTTTTCTCACGAATTTTTTTAAGCAACTTGTTCGCTAAAGAGGGTGTTCCCAGCGCATCGAATAACACCACGCCAGCGTCGGTAATGATGACGCCAGCATTTGAGATAAAACCAGCATTATCAGTGGCTATACCAGCCTGGCCTTGAACATACCAACTGTGCTCACCGACTTTGACTAGCTCCATGTCAACGTCAACATCTGCATATTCGGATTTCACAGAGGTTGTGGATTCAGTCGTATTAGAAGTCTCTGCCGCATTGGCGTCACTAATAGGCACAAACTTGGTTTTGCAGTAACTACCTATGACTACGCTACTAATGATCATTGCGGCAAATAGGTAGAAAACTGAACGTGAGTTTTTTAATTTCATGCTTGGTCCTGTGGTTTAGCAGTTACTTTCTGGTGATACTAGTGGCTCATCGTAAACTCAAGCAAGTGGCGTTCTCCATCAACAAAGGGAACAGTCATTGAATGAGATTGAGTCAATGTATACTGCTTAGGAATAGTCTGCAATTCGCCTTCAGGGTATCGCCCCTTCATGGCATATAGCGTTCCATTTGAAGCCAATTGTGCTGATGAGTCTTCTAGAAAGTCATGCACTGAAGCAAATGCACGACTAATAATCGCATCGTATTTGATGTCAGTATCCCAGCTTTCTATGCGCGCTTGAGCAACTTTTGTATTCTTTAGGCCTAGCTCAATAATAGCTTGCTGAATAAATCGGGTTTTTTTGCCGTTGGTATCGACCGCCATAAATTCACGATCAGCTTGCATAATCGCCAGCGGTATTGTGGGTAAACCTGCACCGCTACCCACATCCAGACAGTTTTTACCTTTGATCAAATCTGCAACCACAAGACTATCGAATATATGCAAAGGAATCATATCCTGAATCTCGCGGACTGACGTGAGGTTATAGGTTTTATTCCAGCGATTGAGTAACTCAACGTATTGTTTGAGTTGCGATAATTGTGATTCAGTAGGGTGGCAATCTAATTGCTCTAGACCTTGTTCCCAAAGTTGATCTTGCGACACTGAAAGAAATCCCTTTAACTAGCTTGCTGATAACGGTGTTTCTTCAAATACACCATCAATATAGAAATCGTCGCTGGTGTAATACCAGGGATGCGTGAAGCTTGCCCGATCGTGGTCGGTTTTTGATCTTGTAGCTTTTGGAGTGCCTCGTTAGAAAGGCCGCCTTTGATTGATAAATAATCAAAATCATCAGGCAGAACCGTTTCTTCATGATTCTTTTGTTTATCAATCTCTAGCTGTTGGCGATCGATATAACCGGCGTATTTAAACTGCACTTGAACTTGTTCTGCTACTTTTGGGTCCTCAACGGCTGGCCCAAACTTCTCAATAGACATAAGGTCGGCATAGCTAACATTAGGACGTCTTAACAATTCGTTTAAGCGGTACTCGCGACTTAAAGCACCTTTAAAAATGCGCTCGTTCTGTTCTGCATTCGCATCAGCAGGGTGCATTACAGTATCGCGTAAACGTTGCATTTCTACTTCAACTTGCTCGCGTTTGATATTGAATGCACGCCAGCGTTCTTCATCAACCAAGCCTAGCTTGTAACCGACTTCAGTCAAACGTAAATCGGCATTGTCTTCACGTAATAACAGACGATGTTCAGCGCGGCTGGTGAACATGCGGTATGGTTCTTGGGTACCGTGGGTAATTAAATCATCAACCATCACGCCAATATAAGCGTCACTACGTTTCGGGAACCATGAATCTTTGCCCTGTACTTGAAGCGCGGCATTAGTTGCTGCAAGTAAACCCTGAGCACCAGCTTCTTCGTAACCTGTTGTACCATTGATTTGACCCGCAAAAAACAAGCCATTAATAAATTTAGTTTCAAGCGTTGGCTTAAGATCACGAGGATCAAAGAAGTCGTATTCAATCGCGTAACCCGGTCGAGTAATATGTGCGTTTTGAAAGCCTTCGATAGAGCGAATAAATTCATACTGCACATCAAACGGCATACTGGTTGAAATACCGTTAGGGTAGATTTCGTAAGTATTAAGACCTTCAGGTTCGATAAAAATCTGATGACTGTCTTTATCCGCAAAACGTACGATTTTGTCTTCAATAGAAGGACAATAGCGTGGTCCCACACCATCAATCACGCCTGAATAAAGCGGTGAACGATCAAGGCTCGCACGAATAATGTCGTGCGTGCGCGAATTGGTATATGTGATGTGGCAAGAAATCTGCTCAGGGTGATCTTCCTTTTTTCCCATATACGAAAACGTAGGAATAGGGGTGTCGCCGAGTTGCTCTTGAAGTTTGCTGTAATCGATACTGCGTGAATCAATACGCGCAGGTGTACCGGTTTTTAAACGGTCTACTCTAAACGGCATTTCACGTAAACGATCTGCTAAGGCAATCGATGGTGGATCACCCATGCGTCCGCCCGAATGATTTTCCATGCCGATATGAATCTTTCCACCTAAGAAAGTGCCAACAGTCAGTACAACCGCTTTGGCTTTGAATTTAAGTCCCATTTCGGTGCTAACGCCAACGACCCTTTCGCCATTAGAGTCATTTTCGATGATTAAGTCGTCAACACCCTGCATAAAGACTTGCAGGTTTTCTTCGGCTTCGACCATTTCACGAATCGCGGCCTTGTACAAAGAGCGATCTGCTTGAGCGCGAGTAGCACGAACCGCGGGGCCTTTGCTGGCATTGAGGGTGCGAAACTGGATGCCACCTTTGTCAGCAGCGTGAGCCATGGCTCCACCAAGCGCATCGATCTCTTTAACAATATGGCCTTTGCCGATACCACCGATGGCTGGGTTACAACTCATCTGCCCGATGGTTTCGATATTATGGGTAAGCAATAACGTTTTTAGCCCCATGCGTGCAGGCGCAAGTGCGGCCTCGGTGCCAGCATGGCCGCCGCCAATGATAATGACATCGAATGATTCTGTGTAAAACATAGTAGGAGCAAACGTTAAAGTTAATCAGTAGAACATTATATAGGAAACATTCTCATTTTGAAAAATACCTTATACTCACTGACACCTTATTCAGTGCGATTTACGTAAACTTATGAGCCAAACCCACAACAAGAAAATACCATTATGGCTGATTGAGACATTGCCTAAAGAAATAGGAGTGAAACACTCCGAATATATCCCGCAACGTTTTGAAGACAGCACGCATGACTTGTGGCGTTTGCAATCTAAACAGGGCAATTATTTTCTTAAAGTGTGTAGTAATACGAATTCGCCTTTTTGGCAGATTATGAAGAAGCTTTTTGGGGTGAATTTACAGGATGATATTCAGTATTTCGAAAAACTGTATGGTCATATTTCATCACTGACATCGCTAAAAATTCCCGTATTGATTAAAGCTGAAAGTTACAGTCAGCAAGGCGCCTATATTTTAACGTCTGAAGTACAAGGTACAGTCCCAGACAATTCGAATATCAGTACAGGGATGGTTGAACAACTGGCTCAGCATCTTTCTTCGCTCCATAATGATCAACATGATAGCTGGGGTCTAATTCATCAACCTTTATTTAAAAGTAGGGATTGGCAGCAACGTCTGAGTGATACCTTAGAGAAAAGTGCCTATAAGTGGGGGGGTGACCAAACTAAATACAAATCTTATCTAGCATCTGCATTAGACGCGTGCAGTCACATAAATGTTAATGAATTTGTTCATTTGATGCCCGATTTACGCTGGGATCAATTTTTAATTACAAAGGACAATGAAGAATTGATCTTGTTAGATTTAGATGCGTTTGTAATTGCACCGCGTGAGCTGGATTTTGTGTTGCTGGAATATTTATTAGATCAACAACAATTCGAGTGTTTTATCGCAGTCTATTCTAAGCATCATGATATTCCTGACTTGAAATATGCACGTTCTGCTTATCGTTTACTGTTGTTTTTTATGCAGGTGTTGGGTGTGCAGGATATTGATAAATGGATGAAGGTGCAGGCAAGATTTTAAAGATAGGTATAAAAAGTGCTCAAAAGTAGGGGGTGTGCTTCGGCAAACTCAGCAGAACTGTTTCGACATACTTCGATAGGCTCAGCGGATTCATTGCTTACTCATCTGGTGTTAGCCGTAGCAGGCGCCCATCTCTTTTATCCTCTAGAACCCATATAGCGCCTTTAGGTCCCTGCTCAACTTCTCGTATACGTTCACCCATATCAAAACGCTCGACTTCCTTGGCTTGGTCACCCTCAATCTTGATTCGAAGCAGTGACCTTGATCTGAGCCCGCCGATAAAAGCATTACCCTGCCATTTAGGAAATAGGGAGCCGTTGTAAATTACCAATCCAGAGGGGGCAACGGTTGGAACCCAGTAGGCCTCAGGAGCATTGAATTCAGGGCGTGTATCATGATTAGGAATCGGGATGCCAGAGTAATGGTTTCCCCAGGAAACAATTGGCCAGCCGTAATTATCTCCACGAGTGGTCAGGTTCAATTCGTCGCCATGTCGAGGGCCCATTTCGTGTGTCCACAGCTTTCCCTGTTTGTCGAACGAAATACCAAGCATATTTCGATGACCGAGAGACCAGAAGCTTTTTGCGAGTTCACCCTTGTCCTGAAATGGATTGTCATGTGGTACCGATCCGTCCGCGTTTAATCTGATAACCTTGCCCAAATTTTGATCCCAGCTTTGGGCAGGTGTTTGTTTTTGCCGATCACCAGAAGTGATGAAGAGATGCCCATCTGGGCTGAATGCCATCCGGTGTGAATAATGTCCGCTGCCTGAGACTTTGGGTGTTTGCCGCCAAATGACTTCAAAGTTTTCCAGTTTTGGTTTGGCTGTATCAAGGCGTAATTGTGCTCTCGCAACAACCGCCCCTTTGTTTCCTGCTTGATCTTGCTCAGCATACGACAAGTATATCCAGTTGTTTTTGTTGTATTGAGGATGAAGAATGATGTCTCCCAAGCCGCCTTGACCGCCGTAAGCTATCTTGGGTAATCCAGTCACAGTCACCTTGGAACCGTCTTTCAAATTAACTAAAAGCAATTTACCTGATTTTTCAGTGACCAGTAAGTCTCCGCTTGGCAGAAAGGTCATAGCCCAAGGTTGGTCGAATTCTCCAAAGCTCTCGGCAACAAGGCTCGAACCTGTATTGCTTTTGAAAATATCATCAGCGGACTTAGCGAAGGTGCTGAATGAAAATAGAGCCAATAAAAGAGATAGATGACTTATTAAACGTATTGATTGCATAATTCTCTCAACTTTTAAGGT
>RCMY010005857.1_pt1 | contig 10364 bp, 12 predicted proteins | sample 2041341 | NCBI WGS metagenome assembly RCMY01 (sample SAMN09708234, study PRJNA481090) | Marine sediment metagenome, whole genome shotgun sequencing project.
GTGTTGCCACCGGTGGATTTTGAATCCACTGCGTCTACCAATTCCGCCATCCCGGCATGGACGTGCGAAGCGCGGCATTATAGCAAGCGCGGCTGTGCGTGCAAACGAAACTCGCAACACGTAAAATCCGCGCCTGTTTTAGCCACCGTATTCTTCTACCAGCATGAAAAAGCAGGATTTTAACTACGATTTACCGCCACACCTCATTGCGCAACGGCCTTCGCCGCAGCGGCGTGACTGCCGCTTGCTGCACTTGAATGGCGATTCGGGCGAGTTACAACACAAAACGTTTGCCGAAGTGGGTGACTATTTACGCAGTGGCGATGTGTTGGTATTTAACAACACGCGCGTAATTCCGGCGCGTTTGTACGGAACCAAAACGACCGGCGGCAAGGTTGAAATTTTAATTGAACGACTGCTTGGTGCGCAAAAAGTGCTGGCGCAGGTTCGAGCCAGCAAAACGCCGCGAGCGGGTGTACGCATCAATCTGCATAGTGATCAGTACGCTGCGAATGTGGCGGCAGCAGTAGAGGTTATCGGCCGTGAAGAAGGGTTTTTTGTACTGCAATTCGACCAGTCCCACAAACCCGAAGACGTGTTAACTGAGCTGGGTCATATGCCACTGCCGCCTTACATAACACGTGCCGATGATGCGATTGATGTCGAACGCTATCAAACCGTTTATGCGCAGCAACCTGGCGCCGTCGCGGCACCTACCGCAGGGCTGCATTTTGATGAAGCGTTAATCGACGAACTGCGCACGCGTGGAGTTCAGACGGCGTTCGTGACACTGCATGTAGGTGCAGGAACGTTTCAACCGATGCGGGTAGACGATGTTCGTGAGCATCAAATGCACGCCGAATACATCGAAGTCGACGCCCGGACCTGCGCGCAAATTCAAACGGCAAGAGACAATGGCGGGCGCGTTATCGCGGTTGGAACAACCAGTGTACGCTGTTTAGAAACGGCGGCGCGGGCAGGTCACATTGCCCCGTACAGCGGCGATACACAAATATTTATTTATCCCGGTTACGAATTTCGCTGCGTGGATGCCATGATCACCAACTTTCATTTGCCGGAATCTACCCTGTTAATGTTGGTGAGCGCGTTTGCAGGTAGAGAGAATATTTTGCAGGCCTACGGCGCGGCGATTGCAGAGGAGTATCAATTTTTCAGTTATGGTGATGCGATGTTTATAGAGTCAAAACAAGCTAAATCGTTAGAAGCAGGCGCTGCTCTATGAGCTGCCGAATGCAATTCTCGCTCAATAGTAGCGACGGAGAAGCGCGGAGGGGCAGTTTGTCTTTTCCGCGCGGCACAATTCAAACGCCGGCTTTTATGCCGGTTGGCACCTACGGTACAGTCAAAGCCATGTTGCCGCGTGACGTGGCCGCTACGGGTGCCGAAATACTGCTAGGCAATACCTTCCATCTGATGCTGCGGCCCGGTACCGAGGTGGTTGAAGCGCACGGTGGACTACATGGGTTTATTGGCTGGGACAAACCGATACTAACCGACTCAGGCGGATTTCAAGTTTTCAGCCTCGGCGATATGCGTAAAATCAGTGAGCGAGGGGTAGAGTTTCGCTCGCCAGTGAATGGTGACGTGGTACACCTGACGCCGGAAAAGTCCATGCAGGTGCAGCGCTCGCTGGGGTCGGATATCGTCATGATCTTTGACGACTGCACGCCCTACATGGCGGATATGCAGCGCGTCCGTGAATCGATGCAACTGTCGCTGCGTTGGGCAGAGCGCTGCAAGCAGGCGCATGGCGGCAGCGACGCGGCGCTGTTTGGTATCGTACAAGGCGGCATCTACCCGCAGTTACGTACAGAATCACTGCTCGGTTTGCAGGCGCTCGATTTTGACGGTTACGCCATTGGTGGGCTGGCCGTTGGTGAGCCCAAGCACGAAATGTTGGCAGTGCTGGATCAGTTGAACCCGCAGCTGCCTGCGCACAAGCCGCGCTACCTGATGGGCGTCGGCACACCGTGGGATATTGCCGCTGCTGTGCAGCGCGGGGTCGATATGTTCGACTGCGTAATGCCGACTCGTAATGCGCGCAACGGTCATTTGTTTACTTCGCATGGCGTGGTGCGTATTCGCAATTCGCGCCACAAAAACAGCTTGCAGCCACTCGATGCAGAGTGCGCCTGTTACACCTGTCAGAATTTTAGCCGCGCCTATTTGCACCATCTGGATAAGTGCAAAGAAATGCTCGGCGCGCAGCTAAATACCATCCACAATCTACATTACTACCAGCAGCTAATGCAGGGTTTGCGTCTGGCTATTGAGAGCGGGCGTCTGCATGAATTCATCCGCGATGACATGCCAGCGGAGGAAGTCAGGGATGTATAAACTGTGTTTTTACGTACCTACGGAAAATCTTAAAGCGGTCAAAAATGCTGTTTTCGCTGCAGGTGCAGGCCGCATCGGCGACTACGACCACTGTTGCTGGCAAGCCTTGGGAGAAGGGCAGTTTCGTCCACTACAAGGCAGTGCGCCGACTATTGGCGAGTTAGGCAGCATAGAAAAAGTGGCCGAATATAAAGTCGAAATGGTGTGTGCTGATGAGTTTATAAAGGCGGCGCTAGGTGCACTGAAAAAAGCACACCCATATGAGGAAGTGGCTTTCGACGTATGGCGTCTTGAGGATTTTTAGCGGCGGCGCTGCTTAGCGCCGTTTGAACGGCAGAACTGTTGCGTTGCAGGGCGTTTGCGGTGCGCTGAAGGTGTCGGTTTGTGTGTCAGTCAAACGGTCGCGTGCTGTCCGATGTTTGGTATCATTAATGGGTTCCAAGTCCAATGCGCCGTTGTCTAGTGCGACGTTAAGCGTCGAATGCAGGCGTTCGAATGAAGCCTGCATCATGGCTGATATTTTAACGCAGGCCGCTACCGGGTTGGACGCTGTCTGGCGATGTGCATCGATTTCAAACTGCAGGCCCTGCAGCCTGGCACGGTTTTGCGGTGCCGCCTGATCGATGATTTGCTGCGCCAGATTGCGGCGCAGCAGTTCCAATTCGGCAGGGTTGTCGATCGCCATTTTTCGCAGTGTGTCAACGTCGGGTAAGGTTCTTTGCACCGGGTTTCTCCCTACTACTGTGCCAGTGTAAACGCATCGTCTTGCAGCGCCTACGGGTGACATATAACTGAAAGATCACATATGGTTGGTTTTTATACTACCTGTGACCTGGTTCACAAAAAACCCGCTGGTCTGGTAATTACAGCTAAATCATTTTATTGTTGACTGACTAATGATATTCGATGCAATACAAAAACGTCGGCTGCAAACCACAGTTCAACACCTTGTCGATCCAGAGCAATCTGATTCGGCGGTACTCATTGCGCTAACAACCGGTGACGAAGGCCAAATCATTTTGACCCAGCGCGCTGCTCATATGAACTCGCATGCTGGCGAGGTGGCTTTCCCCGGCGGCAAGCGTGAGCCTGGCGATGTTTCGCTACTTGCGACTGCACTGCGCGAAACGGAAGAGGAAATTGGCTTGCCAACGACGGCGGTAGAGGTGGTTTGTGCTTTGCCGCGCATGGTCACGCGGCATGGCTTATCGGTTACGCCTTTTTTTGGTTTGGTCCCCGAGCGACCTGCTTTGTTGGCAAATCCGGGCGAACTTGATGCGGTATTTTGCGTACCAGTAGCCTGGCTCATTGATCCGCGCAATCTTAAAATAGACGTGTTCAATAATGCGCAGGGTGAATATCATATACCCAGTTTTATTTTTGAAGAATTTCGTATCTGGGGGTTAACTGCCATGATGCTATTCGACTTTTTGAACCTGGCTTTCGCTGCCGAGTTAGAGCTGCCGCACAGCTCTTGATTCGCTTAACAATTTGGAGTCATTATGATTTTCAGTTTAAAAGACCGCCGTGTGCAATTGAACGGCGACCAGCACTTCATTGCTCATAACGCGACCGTGATTGGCAGCGTGACGCTGGAAACCGACGTCAGTATTTGGTTTAACGTAGTGATACGCGCCGACCAGGATGAAATTTACATCGACACCGGCAGCAATATTCAGGACGGCGCCGTGCTGCATGTTGATCCGGGTCAGCCGTTACGGATTGGCAAAAACGTCACGGTAGGCCACAAGGCGATGCTGCACGGCTGCACCATCGGCGACGGCAGCCTGGTAGGAATCAATGCCGTCGTGCTGAACGGCGCTAACATCGGTAAAAACTGTTTGATCGGCGCGAATGCGTTAGTGCCGGAAAACATGGTCATACCGGATGGCGCCGTGGTGCTAGGCTCGCCGGCGCGTATCAAGCGCGAGCTCAGTGCCGAGCAGCAAGCGGCGCTAGCGCAGGGGGCCGATCATTACGTGCAAAACGCCCAACTCTTTTTGCAGCATCTGCGCGAGGACAAAACGTTTGACGACCGATAAAGACAGCACAGTCGCGTCACCGTGCGTAAAGACATGCACCCTGGATGACAGCGACATGTGTGTGGGGTGTTTTCGCAGCCTGGAGGAGATCAGGGCGTGGTCGTTAGTAAGCAACGCAGAGCGTCGAAATATTTTAAACCTATGTCGTGCGCGAAAAGTGGCTAGCACTCGTAACAAATGATATCGCTGGTAGGCAGTTAATCTTCCTCGGCTGTCGGCATCGCGATAGCCCGCACTTCCTGAATGATTCGCCCCTGAGTTTTTAGTACCTCAACACCGTAGGCATCAATCTTGAGGCCTACGTTCGCTTCCGGAAACGCTTCCAGCTGTTCGATAACCAGGCCACTCAGCGTTTTTGGCCCGTCGACAGGCAACTCCCAGCCTAACGCTTTGTTTATGTCGCGAATCGTCGCCGTGCCGTTGATGAGATAAGAACCATCTTTTTGCGATAATATATCTTCAGTCGGTCCGGCCATGTTGGAAGTAAATTCGCCAACAATTTCTTCCAGTATATCTTCCAATGTGACCAAGCCCATAATGTCGCCATACTCGTCGACCACCAGACCAATACGTCGTTTGTTCTTCTGAAAATTAAACATCTGGGTATGCAGCGGCGTACCTTCAGGAACGAAATACGGCTCGCGCATATGCTCCAACAGTGTGTCACGTTTAAGCACGCCGTTTACCAGAAAGCGGCTCGCCAGGCGCATGTGTACGATGCCTGCAACTTTATCGAGATCGCCATCTATGACTGGCACTCGGGTAAAATCGCAGTTGCTGACCTGGTCTATCAAGGTGGCGTCGTTGTCTTCCAGGTTCAGGCAAAACATATCGTTACGCGGAATCATGATGTCGTCGACGCTGACCTGCTCCAGGTCAAGAATGTTCAATAACATGGCTTGGTGACGCGCAGGAATGTGCGGACCGGCTTCGCCAACAATAGTGCGTAGTTCGTCTGTGCTTAGTTGATCATCGTTATTTTTATCGAGATCGAGCCCGAACAGTTTAAGTATTCTGTTGGTGAATATGTTGACCAGCCAAATCACCGGGTAGAACACCTTCATTAACGGCTTCAGCACTCTACTAGCGGGAAACGCTACTTTTTCGGGGTACATGGCTGCGTACGTTTTGGGTGTGATTTCGGCAAATATCAGCACAGTCAGGGTGAAAATAATCGTTGCAATCGCAATGCCCGCATCGCCCAGCAGGCGGAACCCGATGACGGTAACAATGGCCGATGCAGTAAAGTTCACCAGATTGTTACCGATCAGAATCAGGCTGATCAGCCGGTCGGGGTATTTGAGTAAGCGGCTGGCACGGCGTGCGCCAGCATGTTTGGTTTGTTTGAGATGCTTCAACCGATACCGGTTAAGCGACATCATGCCGGTTTCGGAACTTGAGAAAAAGGCTGACAAAGCAATTAACAGTACTAACAAGCCATACAAAAGGCCTAGCGGAGCGTCATTCAAAGAGGGTTTGGCCTCAGTTTTTATTGGATAAGAAAGTAATCTTGCAGAAAATGATGGCGCATAGCAAGGCAGCAGTGGGTCAAGCGCGGTGTAATACCAGTTCCAGCACCAGTTTGCTGCCAACGTAACCCAGCATCAGCAGTGCGAAGCCTATCAAAGTCCAGCGCACGGCGGTCTTGCCGCGCCAGCCAAGCCAGGTGCGGCCCCAGAGCAACATGCCGAAGATAATCCAGGCGCAGATCGAAAATGTGGTTTTATGTGCCAGATGCTGCGCGAATATATCCTCCAGAAAAACAATGCCTGACAGTATCGACAGACCAAGCAGAACAAACCCGGTCCAGATAAGCTCAAAGAGGATACGTTCCATGGTTTGTAGCGGCGGCAAGGCATCGATGAGGCCACGTGTATGCTTATGTTTCAGTTCACGCACCTGCAAGCCGAGTAGTAGCGCTTGCAATGCCGCCAAAGCGAGTACGCTGTAAGCCAGCATCGACACCAGAATATGCACAACAATACCGATGTCCAGATCGTTGCGGGGCGTGTAGTCGCTGTCAAACAGTACGGAAACCGCAACCGCCAGCGCTGCCATCGGTAGCAGCAGCAACAACAGTCGGTCGACCGCCTTGTGGCGCAGGTAGGTCACCAAAGCCAAACAGCAAATGAACCAGAAAATCAAAGATGAAACAGGGAAGAGTCCGAGGTCAAGTCCGCCTGGTGTTGCTATGTTGAGGAATGTGCTCAGTGTATGCGCGATAATGCCGCAGCCAAGCAGTCCGCAGACCAGCTGCGGCGATGTGGCAATCGCGGACGCACTGCGCGCGCGGGTAAATAAAATGCAAGCCGTCGCGAGATAGGCAATAATCGCAACAATGCTGGTAGTCATAAGCATCGTTTGATTATACGGGCAGCCGTTGCTTCGGTATACTGGCGAGTTTTCGATAAGCCCCAAGAGAAGTGTTGATTATGTTTGAAAACCTAACCGATCGCTTGTCACATTCGCTGAAAAAAATCTCCGGTCAAGCGCGATTAACCGAAGATAACATCAGCGACACGTTACGCGAAGTACGGTTGGCGCTGCTCGAAGCCGATGTCGCCTTGCCAGCGGTAAAAACTTTCGTAGAAGCGGTGAAACAGCGCGCCCTGGGGCAGGAAGTTGCCAGCAGTCTCAGTCCTGGGCAAGCCTTTCTAAAAATCGTTCAGGCCGAGCTGGAACAAGTCATGGGCGGCGCCAACCCGGGGCTGGACCTGGCCGTGCAGCCACCGGCGGTTATTCTGGTTGCTGGCTTGCAGGGCGCGGGTAAAACGACGTCTGCCGCCAAGCTGGCGCGCTGGCTGCAACAAGAGCAAAAAAAATCGGTATTGCTGGTTAGCGCCGATGTCTATCGCCCGGCGGCAATCAAGCAATTAGAAATGCTGGCGAGTGAGGTTGGCGCTAATTTCTTCCCCAGCCAGGCCGATCAACAGCCTGTCGCCATCGCCAAGGCAGCTGTTGAGCACGCTAAAGTTAAGTTCTTTGACGTGGTGATTGTCGATACGGCAGGCCGTTTGCACGTCGACGGCGCGATGATGGAAGAGATCAAGGCTGTACACAGCGCGATCAATCCGGCAGAAACACTGTTCGTAGTTGACGCAATGACCGGTCAGGACGCCGCCAATACCGCCAAAGCGTTCAACGAAGCGCTGCCGCTGACTGGCGTAATTTTGACCAAGGCCGATGCCGATACACGCGGTGGCGCGGCGTTGTCGGTCCGTAGTATCACCGGCAAGCCCATTAAATTTATGGGCGTGGGCGAAAAAGTGGCGGCGCTGGAGCCTTTCCATCCTGAGCGTATTGCATCGCGCATACTCGGCATGGGCGACGTGATGTCGCTAATCGAAGACGCTGAACGCAAGATTGATAAGAAAAAAGCCGACCGGCTGGTGAAAAAGATCCAGAAAGGCAAACGCTTCGACCTGGAAGATTTCCGCGATCAGTTGCAGCAAATGACCAATATGGGCGGCATCACCAGCATGCTCGATAAGCTACCCGGAATGAGCGGCCTGAGTCAGGCGGCGCAAACGCAAATCGACAATAATATGTTTAGCCAGATGGAAGCCATCATCAATTCGATGACGCCTGGGGAACGGCGTCGCCCCGAAGTGCTTAACGGCTCGCGCAAGCGGCGTATTACGCAAGGTTCAGGCACGCAAATTCAGGATCTCAATCGCTTGCTCAAGCAGCACAAGCAGATGCAGAAAATGATGAAAAAAATGGGCAGCAAGAAAGGCATGGCCAATATGATGCGCGGTATGAGCGGCATGCTTCCACCCGGCGGAGGCTTACCGGGAAGATAGGCCAAAAACATGATTGAGTGAGACTTCCAGCCTCGCTGTCTTAATGCTGGATATTAAAAATTCCGCATATTAGCGTTGGCTTCGAATTTGCGGGCGATAAGCGCTTAGGCCTTTAATAAAGCGGTTTTAAAGCCGCAACAATTACCGTACACTGTCGCGCCTTTATAGCGGCGGTTCGCTCTACATCACAGTAAGCCGCTCCCTTGGATAATCAAGCAGAGTAACAGCATGGTCATAATACGCCTGTCACGCGGCGGCGCAAAAAAGCGCCCGTTTTATCACATTACCGTGGCCGACAGCCGTCGCGCTCGCGATAGCCGTTTCATCGAACGCGTGGGTTTCTACAACCCTGTTGCTCGCGGCAACGAAGAGCGCATACGCATAGACCAGGAACGCGTTAAATACTGGGTTGGCCAAGGCGCACAGCTGTCTACACGAGTCGCTCGTCTGATAAAAGACGCCGAAAAACAGCCCGCGCCAGTTGCCGCTGAGGAACAGGCTGCCTAAACCTGTTGGCTTTTTCGCTCGGCCATTGCGCCAGATGACCTTGTCACAGTGCTAGCATGAACAAACTAGTAATGGGGCGTATCGTTGGCGCGTTTGGTGTGCAGGGATGGTTAAAGGTGCAATCTTTTACCGAGCCGACAGAGAACTTGAGTGAATACCAACGCTGGTTCATAGAAACCGATGCCGGCTGGCGCACGCTGGAGACTGATCAGCGGCGTTGGCAGGGTGGTCGATTGATCGTGCATGTCAAAGGCTGCGACGACAGAGATCAAGCCCAAGCGCTGGCGCAACGTGATATAGGCGTAGAGCTCGATGAGCTACCCAATTTGGCAGCAGAAGAGTTTTATTGGCACCAGCTACAAGGTCTGCAGGTACTAGGCGCTAAGAATGAGCTTCTCGGTAAAGTCGATAAGCTATTCGAGACCGGTGCCAACGACGTGTTAGTGGTGGTGGGGTGCGAAGGCAGTGTCGACGATAAAGAGCGCCTGATACCGTACTTGCCCGGGCAGGTGGTGAAGCAGGTTGACTTGGCGGCAGGGCAAATAAGGGTCGATTGGGATCCGGCGTTTTAAAAGAGTAATGGCGTGCATATTTCGGTTGTCACACTGTTCCCCGAGATGTTTGCCGCCGTGACCGACTACGGCATTAGTGGTCGAGCGCGCAGGCAAGGCTTGCTAACAGTGAATTTGATAGATCTGCGCTTGTTCGCCGAAGACCGGCATCGAACAGTCGACGACAGGCCCTACGGCGGCGGGCCAGGTATGGTGCTGAAGCCGGAGCCTTTGCAGCGAGCGCTGCGACAGGCGCGCAGCGCTAGCGCTGACGATGCTAAGGTGATTTGTTTATCACCGCAGGGCAGGCCTCTGAACCAACAGGCGATAGGTGAGCTAAGCACTGGCGGGCCGCTAGTTTTGCTGGCTGGAAGATACGAAGGCTTCGACGAGCGAATTATTGAACAGGAAGTTGACGAACAGTGGTCGCTAGGCGACTATGTTTTGTCGGGTGGCGAGTTGGCGGCCATGGTAATGATCGATGCGATCACACGACTACTGCCCGGTGCATTGGGCGACGCGGAATCGGCACAGCAAGACTCGTTTATGGCAGGGCTGCTGGACCACCCGCACTACACGCGGCCGGAACAGTTCGAAGGAATACCGGTACCGAGCGTACTACTGAGCGGCAACCATGCGGAAATTAAGCGCTGGCGAGAAAAACAATCGTTGGGGCTAACCTGGGAGCGACGGCCAGATTTATTGGCGGCGTTACAGCTTGATCCTAAGCAAGAAAAATTGCTGGCTGAATACCAGCGTGAAAAGCGTAAGTAAACTAACACAGATTAACTATCAGACAACGACCAGGAGCCCACGATGAACAGCAACAAGATTATTGCCGAGCTGGAAGCAGAGCAAACAGGCAAAGAAATACCAGACTTTGCGCCGGGCGATAACGTTGTTGTTCAGGTGCGTGTTAAGGAAGGCACCCGCGAACGCTTACAGGCCTTCGAAGGCGTGGTGATCGGGCGGCGCAACCGAGGTCTTAATTCCGCTTTCACCGTGCGAAAAATTTCACATGGCATCGGCGTGGAGCGTACCTTCCAGACCTACAGCCCTCTGCTGGAAAGCATTAAAGTCAAACGCCGTGGTTCTGTGCGCCA
>RCMY010005858.1_pt1 | contig 10363 bp, 8 predicted proteins | sample 2041341 | NCBI WGS metagenome assembly RCMY01 (sample SAMN09708234, study PRJNA481090) | Marine sediment metagenome, whole genome shotgun sequencing project.
ATTTGCCATGTCTTTTTGTATGAAAAAAAATAAATGTTGTAGTTTTGATTTTCATCAAAACCACAACATTTATTATAGAGCCTAAAAAAGGGATGAGTGAATCAGCTCTGGTAACTGATTCACTCATCCCTTTATTTTATAATTTCAATGAGGATAGATTTGCTGTAATAAAGCCGTTCCGCTCTTTGTCCGGAATACTTTTTGCTTAAAACTATCGATAGCTTTTGATGACAGATTATCTTCATAGGCATTGACAAGAAAATCAGCCTCGACAAGAATTTGATAGTCGAGTCCGTCAATATTTCCATAGGTATGATGATGGCCGATAAGATAAGCAACTCTGTCAATCAAAGCGGCATCATAGCCGAGTTCGCCAAGCATTTCCCGGGAAATATTCGGACCTTCAATTTCTTGATATTTTCCGGCACTGCTGCCGTATTTTTCTTCGCTGATTTTGATGCCGATATCATGGACAATAGCTGCGATCTCTAAAAGGTACTGCTTTTCTTTTGGCAATGACTCGAGTGTTCCCAGTAAGCTTGCAAAACTATAGACTTTGAGGAAATGTTGAATGCGTTTGGCATCACCGGCATAATAGGCAATCATTTTTTTTAGTAAAGCACTGTGAGTAGATTCCATAAAAAGCCTTCTCTCCTGAATTTTGCTCTGATTATAACATAATGGCAATACAAAATAAATGATAAATGCAACCTCGTAAAAAATAGAAGCATTTATCATTTATTGAAATTTTTATTATTATTATTATGCTGTTACCATAGACCGATGATCTTCCACCAGGCACCGCCGATGAAAAGCCAGATCAAAACGTTTACGGTTGTCAAAATGAAGCCGAGCTTCCACCAGTCCCCCATAGAGACATAGTCAGCTCCGTACAAGATCGGCGCTGCTCCACCGCCGTAATGTGTTAGCGGTATCATAAGATTTGACATTGCGGCAAAGGTGAGCGCTGCTAAAAGTGGTGGTGTTCCTACGACAACTGAAATGGCGAGAAATGCGGCATACATTGCACTGATATGCGCAGTTACGCTTGCAAAAGCATAGTGAGAATAAACATACACAAGAATCAAAAGAGGAAAGGCTATATACCAGGTTATGCCTGCATCTTGGATCGCACCACCAGCTAAAGCGGCCAACCAGGAAATGAATCCAGTTTTTGCCAAAGCTGTAGCCAAGGCAATCAAAGACCCCATCCAAAACATTGTATCCCAGGCACCTTTTTCATTTAACACATCTTGCCAGCTCAAGACTTTTGTTAAAAGCATGATGCAGACGGCAAGCATGCCGACAACCGTTGCATTGATATTTGTAATGCTGCCGGTTGCCCACAAAATAAGTGCACCAATAAAAACAGTGGCAACGATTTTTTCATCTAGTCGCATATTTCCCATAGACTGTAATTCTTTTTTTGCCATTTCCTTGGCATGGGGCATATCTTTGATTTCGGGTGGGAATAGCTTATAGAGGAGATATGGCATGAGCAGCAAGGATAGAAGTCCTGGCACGATAGCGGCAAGGGCCCAGTTGCCCCAACTGACTTGGATGCCAACTGTTTTTGCAGCCAATTCGATTGCCATAGGATTTCCGGCCATAGCGGTCATGAACATGGCACAAGTAATGGCATTGGCATGATATTCAATCTGCATGATATAAGCGCCGAAACGGCGAGCCGTTGTACCAGGCTTCGAATCAAGGGCCAGGGCAAGACTTTGGATGATTGGATAAATGATTCCACCGGCACGAGCTGTACTTGACGGCGTTGCTGGTGAAATGACGAAATCGCTAAGTGTGATAGCATAGCCAAGGGTCAGAGAAGATCTGCCGATATAGTAGATGATAAAGGCTATTCGCTGCCCCAAGCCGCTTTTTATAAAGCCACGGGCAAATAGGAAAGCACTAATGATGAGCCAAATGGTCGAGTTCCCATAGCCGGCAATGGCATCGTCGACTTTGAGGGTTTCGGATAAGGCTGCAAAGGTGACGGCCATAAAGGCGCAGGCTCCGATGGGAAGCGGCTGTAAAATCAACGCAGCCACGGTAGCTGCAAATATAGCAAATAAATGCCAGGCTTGGGGTGTTAAATTATCTGGTATTGGAAGAAACCAAATGAGGCAGCCAATGAACACGACAATAATTGCTGAACGCAGTTGTTTAGACATGAAAACACTTCCTTTTTGAATCACAAAATTTAGGTAAATAAAACCGCGGCTGACCAGAAGGTGCAGAGCCGCGGTTTTGTCAGCCAGTTGTTTAGCGCATTTTATTTAACGCCGTATTTTTCTAAAACACGATCGGCAAATTCTGGAGCTAAACCAATATAGTTATGCGGATCGAGCATATAGGCGATTTCTTCATCGCTGAATTCTTCACGAACGGTAGGGTTATGCTTGAGGGCATTTTCCATGGTATCTTCTTCTTCATACGCTTTCATGCAGGCTTTGTAGACGATGTCGTGTGCACTCATGCGGCCGATTTTGGGTGCCATGTGCATCATGACGCATTCGCTCATCATAAGACCGCGAAGCTTGAATAGGTTTGCTTCCATATGCTTTGGATATACGATGAGGTTTTCTAGAATATCTTCCGATTTTTCTAGAGCGGCACTCATCAAATGACAAGCACGTGGAATAGCTTCCCATTCGGTGAGGAAGCAGCCCCAATCACGTTCATTTTCACTGATCATGGATTCGACAATAGAAGGTGCGATGCTTCTTACCGAGCGGCAGCAAGCGAGAACATTTTCAAGGACTTGTGGGTTTCTTTTATGCGGCATGGTTGAGGATCCAACTTTGCCCATGAAGAAAGGTTCTTCAAGCTCAATGATTTCTGTGCGTTGCAGGGAAAGGATTTCATGGGCTATACGGCTGATCGTTCCAGCACAGATTGCCAGTACACTAACGAATTCAGCCTGATTGTCGCGAGCGACATGCCACGCGATGGTTGGAACGTTAAGGCCGAGAATTTCCATCGTGCGAGCCTGGACCTCAAGTCCTTTGACTTGATGCGATGCCAAAGTTCCAACAGCTCCGGCAAGCTCGCCGACGAATACACGGTCTTTGATTTCTTCAAGACGTTGAATATCTCGGCCTAGTTCATCGGCCCACACAGCAGCTTTGTAACCAAACGTGATGGGCAAGGCATGAATGACATGGGTACGACCACACATGATTGTGTCCCGATGTTTTTTCACTTGTTGTAATACAAATCTTTGGCAATTCTTCATTTGTTTTAAAATGACTTCATAAGCATCGCGTTCCATAAGCACCATGCCAGTGTCTACAATGTCATGACTGGTGGCACCCCAGTGAACGAATTCACCGGCATTGTCATTGAGGACTTTTTTGAATTCTTTTAGGACAGGAACAATTGTGATTGAAGATTTATAGTTTTCTCCGATTTGGGCGATATCGAGAAGTTCTGCTTTTGCTTTGGCGCAGATTTCATCGGCTTTTTCTTTCGGAATGACTCCGAGTTCGCCTTGTGCCTTGGCTAAAGCTGCTTCTGTATCGAGAAATTTTTGAACCAGATTTTTATCACTGAAAATATCTCTCATTTTATCAGTGCTGAACAAGCAGCCCCAAACTTCGCTGTCGATTACGGTAGATGCCATAATAAGATTCCCCCTAGATTTTATTATTGAAAAATAGTGTCGATTCACAGAAACAGGTTGTTTCATGTGATGCGTTTATCGTAGCATATGATTTATTGATAAACGAATATCTACATCTTATTCTTAGATAAGAAAATCTTATTTAAGAGTTTGGAGGAAATTATTTAACAATAAACTTCATTTTTGAAAAATAATTTAAATAAAAAAAGAACTTATGCCGAATATTTTAAATACAGCACTTGACGTATAACAAAATGTTATTGTTGGATAATTTAATATTATGCTGAATAAGAAGTTTTTGGTGCAGCAGTCTGCAATCCATATGATACAATGAAAAGAGTCGTTTCTGGAGATAGAAGGAGTGGTCGATATTATGGAACTCCGGCAATTGGAATATTTTCAAATGGTCAGTAAAGTCAATAGTTTTACCCGGGCAGCGGAGCGGCTGTACGTATCACAACCGGCTGTGACAAATACCATTCGCGCATTGGAAGATGAGCTGGGAATACAGCTCTTCGATCGCAGCCAAAAACAGGTATTGCTGACAAGTGAGGGGCAAATTTTTTATAATCATGTTGAACATGTCTTACATGGTGTAAGCAAAACTCTCGCGGACATCAATAATATCAAAAATCTAAATGGCGGAATATTGCGTTTGGCCCTGACTCCATTGGCTGGAATCAAGGCTTTTACTTTTCTCCTGGCAAAATTCAAAGAAAAATATCCACAAATCCAAATTGTATTTGAAGAAAACAATAATGAGGATGGGCAACGAGCGTTGCTTGAAGATCGGGTGGACTTGGCTTTTTTGTTGCCAGAGATGAAGAGCAGCTCCTTGACTTATGTGTCCATTGGGCAGCAATCTTTGGCTTTGTGCGTACCGGCAAATCATCTCTTAGCAGCAAATGTTATGGTCCGGCTGGAAGATCTTGTCGAAGAGCCCTTGATCTTGTTTAAACAGGACTGTGCACTGCGTAATTTATTGCTGCATGAGTTTGAGCGCAATAATACGCTGCCAAAGATTCAATTTGAATCAAGCCAAGTCCAGACAATAAGGTCGCTTGTAGCTGAAAATGCAGGAATCGCTATATTGCCAGAAGATTTATGCGCAGTCGATCAACGAATTGGTATTGTTCGATTGAAAGCACCATTATACATTGATTTGGCTTTGGCTTATAAAACGCAAAAAAGCTTATCTCATGCAGCTGAGGCATTTATACAGCTGGCTGAGGAACTTTATGCAGAAAAGAGGATGTGATTTCAATGAAATTGAAATTTGCCGCTATAGGTTCGAATGTTTTGGTTGCTGAAGAAATCAAAAGAGCAGTGCAATCGATTTTTTATAAAGATATCGATATAGAATCCTATACATTAGATATGTTACCAGCAAAAAAAATGGCGGATCTCTACATTTGTGCAACGACTCAATTCGAAAAACTATGTCAATTCGTTTCTCCAGTGAAGGTCGTCTGCCTTGAGTTGATGCCCTCTTCCCGTTTTTTCCTTTCCGTTGGAAGGATTCCCCGAGGTGAACGAGTCTATATTTGGAATAACCATCTGAAATATGCACAAATCCTTGAGGAATATTGCCAGCGGTTAGGTATTCTCGATATTATCTTTGAGCCTCTACCATATGCGAATCTGTCTGTTGATGATGTTTTGTTCAAACTAAAGCAAGCGAATTATATAATGGGTGTGGATTGTTTTATCGAGGGAGATCTTTGGGAAAATGAAAAATATCGGAAAAGCTTGCAGCCAAGCGTTGTATTGATCAAAGCGCAGCGAGTAGCAAGTATCCAATCAGCAAGTCGCTTGCTTCGGGAAATTGCAAAACTTATGGGAAAAGCGATTTTACTGAAACGGCAGAAACTGCAAATTCGGGATCGAGATGAAGATGAAGATGCTGCGGACCATTTATTGGTTTACGCCGAACAGGCAGTGGCGCTTATTCGCGATTCAATCAATAAGGCAGTATATAATCAGATATCTCCAGAAATCTCGAGAGCGTGTGTGGGACAGGAAACTGATGGGCAATTGCAGTTGAAAGGCACTTGTTTTGAAGAAAAATTAGCCGGGATCGATGAGCTGCATTGCGTGTTATCAGATCTTTGTGACAAACTCAGATTGATTGAAGCTGGTAGCGAATGAATATTGTAAAAGTGAAGAAAGGGTTGTTGACAAACGTCAACAACCCTTTCTTCACTTTGTAATAAAATAGCAAATCGATGCAACGGCAATTCCAGTGAAAATGCCGCCGAAAATCTCAAGCCAGCTATGGCCTACATGTTCTTTGAGGGGTGTAGTCAAGGCTGTTTCTTGTTTGGTCTGCAGTTGGTTGATTAGTTGCGCCTGTTGCCCCACATAGCGTCGCAAGCCATGTGCATCCGTGATGACAATCAATACTAAGGCAAAGCCAATGGAAAAAAGTGGCGTGAAAAATCCTTGCGTGAGTCCCGCAAAAAAAACTGGTGCGGTGACCAGCGCCGTGTGAGCACTGGGGAAGCCGCCATAGCGGAAGAATTCCATTGGCTTGAGCCGCTTCTGGCGTAATCCGTAGAGCAATACTTTGATAAATCCGGCAATGCACCAGGCAAAGAGCGGAACTAAAATAAATTTCAAGACAATTCCTCCGTGTAGAAAACAATATCTTCTATAATAGAATATCCGCTTAAAAAATACAATCTTTTCACATTGCTAGTTGCAATGCAAGTCGGGGAATGTTATCGTATAGTTAGGAATCACTATCAATTAGAAAAGGACGAGGAGGAGCCAATGAATATTTTCCAACGTTTTATGCAATTTTATGGGCCATATCGGCGATTGCTTTATTTTGATTTATGTTGTGCAATCATTTTATCGCTCATCGATTTAGCCTTTCCTCAATTATTATATTATTTGACACATTATGTGTTCGTACAGGACCGGGAAGTCATCATACGTTCATGCAGTATCTTGCTTGCGGGGATGCTGGTCATGTATGTTGTCCGCTATGCCTGCCAGTATTATATAACGACCTGGGGCCACATCATGGGAGCTCGGATGGAAAGTGATATGAGGGCAAAACTTTTTGAGCACTATCAGAAGTTGTCGTTTTCTTATTATGATCGAAATAATACAGGGGAGATGATGTCGAAGCTTGTAGCTGACTTATTTGATATCTCTGAATTAGCACATCATGGGCCGGAGAATATTTTTATTTCTCTGTTGAAGATATTCGGTTCATTTGCATTGCTTTTGTTGATCAATGTCAAGATGACCCTGATTCTTTTGGTTATTACCGTTGTAATGCTGCTATTCAATATGTATAAGAATCGAAGGATGAAGGAAATCTTTTTAGATAACCGTAAGAAAATTGCGGGAGTCAATGCAAGTGTCCAAGATAGCTTGGCAGGCATCCGCGTCGTAAAATCATTTGCAAATGAAGCGGTTGAACGTGATAAATTCGGTGAAAGCAATTTGGCCTTTTTGGAGTCAAAAGAAAGCAGTTATCGGATGATGGGCAGCTTTTTTGCTGGCAATGGACTGTTTCAGGGCTTGCTGTATACCGTTGTGCTCGTCAGTGGGGGTTACTTCATTGCCGAAGGTTCTTTGCAGGCATCAGATCTTGCTGTATATGCACTTTATATCGGGATATTCATCAATCCAATCGATGTCTTGATCAATTTTACGGAGCAATTTCAAAAAGGATATTCCGGCTTCCGTCGCTTCCATGAAGTCGTGGGGACCGACCCTGAAATCGTCGATCGCAAAGATGCAGTTGAGTTGAAAACGGTGAGGGGTGAAATCACCTACCAAAATGTTTCTTTTCGCTATAACAACGATCAAAGCGTTCTTGAAAACATCAATATCCAAATTGAAGCCGGCAAGACAGTTGCTTTAGTTGGTCCATCGGGCGGTGGTAAAACGACGATTTGTTCTTTACTGCCTCGCTTTTATGAAGTCAGTGACGGCGCCGTTATGATCGACGGACATGATGTCCGCGATATCAAGCTGCAATCGCTGCGCCGTAACATCGGTGTCGTTCAACAAGATGTCTATATGTTTGGTGGCAGCATTCGGGATAACATCGCCTATGGTAAACCGGAGGCCACTGATGCGGAAATTATCGAAGCTGCTAAACAGGCGAATATCCATGATTTTATCGAATCTTTACCGGATGGCTACGGCAGTTATGTCGGAGAACGGGGAACACGTCTATCAGGAGGTCAAAAGCAGCGATTATCTATTGCTCGCGTATTTTTGAAGAATCCACCGATCTTGATCCTGGATGAAGCAACATCGGCTCTTGATAATGAAAGTGAGCGTTACATTCAGGTTTCACTTGAAAAACTGGCGAAGAATCGAACAACGATTGTCGTTGCACATCGTCTGAGTACGATTCGCAATGCGGATGAAATCGTTGTCATTGATGCCCAAGGCATTCAAGAAAGAGGCAGTCACGCAGAACTTATGGAAAAGAATGGTATATATGCTAGATATTATCATATGCAGTTTACTGGAATATTAGAAAAAAACGAATAAAGACTAGAGAAATAACCGGAGATAAATATGTCTTCGGTTATTTTTTTGAAATTCTTTAACATAACCTTAACCTTCTCTTCCAATTTGCTGAATTTGGTTTTGCTAAAATAAAAATTACCAGCTTTCCTTGTTATGGAAATTGGAATATTATGGGTAAGAACATGATAGGAGAAGTGTCTATGGGCGTTCGGAAAAAATTTTTCTTTTTAGTTGGCGCTGTTGGTTTGATTATGTCCTTGGCGATTGCGGCAGGTTATTATATTTCTTACCAATACATGTCGAATGCAATCGAAACTGGCATGCAGGCAGAGGTCAATCAAAGCGGAGAAACAATCGATGGTTGGCTCAAGGCTCGCAGCCAGGTTGTTTTGACCACAGCTCGTTTGCTTCATGCATCCGACGAGGCGGCGGGGCGGCAGCAAAACGTATTGAGCCTGGCTGAAGGCGATCTTGAAATAGAGGATTTGATGCATGGCAGCGAAGCAGGTTTTTTCCATTCATGGCATAAAAGAGTAAGAAATACAGACCCTAAAAAAGAACCTTGGTACATAGCCGCTAAAGAAGCTGGCAGTATGGTTTTTACACCGGTACAGGCCAATGATAGTGGCAAGCTTGTAATAAAGGCCACAGCTCCTTATAGTGATGGCTCTGGGAGATTTGCCGGAGCGGTGAGTGCGGATATATTACTGGATACGCTTAAGAATCGATTGGATCAAATGAAATATCAGAAACAAGGGCAGGCAGTGCTCTTGGATAAAACAGGTACTGTTTTGGCGGCAGCTGCACCGGATGATGGGCAAGACGATATAAAAAATGCGGTTTTTTTGCAAAATCAGTTCAATGAAATGGCCACAAACGGCCAAGGATATTTATCGATAGAATCTGGCGGGACGAGTAATATTTTCGCTTATACTACAGTGAAAAGCACGGGCTGGATCTTAGGCATCATAGTTCCAAAGGCGATTGTGTATCGGGAGATGGAGTCGATGCAGATTACCTATGCGATATTAGCTTTATGTAGTTTAGTATTGATGCTTGTGGTCGGAATAAAGTGTACTGGCCAAATGACAAAGCCGTTGATATTGCTCAAAAAACAAGCAGAAGCTTTGGCGCAGGGGAATTTGCGGGGCAAAGATATGGAGGTTTCTTCCAATGATGAAGTGGGGCTGCTCGTGCAGGCCTTTAATAAAATGAGCCAAAATTTGCGGCTTCTTCTAGGAAAAACGGCTTCATTGACGGAAGCAGTAAGTGCCTCTTCACAAGAATTGTCAGCAATTGCGGGCGAATCGACGAATTCTTCGCAAAATGTAGCAGCGCAAGTCAATGGTATTGCTGCTGGAATGGATATGCAGCGAAAAAGCAGTGAAAAAGTGACAACAGCCGTAGGTCAGGTTGTTCAATCCTTGACTGACGTAGTTGATATTTCATTGCGTATCGGTGCCCGTTCAGATATAGCGGCTGGGGTGGCTCCGACAGGGGAGTCGTTGTTGACCGACGTCATGAGGAAAATTGGAAACATTGAAGCGAGTGTCAAAAAATCGACAGATGTAGTCGGAGAGCTAGGGCAGCAATCACAGGAAATTGGGTTGATTATCGATGCTATTGCTGGAATTGCTGGTCAGACAAATTTGTTGGCAATCAATGCTGCAATCGAGGCGGCGCATGCAGGCGAACAAGGTCGCGGCTTTGCTGTTGTAGCTGGTGAAATTCGTCATTTGGCAGAACAATCGCAAAAGGACACAGAAAAAATCAGAGGTCTCATTGGCCGGATACAAAATTCGACGGGGCAAGCTGTGGAATCTATGGATTATGGAAGCCTTGAGGTGCAGCAGGGCGTCAAGGCAATGCAGGCAGTTAACAGCCGCTTTCGTGAAATTTTGTTGATGGTGGCAGAAATCAACGAAGGAATCCAATCTGTTTCTATGGCCGGGAAAAAAGTACTTGAAGATAGCCAAGTCATTGCGGTTGAAGTCGCAGGTGTCGACCGGGTGGGCAGAGAGACTTCAAAGAATATGCAAAGTATTGCTGCTGTTTCAGCTGCACAAGTTAAGGCGAGTGAGGAAATTGCTGTGCAGGCAGCTTCGCTTGCACAACGCTCGACGGAAATGCAAAAATTAATTGACGAATTTCTTGTCTGATATTTTTAAAAAAGGCAGTATCCTCTTAAAATGGTACCTATAGATAGGACACAAGAAAAAAAGTGTTCAATCTATA
>RCMY010005859.1_pt1 | contig 10363 bp, 11 predicted proteins | sample 2041341 | NCBI WGS metagenome assembly RCMY01 (sample SAMN09708234, study PRJNA481090) | Marine sediment metagenome, whole genome shotgun sequencing project.
GGAGCTACGCGCCCCTCCTGGACCTCCCCCGCCAGGGGATCATCCCCCGGACCCCGGTTGAGGCTAAATAACTACTATTCGCCAGTTCGGGTTTCGAAAGGAGCTCAGCCCCTTCGCGGGAGGGCGACCAGAGGGAGGGCGGCGCCCTCCCTCTGGTCGCCGAAGGCGCACTCTTTGATTGTTATTCCTCAAGCCCCCAGCCGGCGTAAACTTCTTTGCGCCAGGCCGTGAAGGAGGCCATAAAATCGGAGGCGTTGCCGGACCAGGGCAATTCGCCCTTGGCGTTGGTGCGGCGGTCTTTGGTTTCAATGATGCCGCGCGAAAGGCCCTTGCCGCCTACCACCAGCTGCATGGGAATGCCGATGAGGTCGGCGTCCTTGAACTTCACACCGGGCCGCTCGCTGCGGTCGTCCAAGAGCACTTCGTGCCCGGCGTCCTGCAGAGCTTTGTAAATGCCCTCGGCCACGGCCACAGCGTCAGAGGAATTGATGTCCAGATTGAGAACCATGACCGTGAACGGAGCAAGGGGCGGCGGAAATTTGATGCCGAATTCGTCGTGGTTCTGCTCCACGCAAGCGGCCACAACCCGGGTAACGCCCACGCCGTAGCAGCCCATGATCATGAGCTGTTCCTTGCCGTTTTCATCAAGGTACACGGCGTGCATAGCCTCACTGTATTTGGTGCCCAACTTGAACACGTGGCCCACTTCAATGCCGCGGGTGAATTCAATGGCCCCGCCGCAGCGCGGGCAGACATCGCCCTCGGCGATGACCCGCAGGTCGAGAAACTCGCAACTCTCAACGTCGCGGAGGAGATTGACGTTGCGCAAATGGGTGTCGGCCTTGTTGGCTCCGGTCACCCAGGGGCCGCCGCTTTTAAGCTCATGGTCGGCCACAATGCGCTTGACCTTGAGCCCCGCCGGACCGGCAAAGCCGACCGGCGCAGCGGTCCAGGCCTCAACCTGTTCCGGCGAAGCCAGCTCCAATTCACCGACTTTAAGATAATTCTTAAGCTTGATTTCATTGAGCTCGCGGTCGCCGCGCACCAGAGCGGCCACGGGCTCGCCGTCGGCGCAAAACAGCAGCGTCTTGATGATGCCGGCGGCCGGCACTTTCATAAACGCGGCCAGCTCTTCCACGGTGCGGCAATGCGGCGTGTACTCCTCGGCCACGGCCGGGCCGCCGTCGCTGTCGGGCGTTCCGTTGAAGGTAATCTCGGCGCGCTCGGTATTGGCCGCGTAGGAGCAGCCCGAACAAGCCACAATGACGTCTTCGCCGGTATCGGCCAGCACCATGAATTCATGGGAAAAGTTGCCGCCTATGGCTCCGGAGTCGGCCTCCACCGCCCGAAAACGCAGGCCCATACGCTTAAAAATGCGCTCGTAGGCCTCAAACATGGACTGATAGCTGATATCCGCGCCCGTGTTGTCGCGGTCAAAGGAATAGGCGTCCTTCATGATGAATTCGCGGCCGCGCATCAGTCCGAAGCGAGGGCGGATCTCGTCGCGAAACTTGGTCTGGATCTGATACAGATTGATGGGCAACTGGCGGTAAGAGCGCACTTCGCCGCGCACCAGATCGGTAATGACTTCTTCATGAGTGGGCCCCATGCAATAGTCTCGGTCGTGGCGGTCCTTGAAGCGCAAAAGTTCTTTGCCGTAAAAATCCCAACGCCCGGACTCCTGCCAGAGGTTGGCGGGCTGCACGGCGGGCATGAGCAATTCCTGGGCGCCGGCCCGGTTCATTTCCTCGCGCACGATCTGGGCGGATTTGGAAATGGCCCGCAGGCCGAATGGCAGATAGGAGTAAATGCCCGAGGTCAATTTTCGGATCATGCCGGCGCGGGTGAGCAACTGATGGCTGATGACTTCGGCGTCGGCCGGGGCTTCTTTGAGCGTGGGTAAATAATACTGGCTGAATCTCATGATTTCTATAGGTCCTGGGGATAGGGTTAGATTTTATTGTTAAGCAATGCGTCCAATTCTTCCATAAACGCGGCCAGGAGCTCAGCCTCGCCCTCCACGGAACGCACGGCCTTGCCCTTGCGAAAGATGACGCCTTTGCCCCGGCCGCCGGCAAGCCCGATATCCGCCTCGCGGGCCTCGCCCGGTCCATTGACCACGCAACCCATGACCGCCACTTTGATAAGCGCGGTTTCACGGGCCAGGCGTTCCTCCACCTTGGTGGCCAGACGCAGCAAATCCACCTCGGTGCGGCCGCAGGTGGGGCAGGAGATAATTTCCGGGCCGCGTCGTCTTAAGTTGAGGCTGCGCAAAATCTCCCAGGCCACGCCCATTTCCTCCACAGGATCGGCCGTAAGCGAGACGCGCAGTGTATCACCAATACCCTGCCACAGCAAGATACCCAGACCCGCGGCCGACTTGACCGCGCCGCGCAGCAGCGTGCCCGCTTCGGTGATGCCGATGTGCAAAGGATAGTCGCAAGCTTCGGACAAAAGCGTGTATGCGGCGATGCTGGCGGTGGCCGACGATGACTTCAGAGAAATTTTGATGTTCTCAAAGCCGCGCTCCTCCAACAGACGCACGTGCCCAAGGGCGCTGTCCACCAGGGCCTGCGGCGTGGGACCGCCATATTTGGCCAAAAGGCGCTTTTCCAGCGAGCCGCCGTTTACCCCTACCCGGATGACCGCATGGTGGGCCTTTGCCGCGTCCACCACCCGGTCAACAGCAGCCTTGTCGCCGATGTTGCCGGGATTAATGCGCAGGGCGTCGGCCCCGGCTTCCAGGGCAGCCACGGCCAGGCGGGCGTCAAAGTGGATGTCCGCAATGAGCGGCAAAGGAGATTTGTCTTTAATAGCCTTGATGGCCCGCGCCGCGTCTTCATCCAAAACCGCCAGGCGCGCCAGTTCACACCCGGCCGCCGCCAGTCTTTGAATTTGCGCCAGGGTGGCCTCCACGTCACGGGTGTCGGTGTTGGTCATGCTTTGCACCACAACCGGCGCGCCGCCCCCTATGCCCACGCCCCCAATGCGTATGCTTCTGGTTTTTTTGCGGGTTGGTTGCATAATAATTCCTTTTGGTCTTGCCATTGAGCCGTAAGAATGCTTAATACTTCATTTGCCGGCGAGATAGAAGCCCCACTTGGCAAATTTCAGCGGAAGGTGATCATGAATACACATAAAACCAGCGATTCCAATAAAACCGGGCGCCCTGCCCCAGCTCTTAAAACCATATTTTTGAGCATGTTGGCCCTCTTTTGCGCCTGGGCCGCTCCTATGCCCGAAGCCGGGGCTGAAAATATCCCCTCTATAGTTGTAGGACTTGCGCCCATCAAATACCTGGTAGCCGGCATCGCCGGAGACAAGGCCATGGTTTCCGTGGTCCTGCCGGGCGGCGGCGACCCGCACACTTACGAGCCTTCCGCCATTCAAATGGGCATCATCAGCGATGCCGATTATTATTTCTCCATTCGCCAGCCCTTTGAGGAAATATTGCTGCCCAAGCTGGCCGATTCCGCGCCCCGCATGAAAATTGTGGACATCAGCGACAAGGTGGAGCGTCTGCCGCCGCCGGACAAAATAGAAATCGTCGATGAACCGCCGTCGCCGCCGCCGGCCAACGCCACCCTGATGGGCGGCGTAAACAACTTGAGCGGCAACGCCTCCGCCCCGGCGCCTGAAGCAAGCGACGAAAAAACCGCTGCGGAAGGACACGGTGAAACTCCCCCCCTGACTTCAGAAGAAATCCGGACCGGAAAAGAGCACGGCCATGAGGAAGACGCCCGACCGGACCCGCATATCTGGCTGTCTCCGGCCAATATGAAAATTATGGCCAAAGCCGTACTGGATCAGTTGACAATGATGCTGCCCGTCCATGGCCCTAAATTCAACGTCAATTACGAGCAGCTCATTGCCGATATAGATGCCTTGGACGCTTCCATACATGCCCTGCTTGATCCTCTGCCCGAGGGCGAACGCGCCTTTTTATCCTTCCATCCTTCCTGGGGCTATTTTGCGCGCGATTACAAACTTACCCAGATAGCTGTGGAGGTGGAAGGCTACGAGCCTTCACCCCAGATGCTGGCCAGAATTATTGGGGAAGCCAAAATGCGCCATGTGCGCACCATTTTGCTGGAGCAGCAGTTCGCCACTTCTCTGGTAAAAACCCTGGCAGAGGAGCTTAACGCCAATGTGGTGGCCATCAGCTCGCTCACCATCGCCTGGCGGGAAAATCTGCTGAATCTGGCTGAAATTTTGGCCAAGCCGCCCGAGATCCCGGAAGGCTTTTACAATGATGTGGACGCGCTCAGCGCCCTGCGGAAAAACGCCGCCCAAGGAAGCTCGGAATGAACGCGGATACGGCCGTTTCTGTGCGCAAAGTCAGTTTCGCCTATAACCGTAGCGAACCTGTGCTTGATAAAGCCGATCTGACCGTGCCCGGCGGAGCATTCATGGCCGTGCTCGGCCCCAACGGCGGCGGCAAAACCACACTGCTGAAACTGCTTTTGGGCGTGCTCACGCCTGTGAGCGGCAAAATCAGCATTTTCGGCGAACCGCCTACCCGGGCCTGCCGCCGCATCGGCTATGTGCCGCAGCACTGCGAAGCCAACTTCGCGCTGCCGGTTTCGGTGCTTGAAGCCACGCTCATGGGCGGGCTCAACCGACAACCGCGTTTGTTCGGCCGCCACTGGTCAAAAAGCAAAGAACACTGCGACGCCGCCCGCCAGGCCCTTGATGAAGTAGGGCTGGCCGGACTGGAAAAGCGTTCCGTCTCCGATCTATCCGGCGGGCAAAAACAGCGCCTGCTTATTGCCAGAGCCCTAAGCGGCGCGCCCGATATTCTGCTGCTGGACGAACCCACCGCCAATATTGATCCGCAGGGCAAATTCTGCTTTTACGAATTTCTGGCTGAACTGGCCGGCCCCAAAACCGTGCTCATGGTCAGCCATGATTTGTCCCTGGCCGCCGAACCCTTGAGCTCCATCGCCATTGTCAACAACGGCGCCATAGTTGCCGCGCCCGGCAACAAGCTCACCCCGGAGCTGCTCACGGCCCTATACGGCCAGCACTCCCATGATTGCGCCTTCAGCCGCTATTTGGGAGCGGTCACCAATATCGGCGCGCCGAAAAATGCGCCACCCGCCCCCGAAGACACACCCGCGCAATTTCATGCCGGAGAGCATCATGGCCTCTGAAATGAACCTTGCCCTGTTCACGCACATTCTGGGCATGAGCTTCATGCATTACGCCCTGGCGGCCGCAATTTTGGCCGGCGTGGCCTGCGGCATTGTGGGCACGCTTACTTCAGTCAATCGCCTGGTCTTTCTTTCCGGCGGCGTGGCTCACGCGGCATACGGCGGCATCGGGCTCGCCTTTTTTTTCAGCTTGCCCGTGCTGCCCACGACCTTAGCTTTTACCCTGGCCATAGCCGTGCTCATGTCTTACCTGGCCCTGCGCTCCCGCGCTACGCAGGGCATGTCGCCGGATACGGCCATCGGCGTGCTCTGGGCTGTGGGCATGGCTTTCGGCATTTTGCTCATCGATCTTTCGCCGGGTTATAAGGGCGAGCTCATGAGTTATTTGTTCGGCAGCATTCTGGCGGTGTCCCGCTCCGACCTCCTGCTCATGGCCGGCCTGGACTGCCTGATTTTGACAGTCACCGGCTTAGCCTACCAAAGCCTCTTGGCGCTGTCTTTCGACCGCGGTTTCGCCTTGAGCCGCGGATTGTCCGTAAATCTTCTGCAAGCCATTCTGGTGGCCATGTCGGCTGTTACCGTGGTTATGCTCATCCGGGTGGTGGGAATGCTTCTGGTTATGGCCTTGTTCACCATTCCGCCGGCCATGGCTCTGCGCCGGGCGCATACCCTGGCGGGCATGATGTGCCGGGCTGCTATCTACAGCATAGCCTTCACCATTATGGGCCTGATTCTGGCCACCTGGTTTGACCTGCATTCCGGCGCCACCATTATTCTCACGGCCTGCGCGGCCTTTGCCCTCGGCCCGAGCATGACTTTTGTGCGCGCCCGCATGGGCTGACGCTGCACTTCAAAGGTCCGACGTGAAAAAAATGTCGGGGCTTGCACCGCACCCAAAGTGAATTTTTTGCCTCTTCGCCTGGTATGTTTCTTGCTTAACTTCCCGTGAACACCGTGCTTATGTGCGCCGCCCATTAAGCAATCCGCTGAAAAGCCGATATGACTGACAGGCGCCGCGTTATAAGCCACGGCTGTAAGCATGTTTTCACCAGGAGTTTTGCTCATGTCGCGTTATCTGTTTGTCATCGCCCTTCTGCCCGCCTTCTTGCTGGCGGCAGGATGTGCCGACACCAAGCCGCAATTTGATGAACCGGCTGTAAATAGGCCTCTACCCCAAAATCCGCCCGGCGGAGGGGAAGGCCTTTCCCACCTGACTACCGCACCGGGCGCGCCGTTGGAGCTTGAAGACCACGGCGAGGTTACTGTGGACGGGCAAACCGTGCCTCTACGCCGCGCGACCAAGCAGGATATGGGGCTGATGGTGCCCGACGGCGAGGGCGGCATGATTTGGATTCCGGCGGATAAAGAGCGCCCGGAGGCCGACCCCAACTACATTGAAGCCCGCGAGCTCAAGCTGAAAATCCGCGAACTGTGCGACCAGCTTATCTCTAATATCAACCAGGCCGGTCTTTACGGCGCTGTGGCCCTACCCACGTCTTTCGTCAATCAGGATGACTTTGAGCAAACATCATCTTTCGGCCGCTATGTGGCTGAACAAATGTTTTACGAGTTCAATCAGCGCGGTTTCCCCATTCGGGAATACCGCATCGGCAATGAAATAGTCATGCGCGAAAGCGAAGGCGATTTCTTTTTGAGCAGGCCCGACGGCTCCTTCCCCATTCCCAAAGACAGCAGCGTGGTCATCGTCGGCACCTATTATCAGGATAAATTCAGCCTGTTTGTGAACGCCCGCCTGCTTCGTCCGGCCGACGGCATGGTCCTGCGCACCGCACAATTGGTTATGCCCATGTCCGGCGTAACCCAGCGGATGCTTGCCCGTTCCGGCCGCCGCCTGGAAACCGGATCCTTGGGCATTCGCGCCGCAACAGCGGAAACCAGATCAAGCCGAGAAAGCAAACCAATGTCGGCCATTGATATGGGCTATGATGTGCACTAAGGCGCTTAGAGCGCGTGTGCAAAACGGAGAAAAACATGACCCGGATTTTCAAACTCTGCCTGCCTGAACTGTGTCTGGCCTTATGCGTGCTCATCTGCGCAGGCTGTTCCGTATTCGACTCCTCTCACGGGAAAAGCGCTGCGGCCGTAAGTTATTCAGATCAATCCCTGTATAACTACAAACAAGGGCAATATTACGCTTCCGCCGGACGCTTCGAGTTGGCCAGAGAGTATTATCTTCTGGCCCTGGCCGCCACCACTGACTCGGATATGCAAGAAGCCATCAGCCGCGATCTTGAGGCCGCCGACGCCGCCATTCAAATTCAACGCTAAAGGGTACCGCCATGAAAAACTTCATTCTTTTTTGCAAATATTCCGGTGTGGTGATGCTCTTGTGCGCAGCTCTGCTTCTGCCTTTGGCCGCCCACGGCAAAACCATTCCCCAACTTGCAGCGGAAATGGGCGCTGAGCTTGACGCCCAGCTTGGTCAAATCACCCACAAAGTAACCATGATTGTAACCACACCGGTCAATTTGCGCGATTTAAACGAAAGCAGCGGCCTGGGGCTGCAACTGTCCGAAGAATTCGCCTATTACTTTGTCTCTTCCGGCTACCGCGTCCAAGAAATCCGCAAGGGCGCAGGGCTCCTCTTTGATGAAGTCAACGGCGAAATGCTGCTGACCCGCGATCCGAGCTTTCTGGCCAATACGGATGTGGACAGCGCCGTGGTTATGGTCGGCACTTATGTGCGCACCAATCGCTCCGTGCGTGTGAATATCCGTCTGGTGCACACCCCCACCAATGAAGTGCTGGCCATGAGCTCCGGCACCATTCCGCTGTCTTCCGAGGTGCGCTCCCTGCTTATGACCTCAACAGACCTCGCGGACATGGGACACGTGCCCTCCATCGGCACCAAGCTTAATCCCAATGGGGTGCAAAACACCGCTTACGATGTTGAACCCGGCCTGCCGCCCGCTTCTGAAACCCGGACAGCCGAAGGCGAAGCGCCAAAAACCAAGGGCGACAGCACCATCGACACCTTTCTGAGCAGCTTTAGCCAAAGCCCGCCCGGACCGTAGAACCGGCCAAGCTTTAGGAGAGGGGAACCTCAAGGGGCTTAGCCCATTGGGGTTCCCCTCTCCTAAAGCCCTCTCCCCTCCTGAACCCTGATTGGGGAGATATCTACATGTTTTCCGCTTGATTTTCCCGCGACAGACTGGTCTTTGAAAATCAACTCTACCAGAGTGTGGCTTTTGCCCCGATTTTAATCAGATCTTCCTTGTGCAGCAAGACCACATCCGAGGCAGAGAGATATACATTGAGACCTTCCGGGCAGAAGGCCAGGGTGAGAAAACGCGCGAATTCATCTTTGTAGTCGCTGTAGTGATCAACATAATAGGGCAGGTTTACGGGCTCGCCATCCTGGCCGGTTACACCTGCGGCAGCTTTGATGATCAAGTCGGGCAGGCGGGGTAATGCTTTGTCCGGACTCAGAAAAATATCTTTCAGGCCCACAGCCTTGCGGGCTTGCAGATCAAAATTCAACGTGTAGATGATATTTTCCCGGCGCTCCAGAATGGTTTGCGTGGTAAAAAACACCACGGAAAAATAGCGCGGCGCCGCGGCCGATAGAGAATAGCGGGCCTGCAACTCATAAAGCGCGTAGCGTTTGCCGTCATCGCCGGTGACCACGGCTTCGGCAGGAGCATCGGCTATAAGCCCGGCGGCCCAATCCGCAATGATCTCATCCACCGGCTTAACGCCCACAGCCGGATAATGCACCGTATAGTTCCGGGCATCCGAGTCCAGCAGGATGTCCTGAAACGGCGGCACCGGGCCGTTGGTCAGCGGCATGAAATCATCCGCGCGCGCGACAAAAACACCTGCGGTCAAAAGCAGGCAAAGCAGCGCCGGAAAAGCATATATGGGAAAACGATTGTGCATGCCGGCCACCGCCGTCAGTTGTGACGCTACACCGCATTATAAATGTTTATATCCAGCCCGCCCGTCCGGCTTGTGCGCAAGGGAGAAAAACATTTTTCCCCCGCGGCGGCGAAAAATCATCCCTGCCCCTGTCTGCGGGCGGCAACAATGGCATTCAGCGTATTTTCAAAGGTCGGTTGCTGCTGCGGATCAGCCAGCTCCACTGCTTTGCGGGCCAAAGACACCGCTTCATCGGTATTTTTGCCCTGCGTGTGCAGAAGCCAGGCCAGGTTGTTGTAAATCGGACCCGCCTGCTGCTCATCCACCTGGCGCAAGGCCGTGCGGTATTCGCTCTCGGCCCTGTCAAAAAGATTTTGCTCGAAATAAAGGTTGCCCAAATAAAAATGGGCCATGGGCGTGTCCTTAAGCGCTTCTTTATACTCGCGCTCGGCCAGCTCAAAATTGCCGTCACGCTCGTAGCTTACGCCCAGCTTGATATGCTCGTCCGAAGACAGCGGATCATCATAAAATCCTATGCGCGGCAAAGCGCACCCGGAGAGCAGCCCAAGGCACAGCGCGCCTGCGATCAAAAATAAGCAGACTTGCCGATAGCTGCGAAACCGCGCGGTCATCTTCATGTTCTTTTCCGCCTCTTGCTTTTCAAGGCAACGCGCCCGCGATCGTTATGACCGCGCGGGCAACTGCCCTTTAGGCATAATTTCCAAGGTCCAGTGGCCGGTTTTTTCCCACGGCCCCATAAATGACGCCCAATCGACAAGCTTGTGCTCATCCTTTCCGGAATTGACAATCACGCCCTCCGGAGCGTACCCCACCACCACCATAAAGTGATAAGCGCTCACAGGGCCGATGCCGTAATCCACAAAGACTATCCGCGGCTGTCCGCTGTCCACGGCAGTTTGCAAATCGCGCATGCTCCCGCTGTACCAGCGGCTGTCGTAGCCGATGGTTCTGGGATAAACGGCCATATCCAGCGTGGTGGTGCCGCGAACCGATTCACGAAAAACTTTGTCCGCCAAAGCTTCCGGAGTGGTCTGCTCACCCAGAAAATTAAGCGCGCCGGCGAGACACGCCGGGCCGCACTGATAATCTTCCTGAGCAAAAAACGGCACGCCCGCAATTATTTTCCGCTCATGCGGAATATCGGCCGCATTGACCGTGCCCGTGGTAAAAGATGCGCAGCTGGTTAAAAAGGTGCAGATCCCCAGCCACACGGCGCACGCCAGCAAACCGACCGCGAGATCCCGCAGCCTGCTTTTCACAGTATTGTCTCCGGCTCGCAAAATTATTGCACAACCACGCGCTTATCGGTG
>RCMY010016005.1_pt1 | contig 10363 bp, 6 predicted proteins | sample 2041341 | NCBI WGS metagenome assembly RCMY01 (sample SAMN09708234, study PRJNA481090) | Marine sediment metagenome, whole genome shotgun sequencing project.
TGTAAGCTGCCGCCGTTAATACGGTATTGGTGACTTCCCAAAGGGGCTGTACCAACCGTAGAGGTTACTCCAATAGTTGCTCCCGTCCCGGGAACATAACAATAATCCGACGCGCCAGCATCCAAAGCAATGGTAGGTGAATCTATGGGTGTCAAGGTAAAGGATAACGTATCGGTACAGCCTTCGGCATCTACTACTGAAAGTGTGTAGGTGCCCGCTGCAGTCAAGTTATTGAAAGTTCGATTTGAACGTGGTCCGATCGGTGGCCCGGTCGGGGGCTGTAGGGTATAGCGGTAACCGCCCCAGCCTCCAGTAGTGCTTCCGATGACCCTGCCAATATTACCGTTGGCACAACTCATGTCCCTCACGTTTCCGGTAAGAGCAATTGGAGTGCTTGGGGCTTCAATTACAAATGTAGCCGTATCGGTACAGCCCGTATCGGCATCGGTAACAGTGATGGTATAGGTACCGGCACCTGATGCGGGAAGTACGACTTCGGAATCGTTCTGTGGACCGCCCGAAAAAGCACCGCTATTGATATCATACGTATAGTTGTTTGAAAATCCATCGATCAAAAACGTACCTGAACCATCGGTAGCTCCAGTACAAACACGGAGGTCACCGCCCGATTTAACTCTGGCCCGAATCGAACTGATGGTTACCGGGGTAAAAGTTTCGGTATAGCTACAGTTTCTATCGTCCGTTATGCGGAACGTATAGGTAGTGCCTGTGTTAAGGCCGGTAAAAAGTCCAGTGCCGTTACTCGCCGTTGTGGGACTTACAATTTCGTATGTAGAAATAGGATTGGTGCTCGTTGGCGTCAACTGAACATCCGAAGTACCAAGTCCACAATTGATATTGTCCTGCGCAAAATCAAGGTTTGTGGGTGGCGTCACTCCGTCAATGGTAATGGCCGTCAAATCTCTGCGGCATCCACTGTCATCAATAATGACGGGGCTATAAGTTCCTGCAGAAAGTCCCGAATACAGGGTGGTCGTAGAAAAATTGGTGCCGTCAAGGCTAAATTGATAGTTCATACCCGAACCACCGGTAAAAGGACCTGTAAACTCGATTTCACCGCCAGTGGTTCCACCACCTAAATTACAGGCGACATCGTCATTTTTAACCGCCGTACCGGTAATACCACCGACCTCGGTGACCGTTACCGTATTGGGCATAGCCAGAATACAGCTAAAGGCACCCGATTCATATTGCACTTCAATATTGTTATAGGCCCCAGCGGTAACGGACAATACGGGGTTGTTACTCCATGGATCGCCTGAATCGGCCCTGAACTGTAGGTCATAGCCCTTGGCGTCGATAATAGAAAATTCTAGGCGTGCACCCCCATTGGTACAGGTGCCGTCAACTCCCGCAACGGTAATATCAGGCGGGGTAAGTTCGGCGACATTGGCCGAGGCCGTAATGGTACAGCCGTTCGCATCGGTGATCAAAAACTCATAAGTACCTGGATTGGTAACCGTTTCGACCCTAGATGTAGCATATGACGGACTTGAAGGGCCCGCTCCGTTAACGATATAAGTATAAGGTGCTGTTCCTCCCGAGGTGTACACCGTAATATCGACACTGCTGATGCCACAGGCCGCGCTAAAACTATTGTTGGGTTCTGCCCGGGCATCTAACGCGGTAACTCCGGCACCGATAATTATGGGATTGTTCGAGGTATCACGATCCTGTCTCGGAGGATCGATACCAGCCAAAGGATCTCCCGTACATTGCGCCGTTTCTACCTGTACCGTATATGTACCAAAACCTACGGCCGAAAAGGTGTAGGGATTGTCGGGAATAAAAGCGGTAAACTCCTGCGCTGTTCCAGTGTCGTCCAATAAAGTATATTTATATGGACCTGGCACATTACCGGCCGTAACCGTAACCGTACCGGTCTCTCCCGAACATTGAGCATCGGTAAAAGTAACGTCGATATCGATATCCTGCTGTGCAATGGTTATAGGGGAATACGGATATTCACAGGTGTTCGCCGTGTTGCGCAAGCGCGCCTTTACGGTATAGGTGTCAGGATTTAAATTGTTAAAGATTGGGCCTTGCCATGGACCGAAACCACTACCGCTATTAATACTGAATTCGTAGGCACTTGAAAGTCCGGTTATCTGTATTCTGCCCGGCACGCCGCATATAAAATCGTTTTTGACAAAGGTTTGGGTAATAGTACTCTTTTTGACCTTAAAATAATAGGGTTGACCATTGGCAACAACCCTAAACTCGGCTCCCGTAGTCGAAGAAATACCACTGGCATCAAGATTGAAGGTGGGGCCTACGGCCACTTGGGTGTAACAGGAGTTCGTAGTATTCGGACAATCTTGATTTATATCAGGACTACAAGAACCGCCCAATCGCTGCCAGGAGACCGATCCGTAAGAACCAGAAAGCGAAATCGTTCGGTCATCGGAATCGCCGCATAGGCTGAATCGGGCTACCGTCGCACCATCATTACTACAGGTGACCACCCCATCGCCTCCTTGAATGATAGTAGCGAACATCGGCGGAGATGCACTAATATCCGCAGCACTATTATTTACCGTGGTTTTCTTGAGCGTTGACTCCATTTTCGAGGTCTCCTTATACTCCGGAGAAGCAACTTCCTTTATGACGGAAGCTACCTCGGTGAAAATGGCGTGGACCTTATTATTGGCTATGGCAGTGGTACCTATTGCTGAAAAGACGAGCAATATAAGGGCATACAAAAGTTGCCGTGGTTTTTTTGGAAGCATAGGTTAAGTCGTATTTGGGTAAGAACTGGCGCGATTTGGGAGGCGACATATTCTTCGTGTAATTCTTTATACTTATAAAAATCTGTTTATCTTTAGGCGTTAAAGCGGTTTTAAATCCTTCTCTACCGCTGGCTTAATATTATCATTTAACGTAAAATCATGGGAAAAAGTGTACTGCTATCTTGTCTATTCGTTGTAATGTTCAATCTATCTTGCGCGCAAGATCCTGAAAACGAAGTTGATACACCTGAAAATGTGCCGTTTACGGCAGAACTGCTGATCGATGAAATACAAGTTCCATGGGGTATGGCATTCTTGCCCGATGGAAGTATGCTTGTCACTGAGATTTCGGGGGATTTAATTCATTTTAAGGATGGACAAAAAAAAATGGTCAAGAATGTGCCGGAAGTGTACAAAAGAGGCCAAGGAGGACTGTTGGATGTTGCATTACATCCCGATTACAAAAACAACGGATGGATCTATATTTCGTATGCTTCGGATGATGGAGATGATAAAGGTGGGCATACCGCTCTAATGCGGGCAAAACTCAAGGGTGATGCCTTGGTAGATAACGAATTACTGTATAAGGCTACACCCAATACCACAAAAGGGCAACACTTTGGCTCCCGTATCGAATTCGATAATGATGGCTACCTCTATCTGACCATCGGCGAACGCGGCGATCGTGATACCAATCCACAGGATATCACCCGTGATGGTGGTAAAGTCTATCGTTTCAACGATGATGGAAGCATTCCAGAGGATAATCCCTTCGTCGGCAAGGAAGGGGTCAAAACGGCTATTTACAGTTACGGACATCGAAATCCGCAGGGGATGGACAAACATCCCCAGACTGGCGAGATCTGGGTGCACGAACACGGCCCCCGAGGTGGCGATGAGATCAATATTGTCGAGGCCGGCGCGAACTATGGATGGCCTGTGGTCACCTATGGCATCAACTACAGCGGGACCGAAATAACGGACAAGACCCAAATGAAGGGCATGACGCAGCCCATCTACTATTGGATACCCAGTATCGCCCCAAGTGGAATGACATTTGTCTCCACGGATACCTATGGGACTGACTGGAACGGAAGTATTCTCGCAGGATCTTTAAAATACCAATATCTTGAACGACTGGCGATGGATGGAGAAAAAGTGGTCAAAAGGGAAAAACTGATGGCCGATATAGGCCGCGTACGCGATGTCAGGGAAGGCCCGGACGGGATGATTTATGTGGCCGTAGAGGGAAAAGGAATCTATAAACTTGTTCCGAAAGCGTAATTTGTAATCGGTGTCCGGTCGAACCTTTCGACTACGCAGGACAGCATCGAGGGTCGAGATTGACCGCAATCGAAGCTTTCGGGTCGAGCCTTTCGATAAAGCTTTAAGATAGGCGAAGTCGAGGACCTCAGGTAGCGCAGTCTATCTCAGGTCGAGCGCAGTCGAGACCTCCCTGCTTCCAACGCCGCTTTAACGGATCCGTGTTTTTTCAACAATTTCTCCGCTTCGTCGTAATCAGCACCCAAGCCTTCCATTACATAGCGCGTGCCGCGATCGACGAGTTTGCTGTTGCTGAGCTGCATGTTGACCATTTTGTTGCCTTTGACCCTTCCGATCTTAATCATCAATGCGGTGGAAATCATGTTCAACACCAGTTTTTGGGAAGTACCGCTTTTCATACGGGTACTTCCGGTGACGAATTCCGGACCGACGTCGACCGCAATGCCAATATCCGCCGCTTCGGCCAAAGGGGAGCCCGGGTTGTTGGTGATTCCAGCGGTCAGTAATCCATTTTTATTGGCCTCGTTGATTCCCCCGAGAACATAGGGCGTCGTACCGGATGCGGCAATACCAACCACCACATCTTTAGTATCCACGTCGAAAGCCATCAAATCTTTCCAAGCCTGCCCGGTATCATCCTCGGCATTTTCGACCGCTTTGCGGATGGCGATGTCGCCTCCGGCGATAATTCCGATTACGCGGCTGTGCGGCATGCCAAACGTGGGAGGGATTTCGGAGGCATCCAAAATCCCCAATCGTCCACTGGTTCCTGCGCCAATATAGAATAAACGCCCTCCCTGCTCAAATCGTTCGGCCAGGGCATCGACCAATTTCGTGATTTCAGGAATGACCAACGCCACGGCATCCGCTACTTTTTTATCCTCTTCGTTCATTTTGGTCAAGAGGGAGAGGGTATCCAACTGTTCCAGATTGTCGTGGTTCGAAGGGGTTTCCGTGATTTTTTTGTACGCCATGAAAAATCGGTTAATTATAGGGGTGGTGAATTGTTGGATTTGTCGTTCGAGGATTGTATTTTAGAAGTTACAAAGATAATAAATCGATATTGTTAAAATATTCTTTTAATTCCTACATTTGTAGTTAACCCTCTACCCACTTAAGAACATTACACTATGAAAACCACCCTAAACAAAAAAACTACGGACATCAGCTACAAGCCGGTCGGCCAATTTGAGGAGACCCGTTTTGAGAAAATCCATAATGTTATTTTCTCCGATTCCAATCAGGCCTCCATCAAGGTCGCGCATGAAATTGCGGCTCTTATCCGTAAAAAACAGGCGGCGGACAAAACATGCGTATTGGGTCTGTCCACAGGTTCTTCCCCCCTACGTGTTTATGAAGAACTAGTTCGATTGCACAAGGAAGAGGGGCTCAGCTTTTCGAACGTAGTCACTTTCAACCTCGACGAGTACCTGCCTATGGAAAAAGAGAACCGCCAGAGCTATTGGTTCTTCATGCAAGAGAATTTGTTCAACCATATCGATATTCCCGAAGAAAACATTTACATACCCGATGGAACGGTGGAAGGCGACGCCGTTATTGTTTATCCTACGAAAAAGAAATCAAAAAGCATGGGGGAATCGATTTCCAACTATTGGGTATTGGCCGTACGGGACATGTCGGTTTTAACGAACCGGGATCGCATTACAACTCCGGTACCCGGGTCATTACATTGGATTACATAACCCGTGTGGATGCCGGCCCTAATTTTTTCGGTATTGATAATGTTCCAAGAAAGGCGATTACAATGGGTATCGCCACCGTGCGCAGTGCCAAACGCATCGTATTGCTCGCTTGGGGGCAGAACAAGGCAGAAATTATCCGGGAGACGGTCGAGACGGTCGAAGGCGAAATATCCTCCACAGTTCCGGCCACCTATCTTCAGGAGCATAACAATTGTACGTTCGTCCTCGATATCGGCGCCGGAAGCCTGCTTACCCGAAACAAAACCCCTTGGTTGGTGGATGAATCACTGGACTGGACGGAAGAACTTACCGGGAAGGCCGTGGTCTGGCTATGTACCTTGACCGGCAAGTCTATTTTAAGTTTGACGGACAAAGACTACAACGACAACGGAATGTCGGGTCTATTGGCCCTTCAAGATTCCTACGATTTGAACATAAGAATGTTCAACAAGCTACAACATACCATTAGCGGCTGGCCTGGCGGTAAGCCCAACGCCGACGATACCCACCGACCGGAACGTGCTAAACCTGCAAAGAAAAGGGTTATCATCTTTAGTCCACATCCCGATGACGATGTCATTTCCATGGGCGGTACTTTTGACAGGCTTATCGAACAGGGACACGAGGTACATGTGGCCTATCAAACCTCGGGCAATATTGCGGTATCCGATAAAGAAGCCCTGAAATTCGCAGAAATTTCAAAGCGGATCTCAAAATCGGATGAGGCTCGAGAAATTATCGATTACATCAAATCCAAAAAAGAAAGTAGCTACGATTCGAAACAGGTGCTGCGCTTAAAAGGCGATATCCGAAGGGGCGAATCGTATGCCGCTGTTCGATATCTAGGCCTCGAAGATGAGAACGTCCATTTTTTAGATCTACCTTTTTATGAAACCGGACGGGTCAAGAAAGACCCTCTTTCGGAAGCTGATATCAAGATTATCGTCGATATCATCAAAGAAGTAAAACCACATCAAATTTATGCCGCAGGCGATCTGGCCGATCCCCATGGCACCCATAAGGTCTGTTTAGATGCTATATTTGCAGCCATCGAACGCTTAAAATCGGAGCCGTTCATGAACGATTGCTGGGTATGGCTGTACCGCGGCGCATGGCACGAGTGGGATACCCATGAAATCGAAATGGCCGTACCTATGAGTCCCGGTCAAGTATTGCGCAAGCGAAATGCCATTTTTGCCCACCAATCCCAAAAGGACGGAGTCATGTTCCAAGGGGACGATTCCCGGGAATTCTGGATGCGGGCCGAAGAGCGCAATAAGGAGACTGCAAATCGATACCATGCCCTAGGCCTGGCCGATTATGCGGCGATGGAGGCATTTGTAAGATTTAGATTTTAGTGCAACCTCCAACTCGGAAAAAATTCCAAATTCCAAACGCTGAATTTGAAATTCTGGATTCTGGATTTCAGAAAGATTGGAAGAAAGGGGTATTTTGAATTTATATTTTAAAGGATAAAAATCAAAGGTCTATTTTCATACTCAAATAGACCTTTTTTTCGTACGTATGTCTAAGACCATTCGATTATTCCTTCCGGTTACCAATCGACTACTTTTCGCAATTTTGGCGCTGGTCATCAATTCTTGCGCCCTCTTTAAGCCAATCCCCCAAACCGAACGGGAATTTCGAGGATTTTGGGTCGCCACGGTAGTGAATATCGATTGGCCTAAAAGTGGAACAGATCCCGTTGATAAACAGAAGGCGGATTACCTGAAAATCCTCAATTTTTACGACAGCCTCAACTTCAATGCGGCCATCGTACAGGTGCGAACGGCGGGGGATGCATTTTATGAATCAGACCATGCCCCGTGGTCGCGATTTCTGACCGGAAAAGAAGGTAAAGCGCCCGAAGCCGAGGAAAGTATATTACAGTGGATGATAGCGGAGACACATGCAAGGGGCATGGAATTCCACGCTTGGCTGAACCCCTATCGGGCGACCTTTGGTTTGAATACCGATATTCTTAGCCCGGATCACGATTTTTACCAACATCCCGATTGGATGCTGAAATACGGTAAAAAATACTATTATGACCCCGGACTTCCCGAGGTACGCGAACGGATGGTTTCCGTTATCGACGAGCTGGTCACAAACTTTGATATAGACGCCGTACACTTTGATGATTATTTTTACCCGTACACCATCGCCGGGGAGGTGTTCGAGGATTCGCTGAGTTTCGACAAATACGCCCACGAAGGCCAATCGCTTGAGGATTGGCGGCGTAGTAATATGGATTTACTGGTCAAGAACAGCTACGAAATCATAAAGGCCCGAAAACCATGGGTGCAATTCGGTATTAGTCCCTTCGGCGTTTGGAAAAACAAGTCCACCGACCCAAAAGGTTCGGATACACAAGCAGGACAGACCACTTATGAAAACCTATTCGCCGATCCCTTACTTTGGATGGAAAAGGGATGGCTCGATTATTTGGTACCGCAAGTGTATTGGAGCATGGACCTACCCGTTGCATCCCATCGCAAGATAGTGGACTGGTGGGCCAACAACAACATGAACGCCAATCTCTACATCGGCAACGGGCCGTACAAGATCCGAAATAATAGTGACAAGGCGTGGGACAGAAAGAAGGAACTGCCCGATCAGTTGCGTCTCGCTAGAAATACAAGAGCGGTTAAAGGCAATGTTTTTTTTAGTGCTAAAAGCCTAATGGAAAGCAATGCGGATGTGGTGAAACACCTACGCAGAAAATACTATAAAACGGAAGCCCTTCCCCCAACATCTCCATGGATGTCCGGTCGAGCAACAGCAAATTTTGAAATTAAATCAAAACAGGATATAAATGATTCTATCGTGCTATATTTTAACGATTTAAACGCATATAGATATGCGCTTATTTATCCCTCGGGGCAGAAAATTAAATCTCATTATCCGATAAAAAGGATGCTTGCAAAATTATCCGTAGTTGACAGCAATTCGATAATCGTTCCCAATAAAATACTTGGAAAGCGAAAACAGATTGCTGTAATTTGTATTGATCGATTTGGGCGGGAATCCGAAGCTATAATCGTAGATTTAGAATAGCAATGAGCAAATACCTAACACTTTGATCAAAAAAGACAAATGGGCCTGGGCCTGGGTGCCCGTCCTCTACTTCACACAAGGCCTGCCTTATGTTCTGGTGGTGACCGTATCGGTTATCATGTATAAAAAACTTGGCGTCAGCAATGAGGATATCGGGCTGTATACCAGTCTGCTTTACTTGCCATGGGTACTAAAACCTCTATGGAGCCCTTTTGTGGACTTGAAAAGCACCAAACGCAAGTGGTTTTTGGGGATGCAGTTGTTGATTGCCATCGCACTATTGGGTGTGGGATTAACCCTGCCGACCAGCATGTTCTTCACCACTACCCTAGCCTGCTTCTGGATGGCTGCCTTCGCCTCCGCCACCAACGATATCGCCTCTGACGGCTACTATATGATCGGACTCACGGAGCAAAAGCAGTCCTTTTTCGTAGGCATGCGCAGTACTTTTTACCGCTTGGCCATGGTTACAGGGGAAGGCCTTATCGTAGTCATGGCAGGATTTCTGGAAAACAAGTACGGCGACAACACCAAAGCTTGGAGCATCACTATGACGGCGGCGGCATTTTTGATGCTGTCCTTGACGGTGGCCAACTTCTTTACGACTCCCAAATTCGAGTCCTCTGCCGCCATCGTCAAGGATAAACCTGAAGGATTTCTTGAGGTGTTCGCGTCGTTTTTCAAGAAAAAGAATATTGGCATCGCCCTGGCATTCATCTTAACTTTCCGGTTGGGTGAATCGCAACTGGTAAAAATGGCCGCGCCATTCTTGCTGGATGCCCCTGAAAAAGGGGGACTGGGCTATTCTACCGAACAATTGGGAACAATTTTTGGTACGGCGGGGGTCATTTTTCTGTCCATCGGCGGAATACTTGGCGGTATCTTGATATCAAGGGACGGCCTGAAAAAATGGATGTTCCCGATGGTGCTTTCCCTAAATGTGCCGAATATTCTATACGCCGTTTTAGCAATGTCCGGTACCACGAATATCTACGCTGTTACCGCAACGGTTATTTTTGAAAAATTCGGTTACGGTTTCGGCTTTGCCGCCTTTCTAATGTACCTTATCTATGTGGCGGAAGGCAAATCAAAGACCTCGCACTACGCTATTGCGACTGGTTTTATGGCGCTGGGCATGATGCTTCCGGGAATGATTTCTGGTTTTATGCAACAATGGCTAGGTTATGGCGGGTTTTTCATCTGGGTGGTGATCGCCGCGCTACCCGCTGTGTTCTTGTTAAAATTTATCGAATATCCCGCTGATTTCGGGAAGAAAACCAACGATACGGATGTTTGAAGTAACACCTTATTATAAAGCATTTAAACAGCTTACTAATAAAGAGAAAGCGGGGCAATTGTTTATGCCTGCTGCTTTTATCAACGATACCGAAGAAGAAATTCAAGATCTTGAAAAACTGATTCGCGAACATCATGTCGGAAGCCTCTGTTTCTTCCATAGCCGTGCCAGTGCTGCGACCAATTTTGAAGGTGCGAAAACCGTAGTTCACAATGAAAACAGTTTTGAGACGCTTAAAGCCCTAATCCAACGCTATCAAAAAACGGCCAAAC
>RCMY010005860.1_pt1 | contig 10362 bp, 8 predicted proteins | sample 2041341 | NCBI WGS metagenome assembly RCMY01 (sample SAMN09708234, study PRJNA481090) | Marine sediment metagenome, whole genome shotgun sequencing project.
AACCCGTCAGGCTCCCAGACCAGATCACCGATTTGAATGGCGACCAGTTCGCTACGCCGGAACGCTCCAAAAAACCCGGTTAACACCAGGGCGATGTCCCGATGTTTCTTCTGGGTGTCCGGTAGTTGACCCAGGAAATTCAGCATCTGGGCGATGTGCTTGATCCCGCATCGTGTCAGACGATGAACCAATCGAGATCCGCCAGTCAGAACCAACGCGTGTGTCATTGAGTCGAGCGGACAATAATGCGTCCTCGAACCAACGTGTTGTGATTGAATGGGGTCAAACCTCTAAGAATGTCTCGGCCCGCGGCATTAATATCGACTCTAGAGCAATGACCTCCTATCGAATTCGAAACAGATCGGGCGGCCCAATTACTAGTCAATCTGAGCCGGCGACAACTTTCGACTCTGCTAAAAATCGGCTGATTCTTCTCACGACCGCTAACGACGGCACCACTGACAATCGGCTAAAGATTTCAACATTGAGGTCGTCCGGCAACCAATGGACTGCTGAGGATGAGCGGTGGTTAGTTGACAACGGTGCTACCACGACTGACCGTCCTTCTATCGCCTTCGATTCTCGTCCTTCCAGCGGCGTCCAAGGTCGTTACCTTATAGCGTTCCGAAAGCTTGCTTAGACTGAACCCGTGACGATGGTATTTATCAGAATCTTGTCAACTGCGGTTCCGGCAGCCCTTAGCGATACCTTTCCCTTTCAATGGCTCGGCGTCCACAATCAATGGACGAAGATCCGTAGTGCACCCACGATTACATTGCATGGCGATGATCATTTATTGTGTTGGCGGGTGAGCGACAATAGACCTGAGGATCTCGCCACGCGGAACAATTTGAGAATCGTCAGTCAAATTTCAGGAGAAAATGATTCTGGCATGACGGATTACGATGATGTGGGCCGCATCCTCAGTCGCGGACTCAGAGAATCTTTATTGGAATTTCGCCCCTAGTAATGTGCTGTAGTGCTTGGCTTTACTCCGTTAATCGTCACAACTCGTGCGTGAAAAATGCGCTCGTAATACCTTTGTACTATATACAGGTAACCAATTTACAAATAGTGTATCCCCTGCTTCGGAGACTGACGATTCAGCAGCGGCCAACTCGAACTTAGGATTCGACAAGTGTTTCAGTTAAATCTCTAACGTAACGAGATACTGCATCCGCTTGAAGGAAATGGACCAGGGAGGTTTGTATTTTGGCGTATACGCGAAGAAAATTCATCCAGCGTGCTGGTAGTGCCGGTCTCGTAGCTGCCGTTGGTGCAGGTTTTTCTATTGGCGTCCGCGCCGATTGGGGTGACGCTCCACCAGGTTCAGAATCTGCCGTTTTCGGCACCTTACCGGCTTCTGGCTACAAGATTCTTGAAATATTTCTTTATGGCGGAATCTCTCCCTGGGAAACGTTCTATCACCGTACCGATGTGGCGGACCCATGGTACAACCTGCCGTCTCCGACGACATTAGACTGGGAATGCCCCAATTCCCCTTCCGCTTCTGACGAGACACGGTTCTTTGCGACAGATGACCTCGCTCGCGATATTGCATTAGGCCCAGCTACTCGGCCCTTGTGGAACCCCGACCTTCTTTCGAAAATGCGTATCGTAATGATGCGTCACAACTTAAAGCCCCATGAAGCAGCTATACCCTACTCGTTAACAGGCCACGAGTTAGGCGCACCGAATTTTGCTTCTCTTGGCGCGGCAGTAGCACATCGCAATTTTGTGCTAGGACGAGTAACACCTTTGTCCTATGCCATGATACCCATGGGCCTCTTCCCTGCAGCGGATAACTTTAACGCGATTGACGCGGTGGGGACACATTCGGGCCAATATCGACCGCTACGCTTGGGCATAGGTGGAACGTTTGGAGAGTTTAAACGCCAATTAGGAACTGCTTGGTCCGATAACGATTCCGCGGAGCTCGTAAAAATTTACGATCGCATGTATCAAAACAGTTTAACGAGCTCCACTGGATACGAAGTCCGATCTAAAGGATACGCGGCGTATTCTGCGAGCTTGGCGTCTGGGTTAGATGCGTCCTTGATAGATTCGATACTTGCTTCCACTCCCGATACGCCAAACCCAGGCAATACCTGTCTGACCGGCCTACCACCGCAATACGGCAACGTTTCGGAGTTGGAATTGGACCTGGCGGTTCATTTGCTAAACCACCCAGAAGGCGCACAGCATGTATCTCTGATCGATAGTGGTTTGCGAAAAGTATCTGGGACACCCTATGACACCCATAGCAATCACGTCGCCATCAGTAGCATGAATTTGTTCAATATATTGACATTGTTAACATCGCGATTGAACACCGGCTCGACAATAGACCCCAGTAAAATCAACCTAGCAGACACGCTTGTTGTTCTGAAAACTGAGTTCGGCCGTAGCCAGGCGTTGGATGGCACTACAGGTCGACAGCATTGGCCAGAAGGCTACGCCAACGTTCTGATAGGAGGGCCTGTTCAAGGCCCAAGTATCACTGGAGCGCTGGATGATGCTGGGAATGGTGTTGAGGCAATGACAGCGTCTGATTCTATGTTCTATACACCTGCTGATTTGCAAGGCGCATTGTTGTTAGCAGCGGGTGTCTTTCCACTCGTGCCTGAATGTTTCAATGTTGGTAATTTTGGGCCAGTAATTAGTGCAGCCACTGAGCCGTTGACCGCCGCCAGATTGCGCACTCAATTGCTGGGCGTCGCATAGCGGAGAACTACAATGTTCATACGACTCACGATCACCGCGCTGCTATTGGTCTCGTTTACGCTCTTAGTCAATAGCTGTATCTCTGTACCTGAGCTCCCAACGGCGCGTGAAGATGACGCGGGCGACTACGCGTTTGTTCGCCACCTCGTCCCTAAATTACTTGGCCGGAAGCCTCGCAATCGCAACGAAGTAAAAGTCATGGGAGATATCGCGGAGCAGGTTGGTCGCGCAACGCTTTTCCGTGCGACGGTGAAACACGTTCAATATCGCGCTGAATATATCGACTACTGGTCCGAAACCCTTATCGCTAATTTGCGAGTACATCGTCAGGGTTCCGGAAAGACTATGACAGGTAACTGTTTTGGTCCGCCAGACAGAGGGCCTGATGTTGGCGCTCTTGCGAATTGGGTCAAACGTAATCCTGCGAATAGGCAGGCTGCTTCATCCTTTAACCTCACGGATTTACTGCGTTCATCCGTAGTTATTGATGACCTGTCACCTATCTACCGCGGCTATTTGTTTGCGTTGGTGACGCATCCTCAGCATGGCAACATGGCGACGGAGCAGAATCGCCGTGACGATATAGGGCAGGCGTTTACGCACAGTTACACGGGCCACAATCAAGCGTGCTTGAATTGCCATAACACCAGTCAGTCCACCACTGATGCGGGTAGCGGTTGGAATCGACACTTTCCAATTCCTGGTCAGATCGAACGCGCCCTCTACACTGATCGCGATAGTGCGGGTATCCCGTACAACTATCACCAAGGCCGCGATCCCAACCAGGTCAATGCGCTCTTTCGTACAACGAGCGGGTCGACTCTTAACGATAGCGATCAGCTCTCGCCATGGGGTTGGGCGACCGGATGTTCGCCAGTGAAACTTCGGCGACCAGGTACCTATCCTGTAGACCCGCTCGTGAATGCAGACGGGATCAGATTAGAAGCGTTCTTTGGCGGGAACCTAGGCGGTCGGGCGTCCGTTTGGGAGTTGGAAGAAAAACTGCGGCTTGGTATTCGCGAGTTGGGTTCTGGGATTGAGCGTGATTATAGCCCTGATGTCGCAAGCACCTGTGAGATGTGTCGTGACAGCTGTACGGATGGTGTCGGGCGCGAGGAACCGGTTTTGGACGCCGATGCGATGGCCAGGGAGGCTGCGGGTAGGGTGGTATTGGACAATCACTGTAGTGATTGTCATACCACAGATTCTCTCATTGATGCCCCTGGGAATGTTATCTACGGCACCGATGCTGCAATGAGCGACATCATTGTTCGCGTAGGCCTGCCAGATAGCAATTCGAGTCGGATGCCACGACTCCCCCGACCACGCCTTACAATCCCAGAAATCCAAACGTTACTCGACTGGATGGAGCAGTACCCCACAGCCACCGATTGCAGTGTGTGTTCGATTACACCGTGCAACCCGGACTATATTGCCTCGTCTAACGAAGCATTCGCGTATGTTGTCGCACAAAACGCGGTGAGTGATATCTGGGAAAATATCTTTGGTGAGCCCTTAACTATTCACACTTACTTTCCTAGAACTAAGTCTCAACGAGATACACTTTGGCATTTAACGGAACAAGTGTTTATCCGTGAAAACTGGTCGCTCAAGAAGGTTCTGGAAAAAATATTCCTGTCCGAATTCTTCAATCGGCAGACAGTAGCAACAACGTCGGCGCATCAGGCCTACGAACTTCCGGCGCAATTTGAACCGTGGGCGTTGGGTGATCCGAGGGAACCACCATTAACAGATGCTGGCTATGATCCGGATCTAGGCGAAAATCGTGAACGTCACTTTAATAGCATTGGGGATACGGTTCATCGGTATCGACCTTATGACTTGTTTAACTCCGTACACACCGCGCTTGGGTGGCCGAATGTCCAACGACGTTCAAGCACTACGCCGTATCCTAGCGACAATTTAAGGAAGGCGGTTGGTCAATTCTATTCCGGAGCAGAGCCCGGAGCAGACGAGCTGGATTTTGCGGGACTTCTAGCCTGGACAGATACCTACGCTAGCTGTTCGAACAGGAGCGCTGATGACGATTGGATTGATCTGGTCGTCAGCCAGGCGGCATCACTTACTGAATCCGGTTCTGTCGTTACGATAGGCGACCTTGCGATAGCAATAAAGGATCGGCTGCTATCCAATGCTGAGCTGAGTACACGGCACATAGACGGGGTGGGAATGTCAGAGGTCGATGTCATCGAGGCGATTTTCTCGGCAGGCGTCGATACGCCTATTGCTTCTCCCGCGAGGCCTGCACTAAAACAATCTGCTCGGAGACTTTGCGCCACATTGCTGAGCACGCCACAATATTTACTCGCCGGCGTCGTGCCAGCTGGCATCAGCGATCCATTGAATATTGAAGTATGTTTACCAGGCAAACCATGCACATATCAGCAGATATGTGAACGCTATCGCACTCCTTTGCGTAGGCTGGGTTACGACATCAATTGCATGGGCGACACGCTGGTCGCTGAGCCGTGGGATCCGGCAGCCGATTTAGAGAACATCTGTCCTCCAGGACAATGCGGCCACGTAGGCGGCGGCGGATCTGACGAGGACCCCAGCTGCGCAGACTTCCCGCTGTTGTGTGGGGGTTTTCCAGAACCCCCACCCTGCGACCCGCGCTGTGCAGTCATTGATTGCTGTGGTGGCCCCCTACCGCCGCTGGATTTTGATGGTCGCCTAGTTGCGTGGGCCGAAGGTGCAAAAATTCTCGAGGCGAACGGCATTCGAGTACTGCGGTACCAGGCTGATACTTTCAAGAAACTAGAAGTAGGGGATGTCCTTAATTACGGGGATCTTTTGCAGATCCCGACAAACTCACAATTTGCGATGAAAGCGGGTGAACAACTGTTCCATACCCCCAAGGCTAAGCCATGGGGCGAAGCGATCCCAAATAAAGTTCTCTGGATGCAGATCACGGGGCCGGCCGCGTTGGCAGCTAAGCCAGAGGTGAGCTGGTTACCGGGCCACCATGCTCGCAGTTTACGCAATGGCATTGAAGGATTTCCTGCAAGGTATGGGACTGGCGGCACGCCGGTATTCGGCAATCAAAAAATGGAATATGATCCCAAACGATCATCCATGCTCAACTGCCAGACCAAGCCTCCGCCACGACCCTGGACAGAGGAACAAATAGAGGCGACGATAAAAAAGAACAAAGCGCGTAAGCCACGGCGTACACCCGATGCTGTAGAAAAAGAAACGGACTGATTCGACCTTCTATATGCTACTCGCTTCTGCCGCGCCACCGTTTGAAGCTAGTGCATACCATCCAAAAACGACAACGCCAAAAGACTGGCCGCACCGCCCTACTCTGGCCGATGAGTCGCGTTATGGGCTGGAAGCATATTAAGTCAGTTATGGCACTGGCTGACATTGAAGGCGATCACGCCACGCCCAAGGGCTTGCGCCATGCCTTTGGCGTTCGTATGGCACAAAAGACACGTAACCCGCGCCTCATTCAAAAGCTACTCGGCCACAAGTATTTAGAAACAACGGCCATCTATATGGATTTAGTAGGCGAGGAAGAACGCGCCGAAGTCATCGGGGCTTGGTGACGTACCATAACCTAGCCCTTTTGGTGCAGTGTGTGTAGCCGCTGTCGGCCCAAAACAGCTTTGCATTCACCGAGGATTTATTTAATTTTGACGTAATCTTTCGAGCCAATTTAACATTGGATAAGCTGTTAGGCAAAATACCAAGAATTTGAAGCAATCGTAATGAAGCTATACAGATATCGCCCGCTAAATGGATTTCTCTTTAAGGAGCTAAAATATAGTGAGATTTACCTTGCCCAGTACAAAGAGCTAAATGATCCGCAAGACATAAACTGTTCGATTAACTTCTACTCTGACAATCATGATCTAACTCATGCTCTTGGTTGTTTTTTACATAGAAGACTAATTGAAGCACATGGTTTTGAGAATTTTATGAAGCTAAAAAAATTATTTCCTCCTGAACTTATAGGTGACTATCTCATAAAAGTATTTTCAGAATGCAAAGTGCCAGTTGTGACTCACGAAAAACTAAAGGAACTCATGGCTAGCTTCTACGGAGAATACCTCAATGAAAAAATGTTTCCGTTCAATGAACCAACGGTAGATGAGCTTTTTGAATCAGTTGTAAAAATCACCAATGCGTTTCTAAAGAACAGCTCTGTGGCTTGTTTTTCAGAAACATACGATAACTTTCTAATGTGGTCGCATTATGCGGGAGCGCATAACGGTGTATGTTTAGAGTTTGAAGTTGATGTGGCCAATGAGAGTCAAGATGAACCATCAATGTATAGATTATCTTCAACGGTTGATTTTCTCTATGAGGGAAAACCGATCGAGTATTGGACAAATATCCACGAAGTCCAGTATGGCAATGCCGTCGCAACTATAGATTTCTATGAGTTCTATCATGCCTTCATCAACGAAGGTGATACAGATCTTATGAATCTGTCTAAGTCACGTTGGCATCCATACGCTGAATATCTGCAACAAGCGTTTATTCGTAAACTAACTCCGTGGCAACAGGAGAAGGAATGGCGCATAGTAAGGGTTGAATTTAAGGAGTCTATGCCAGAGGATAGAATCCTAAAATATACAGAAACTAGTCTTAAAGCTGTGTACTTTGGATCAAATGTTGATGTACATTCTAAAATAAGAATTGAAAATATATTGGGGCCTGACAAGCAGTACTATGATTGTTTTCTTACTGGAACTGACGTTCTCAAAGCCACTGAAATATCAATGGATAGTATTAAAGACTCCCATTTTTGTGGTTGAGCATGCCTACAAGGCAATGAACCGGACAATTTTACCGCTAGCCGTTTTGCACACGGGCTGCGCCCTATTTTATGCGCAAAACAGCTAACGGTAAAATTGCCCCTTATTGCGGCGTTATAACTTTCACCAGAAAATTGAGTATTTATGAAATCAAAATTTTCCGGATCGCAATTACTACAAATGAAAAATTTGGTAGTTGAGGATTTCGACGAATCTAACTGGAAGGAGTTGGGAGCTCTTACCAATACATTAGACCAGGTTGAGAGTCATCCTCGGCTACAAAGAAGCCTAAGTTGGGGTGACCCGGACTATGACGGACTTGCTTTGACCTTCTTAAGAAAAATGATCGGTTCAAATGATGAAAATTTGACCATTGTTCAAGTATATGTATCAAAAAAATGTACAGCTCTCGGTGAGGATATTTCTAGCGAGGCAACCTCTGAACGAAAGGTAGTATTTTCTCCAAACATATTTAATCTACCGTCAGAAAGCGTAGACCCTAATTTGGTTTCGGTAATGATGCCATTTGATCCTTCTTTAAAATCGGTTTTTATTTCAATCCAATCAGCGGCACAACAGCAGGGACTAGAGTCTATCAAAGCTGACGATATATGGAATCATTCGACAATAATTCAAGATATTTTTTCACTCATATTTCGGTCATTTATTGTTGTTTGTGATTTCACTGGCAAAAACCCTAATGTATTTTATGAGGCTGGAATTGCCCATACATTAGGTAAGCATGTAATTCCAATAGCCCAGTCAGAGCAAGATATCCCATTTGATTTGCAGCATCACAGGTACATAAAGTATCTAAACAATTCCCAGGGTCTTGGTGAGCTACAAAAGTCTCTAACTTCAAGGTTTTCAACTTTGAACACCAAGCGAAATTTGTCAACGTTATAATAAGGCAATGAAGCGGCCATTTTGTTCTGGTGTTTGTTTTATGCAAATAATGGGCGTAGCCCATGCATAAACAAACATCAGAACAAAATGCCCCTTATCACGGCGTTATGTGACAACAACATCGAGATAGAGAAAAAGTATGAAAATATTTAGTGTCGTTCTAAGTTTACTAGTTTTAACTGGTTGCGGTTTTGCCGGAAAAGTAAAACGTATGAATGATGATCGCCTTTGCCAAACTTTTGGAGAATATTCGCTCTATGATCATGCGGAAGCTATGCGTTTGACAAAAGAAGAGATCACTCGTCGAAATATTGACACGCCACGCTGCGAGAATATGGCCAACAGCGAGATAGATAGAATGTCCTCTGAGTATAAACTTAGATTATGCCAGAATTTGGCATCCTTTCATTATCAAGGAGCGTATCCAAACTTTAACACTACTTTAGACAAAATTGAGAAAGCAGGCTTTGCAGATGAAGAATGTAATACTATGGCCGATTTTTTCCTTATTAAGCTTTCACGTAAGCAGGAAAAAGCCAAAGCTATTTCGAACGCTATCAACCAAGCATCAGAAAATATGCGCAGAAACAATGAAGCGCTCTACGGCAAAGGCACTACGTTTAATCCTATACATGTAAAAATTCAGTGAGCTAGGTATTAAAACCGACTAATGAGACTATAAATCTTTCAATAATAGTCCATCTAAAAAACAAAGTACCTTGCTACAATATCGGTTAACTACCACGACATTGGAGAACTGCCATCTCTGGGAAAGTGCAATATTTGGTATCTCAATTCGGCGCACATACAAGGCAATGAAGCGGTAAAATCGCCCCTTATCGCGGTGTTAGATGCTTAAGAGGATGACATGAGTTCAATTAGACGGGAAGCTCTCGATAAACTGGTTACGGAGCTAGAGACGTTCGATATAAACCGCACTGAATACTGGGCTGATCTCGAACCGCAGGCGTCATATGACGTACATTTAACGGGGAAATTGGACGCCTTGACCCACTTTTGCCAAACACTTGGCTGGTCAGTTTTGGCTGGGCAAGTGAACGAATTGCTACCACTCAGAGGCACCGCTCCAGAGGCCATGGAGCGAGTTCAATGTTACGTGCTACCGGAGATCCGGCGGTCCATGGAGCAAACGGAGATTGACTCGTCACCTAACCCTACCGACTGGTTTTGGGATCTAGTCCATCCTCGCATTAAGTCGTTAGCGCAACCTCGTTACGAAGCCGGTTTTTTTGGCGATGCAGTAGAGTCAGCATTCAAAGAAGTAAATGATACTGTAAAAAGAATCTATCTAGAATCGTAACTACTCGCCCCAATCAGCGCTCGCCTTTCCAGCAAGCGCTATCTGAATGGCTATCAATGGATTATGGCCTCTATTGGCCATACTTTGAAGGTAGCTGGATATTCGACAATACGCCTGCGCATACTCCACGCTTCTGAAACAGCCGGACACCTTCTGCTTCACTTTCGACATCCGTAAATCCCGCTCCGCCCGATTGTTAGTGAACGACACATCGCCGTCTTTGGCGAAGAGTAGTACAGCTGCTTCGTAGGTTTTGAGTCGCTCCCATAAATTGTGTGCCGCCGATTTCGCCATCTTTCCGCGTTGCCCACTGGGCTTAGCTGGAATAGCCGGCAGCTCTTTGTCACCGCGAGTGATGATGTTCCGATAGCGCTTTTGTAACTGGTCGTATTCGTCAGCGGTCAATTTCTTTTGCTCCCTGCCGGAAACCTCCTTGCATGTGTCCTGCAATAAACGCTTCATGAGGACTGCCCAGCGATAGCCGTTGGCATCGATAACAAACGCTAATTCGCGCAGCAAATGCGATCCACACAGACCATGCGCACAGTGATTGTACGACAGGTAGGATGACCAACAGTCATGGATAATCACCCCGCCATAGCGGGGGATAATATTGATCGATTC
>RCMY010005861.1_pt1 | contig 10362 bp, 6 predicted proteins | sample 2041341 | NCBI WGS metagenome assembly RCMY01 (sample SAMN09708234, study PRJNA481090) | Marine sediment metagenome, whole genome shotgun sequencing project.
ACGGAAGATGCGACCTGCCTGCGATCGCCCGGCATCCCGCTGGCGCAGGGTTACCTCTTCGGCCGGCCGGCCGAACCGTGGCTCGATCTGCAAGCCGTCGATCCCGCCCCCACGCTCAGCCGTTGACGACGGCCAGAATCGCCTCGCCGTACTTCTCGAGCTTCGCCGGTCCGATGCCGGGGACCTTCGCCAGCTGGGCGAGTGTCTTCGGTGCCCGGTCGGCGATGGCGGCTGCGGTCTTGTTGTCGAAGACCACGTAGGCGGGTTTGCCGTCTCGGAGTTCGTTGCGAAGGTTCGCGAGCGCGGCGTAGAGCTTCTCCCCGTCGGCATCGAGGTCGACGGTGGGGTCGGTTTTCGCCCCGGAACCCTTCGCCTTCGACTTCGCGGGAGCGACTTCGGGGCGATGGAGCGCAACCGTGGCACTCTGTGACGGCTCGGTGGTCAGCTCGGCGATGAACGGGCTCGGGGCCGATCCGGTGGTGATGCTCGCATGACGGCTCGCACGGGTGACCGCCACATGGAACAGACGGCGTTCTTCCTCGACATCTTCGGCGAGGCGGTGTGGGTACTGCTCGGCATCGGCGAGGTGAACCACGACGTGCGGCCATTCCTGCCCCTTGACCCGGTGGACGGTGGCGAGCGTGACGCCGCCAGGCGACCGTCTGGTGGCCAGCCGATCCCGGAGCCAACTGCCGAAGGTCCGCGGGTCGTCGTGGAGTCTGGCCAGCTGCATGATGGCGGTGAGATCGTCGCCCTGGGCCGCACGGTTCATGCCACGACGGTGGACGTCGAGGGTCGTGACCGCCCCCGCCAGGCCGACGTCTTCGACGAGCGCCGAGACGATGGCCGACGTGGTGGCGCCCTGCTCGGTCAGCTTCTGGAGGCGAGTGATGTCGGCCGCGAACTCACGAACCTTGTCGGCGTCTTTCTCGGTGTTGAGCCGCTCGGCCAAGCGTTCGAGTTCGTCGATGCCGGCCTGCTCGCAGATCCAGTCGTTGATACGCGGATGGAAGGAGCGAGAGGGTCGGCGGAGGGCCTCTCGGACGTCGTCGGTCGAGAATCGAGTCGGTCCGCCGACGCCGCTGGTCGCCAGCCGTATCCACGCCAGGACCGATCGGATCGCCGTCCGCTCGGCGAACTCGAGGCCGACACCACCGTCGATCGGCAGCCCGTGCCCGACCAGAGCCACCTGGATGGGAGCGAGCACGGCGTTGACTCGGGCAAGAACGGCGACCTCGGAGGGATCGGCGCCGGCATCGAGCGCGGCTTCGATGCGTGAGACCGTGGCTGCCACGGGATCGTCCGAGGTGTCGACCGACCAGCCGGGTGCGGCGCCGGTGCTCGCCGCCCGGATCGTCTTGGCGACTCGACGGGTGTTGTGACGCAGGAGGCGGTCGACCACCTCGACGATGTCGGCCGGGCATCGATAGTTGACCTCGAGCGGGTGCGAGTCGGCATCGGGGAAGAGGTCGGCGAAGTCGATCAGCCAGGCCGGGTCGGCGCCGTTGTAGCCATAGATGGTCTGGTCGTCGTCGCCGACACCGAAGACCGCACCACCCGGCGACGAGAGCAACCGGATCAACAGGACGTGAGCCGGGGTGAGGTCCTGGAATTCGTCGACCAGCATGACTCGGCACGCCCGCTGGGCGGTCGCACGGGCCTCGGGCTGGGTGAGCAAGACCTCGATGGCCCGGTAGATCTGATCGTCGAAGTCGACGGCTCGTGCCCGGTCGAGTGCCGCTCGGTACTTCGGCCACATCTCGGCCAGACCCTTGACATCGCCGTCATAGCTCTCTTCGGCGACGGCCGGGTCGACAAGGCCGAGACGGACGACCGACAGGGCTTCGATCCATGGAGCGACGGGGTCGGCGTTGCGGCGTCGGGGGAAGGTCACGAGGTCGCCGATGATCCGACGAACCTCGATCTCGCTGATGGTGTTGAGGCGGCGAGCCTGCGGAGCAAACGGTGGCGTGCCGTTGACGATGGCGAGTCCGATGGCGTTGAGTGTGCGGATGCCGAGTCGGGGGAGGTCGCTGGTTCGCTCGGCGATCTCCTCCTGGGCCCGCTTGTTGAAGGCAACGAGGCTCACGGCACCGGCCGGCGTGTTCCAGACGTCGAGAAGGTGACGAGCTCGCTCGGTGAGGACTCGGGTCTTGCCTGATCCCGCAGGGGCGATGATTCGGGCGGCGCCGCCGTCGTGGGTGACGGCCGCAAGTTGATCGGGAGCGAGGTCGGCGGTGGAGAGGTTGGCACCGGGAACGGTGAGCTGGCCGTGCTCGATCGACACGAACGGGATGACCGCCACGCCATCGATCGGGTCGGTGTGGCGGAAGGGGCCGCCGTCGATCCAGACGGACTCGCCCGAAGGGAGGACGACGTCGGCGGTGCCATCTGCCACCGCCGTGGCCCCGGCGCTGATGGCCGAATCGAGCCCGATCCAGGTGGGGTGGTCGGGATCACGAAGATCGACCGAGTTCGACCAGACGAAGTGGAAGAGTTCGTCGAGTTCGAACGCAAAGCTCGGCTGGAGTGTGTGCGGCTCGGCGTTCACGACCGACTCCGGGGCCCGGTCGAAGGCAACGATCAGCTCGAAGACGATGCGACGACGTTCGGCCGACGCTCGGCGAACTCGAGGGAGGAGCTCGCCCGGTCGGGCGAGTGCCCGTTCGTCGATGGTGATGCGCTCGGCCTCGGTCCAGGGAGATGGTGGGACCTGTCCCGGGCCGACGATCGTGTTGCGGCCGAGATGCGCCGGGCCGGGATCGGCAGCGGCGATGCCTCGCCGGATCTGGAGTTCGGCGACGCGGGGCTGGGTCGGACGCGGCACCGGGCGCGCGTGATCGTCGTCGAGTGCCGGGGGAAGGTCGTCGTGGCCGCTCGCCCCCGAATCGGCGAGGTTGCCCTCGAGTGGTGGCTCGTCTTCGACGTGGCTGCGGGTGTCGGCGCTCTCTGGACGCTGGTTGTCTTCCCAGCATTGACGGACCTCGGCTGCGGAGCCGTGTTCGCCATCGCAGTACACACAGGAAATCGCCATGGACCGAACCTAGTGGGCGGTCACCAACGGTCCTCAGCCTGCAAGGAAGGTGGTGAGGCCATCTCGGGGTGCGGCGACGACCTTGGCGAACAGCGCATCGAGCTCGGACTCGCTCAGTGGTGGATTGTCGCCGAGCAACTCGAGTCCGGCGTGATACGTCAGGGTACTGCCGGTGCCAGACGCGGCGATCTCGACGGTGTCGTGGGCTCGCAGGGCATCGTTCTCGCCGATCATGACGAAGCGAGTGGGTGGTTCGAACTCGGTGAGCTCGTAGGTGACCGTGGACGGCTGGCCGTCGAAGCCTCGCACGGTGACGTCGTATCGGGCTCCGAGCTCGGGCCCGTCACCGCTCACCTGCTTCGGGTCTCGGACTCCGTGATCCCACTGGTCGACGAGTGTGAGATCGGCGACGCGGGCGAAGACCTCGGTGGGGGACAGCGGCGACTCGACGATGAAGGTTTCCTGGGCCATGCGTCGATCTTGGCACGAACCGGGCTCCCGCGTGATGCCGAGCAAAGGTCCTCGACACGAATCTACCGGCGAGTAGATTTCGGGGATGCCTCCGACTTCGAACCCGGCCGACTCGTCCAGCGCCAACCCTTCGGCGCACGCCACGATCGCACGAGACCTCATCCATCAGAACCCCACCGTGTCGAGTCCGGTGCTCTCGCCCGACGGAACGCGTGTGGCGTCGGTCGTCCGAACGACCGACCTCGACGAGAACACGGTAATTTCGCGAGTGTGGCTGGACGACGCACCACTCACCGCCGGCCCGAAAGACAGCGCACCGGTGTGGTCGCCCGACGGCCGATCCTTGGCCTTCGTGAGTCAGCGAGGGGAGAAGTCGGGCGAAGCGACCCTCCACGTGATGCCGATCGACGGTCCGGGTGAAGTGCGTCAGATCTGTGCGATGCCCGACGGGATCGGTGATGTCACCTGGTCCCCCGATGGTCGCCGGCTCGCCTTCACCAGCCGGACGCGCGACGCCCGGTACGAGGCCAAAGACGTCTCGTGGCAGGCACCCCGCAAGATCGAACGCTTCTTCTCCCGGCTGAACGGCGAAGACTGGGTCTTCGACCGTCCGCAGCACGTCTACGTGGTCACCGTCGACGGCACCTCGATGCCCGAGAATCTGACGCCTGGGCCGTTCCAGCACGGTGGTCTCAGCTGGCTCGCCGATTCGTCCGGTCTGGTGACCAGCGCCCAGCGCCACGACACCTGGGACCTCGACCTCGCAGAGGACCTCTACCTCGTCCCGCTCGAGGGTGAGGTCACGGCGCTGACCGAGCAGACCGGAATGTACGGATCGCCGGCGGTGTCGCCGGACGGTCGACACATCGCCTTCATCGGCATCGACGACCCCACCCTGTTCCCGCAGAACTCTCGAGTCGGAGTGATGAACCTCGACGGTTCCGAGCGTCGCTGGATCAGCACCGGTCTCGATCGCACCTTCATGTGCATGACCTGTCCGCAACCGCCCACATGGGTCGACGACACGACCCTGCTCGCGGCGGCCGAAGACCGCGGTGACACCCATCTGTATGAACTGACGCTCGACGACGCCGTTCCAGTGGCGAAGACGACCGGGGCGTCGACACTGACCGGGTTCTCCGCCGCAGGCGGAGCACTCGCACGAACCGTGACGACCGTCGACCGGTCGCCCGAACTCTGGCTCGGTCTCGCTGCATCGAACGACCCTGCCGGTGAGTCACGCCGACTCACCCATCTGAGTCGGGAGTGGCGATCGTGGGAGAAATTCACGGTTCCCTGTGCTGACGGCTCTGACGAGATCGACGCATGGATCATGTGCCCCGACGGTGTCGAGGCCGGAGGCTCGTTCCCCGTGTTGTTGAACGTGCACGGCGGACCGTTCACCCAGTACGGCGAGTCGTTCTTCGACGAGGCGCAGATGCAGGCCGCCGCCGGGTTCGTGGTGATCATGTCGAACCCGAGGGGTGGCAGTGGGCGTCACACCGAATGGGGACAGGCGATCAACGGCCCCAAGCACACCAAGGTGCCCGGCACCGGGTGGGGATCGGTCGACCTCGACGATGTGCTGTCGGTGCTCGACGCCGCCCTCGAGCGCCACGAAGTCTGCGATCGCGAGCGTGTGGGGATGATCGGCGGGAGCTACGGGGGCTTCATGGCCACCCTGCTGGCTGCTCGCCATGGTGAGCGTTTCAAGGCGATCTGTTCCGAGCGAGCGGTGAACAACCTGCTCACCGAGGAATGGTCGAGCGACATCGCGTCGGCATTTCGAACCGAGCATGGCGTGGATCCGGTCGAGGACCCGGTGGAGTACCTGCGGATGTCGCCGAGCGAGATGGCGCGAGACATCCACGTCCCGATGCTGCTGATTCACTCCGAAGAAGACTGGCGTTGTCCGATCAATCAGGCCGAGGAGCTCTGGGTGACGCTCAAGATGCTCGGTCGTGACGTGACCTTCTACCGATTCCCCGGCGAGAACCACGAACTGTCGCGAGGGGGATCACCTGTCCATCGGCAGATGCGAGCCGAGATCATCCTCGACTACTTCGCTGAGCATCTCATGATGTCAACGAGCTGAGGCGGCCGCTTCGGCAACGACGCAGAGCTCGACGAGGCCGCGCATCACGAAGGCCTGCTGGTACCTCGGTTCGGCTGCCAGCTCCAGCGTGGGAACCGTGCGAACGAGCGCGGCCAGCGCAACGCTCAGCTCCTGGCGCGCCAGGGGTGCGCCGACACAGAAGTGGATGCCGGCACCGAAGCCGATGTGCGACGGATCGTTCCGTCCGACATCGAAGCGATCCGGATGGTCGAAGCGACGAGGGTCGCGCTGAGCCGATCCGAACAACAGGCCCACCTGTTGGCCGACCTCGAGATTCTGCCCGGCGATCTCCACGCCATCGTCGAGCACCCATCGGGAGAAGAGCTGGAGCGGGGCGTCGTACCGCAGCAGTTCCTCGACGGCGACTCGGGCCTCGACCTCACCGCCGACGATTCGCGCCCACTGGGATCGCTGTTCGAGCAACGCCTTCATCCCGTTCCCCAGGGTGTTTACCGTGGCCTCGTGCCCGGCCTCGATCAGTGACATGGCGGTCGAGACGATCTCTGGCGTGGTCAGTCGGGTCCCGTCGTCTTCGACGTGGACCAAGGCCGAGAGCAGGCAGTCGTCGGGCGATGCCTGCTTGGTTGCGATCTGATCCTCGACGTACTCGATGAACTCGGCGGCGGCCTGGTCGGCGTCGGCCTTCACCCGGTCATCGGCCGAGAGTTCATACATGCGCACGATGCGATGCGACCAGTCCAGCAGGCTCGGCCCATCGGCGTGGGGGAAGCCGAGCACATCCGCGATCACCCCGACCGAGAACGGTTGCGCGAAGTCGGCGAGCAGGTCGAACTCACCCGCCCGATGGCACTGTTCGGCGAGTGCTTTCGCCGATGCTTCGATCGATGCGTTCCTGGAGGCGACGGCCGACGGCGTGAAGACCTTCGACACCATCCGGCGCAGCCGAGTGTGGTCGGGCGGCTCGCGACTGAGCAGCGTCCATCGGTCGTGTTCGTCGAAGGCGGTCCAGCGCCGATCTCGTTCGGGTCGGCCCCACTCGGCGTCGGTGTATCGGTGGTGGAAGACCCGACCGAGACGCGGATTGCGAAGCAACGATCGGACGTCGTCGAACCGTGTGATCATCCATTGCCCGCTCCTCGGATCGTGGAAGATCGGAGTCGCTTCGCGTAAGGCCGAGAGCGTCGGATAGGGATCGCGCTGGAAGTCCGCCGACTCAGGATCGAAGTCGAGGCCCAGCTGCTGCAGATCGGTCCGTCGGTGCTCGGTCATGTCCCATCTGACGCCGGAGCGTCGGGGGCGGCATCGGGCTGGTGGTTGAGTGCGGACTCGGTCGCCGGGTCACCGGCGATTCGGGTGTGCCACATGCGGCGAGGTTCGGTCATGTCGAACGGCACCGCACAATGCATCAGCCGTCGGTTGTCCCACACGATGACATCGCCCACGGTCCAGTGGTGGAAGTGCACTCGCTCCGGTTTGCAGGCGAAGGTCTCGAGCCGGTCGAGGAACTCCTCGGAGCTGTCGGACTCCATCCCGCCGACGGCGTGGGCGTGGCGGCCGGCGCACAGGTTCGGCCGGTTGGTGTCGGGATGGATCTTGACCAGGGGGCGGATCGGCACTGCCCCGTCGTGGTAGCCGTACTGGTCGTAGCCACCTGCCGCGTTCTTGGTCGGCAGGTAGCCGGCTCGGCGCTGGCTGTACTCGAGCGAGTGGGAGGCGACGAGGTCGGCGAGCATCTCGCGCTCGGCTGCTGTGAGGGCATCGTGGGCCGCGCGCATGTCGGCGAAGCCTGTCGACGAACCCGAGGGCGGCACGATCTCGGCGCTGAACACCGCGCCCTTCGCCTGGACGGGCATGTAGGTGCTGTCGTGATGCCAGCCTTCGTTGCCGCGAAGCGACTTCACGAGGTCATCGGCGGGATCGGCGTGAATCGTGCCGTCGCGATCGAGGTTGGCGATCGGGGCAGCGGTGAACTCGAGGGGGCCGAACCGGCGGGCGAACGCGTCTTGGTCGGGTCGGGTCAGATGCTGCCCGGGGAAGACGAGGAGCCCGAATTCGATCCAGGCCTCGTGGATGGAGCGCCAGTGTTCATCGTCGATCTGTGTGAGATCGATGTCGTGCACCATCGCACCGAACGGGCCATCGAATGTCTCGAGCGTCAGCATGTCATCCCCATGGTGCGACCTTAGTTTCTGTCGCGGGATCGGACCGCTTGCACGCGGGCGACCATGATGGGTCGATGCAGATCGACGAGCTGACCACGATGATCGACGCCGACCAGATCGAGACGGTCGTGCTGGCGTTCACCGATCACTACGGGCGACTGCTCGGCAAGCGCCTCGACGCCGACTTCTTCGCCGAACACATCGGCGATGGCACGCATGCCTGCGATTATCTGCTGACGGTCGACATGGACATGGAACCGGTGTCCGGGTACGAGTCGGCGGGCTGGGACAAGGGATACGGCGACTTCCATCTGGTGCCGGACTTCTCGACCCTGCGGCGGGCATCGTGGGCCGAGCGGACGGCCATCGTGCTGTGCGACGTGCACGACGATCGCCACCATCGGCCGGTCGGTGTCGCCCCTCGCTCGATCCTGCGTCGGCAGCTCGAACGAGCCACTGCCGGCGGTTACGAAACCGCAGGAGCCTCCGAGCTCGAGTTCTTCCTGTTCCGCACGTCGTACCGCTCGGCCAGCAAGGGTGACTACCGCGAACTCGAACCCGCCGCCTGGTACGTCGAGGACTACCACCTGCTTCAGAGCGCACGCGTCGAAGACGTGATGGGGCCGGCCCGACGAATGCTGAAAGACGCCGAGATCCCGGTGGAGGGATCGAAGGGTGAAGCGGCGATCGGTCAGCACGAGCTGAACGTGCGCTACGGCGACGTGTTGGACATGGCCGACCGCCACACGATCATGAAGCACGGGCTGAAGGCGCTGGTCGACACGATGGGTGCGAGCGTCACCTTCATGGCCAAGCCTGACGCTGCACAGCCGGGCAACAGCTGCCACCTCCACATCAGTCTGTGGGCCGACGGTCGAAACCTCTTCGCCGATCCCGACGCAGCCGACGGCCGGAGCGACATCTTTCGCTGGTTCCTCGGTGGGTGGATGCAACACACTCCGGATCTGATGGTCTGTTACGCCCCGACGGTGAACTCCTACAAGCGGTTCCAGTCGGCGTCGTGGGCTCCGACCCGGGTGGCCTGGTCGACCGACAACCGCACGGTCGGGTTCCGTGTCGTCGGTGACGGTCGTGTGGGTGACGGGTCGTCGCTGCGAATCGAGTGCCGGATTCCCGGCGGTGACGTCAATCCCTACCTGGCCTTTGCCGCAGCACTGGCCAGCGGTCTCGACGGGATCGAGAACCAGATCGAGCCGCCGGAGGAGGTCTCCGGAGACGCCTATGTCGCCGACGACCTTCCGGTGCTTCCCACCACGTTGGCCGAGGCGGCTGCTCGGTTCGGTTCGAGCGCCGACGCTCGCCGCCTGCTCGGTGACGAGGTCGTCGATCACTATCAGCACTTCGCCCGCAGCGAAGCCACGGCCTTCGACCGAGCGGTCACCGACTGGGAGATGAGGCGCTACTTCGAACGAATCTAGGTGCAAGATAATTGATAGATGCATGAGGACTCACGTATTGGTATGGTGATTCTCATGCAGAAAACAGAACGCCAGATATTCGATCTCAACGCCGGAGCCATGGCGCCGGTCGTCGGCGAGGAGACGATTCTCGACCTCGACGTCGATGGGGAGCTTCCCTCCGAACTCGCTGGAACCCTGCTGCGGAACGGACCGAACCCGTTTGGTGGAGCGTTCGTCGGCGACGACATGCTGGCCTGGTGGGTGGGGTCGGCCATGGTGCACGGTCTGACCATCGAAGGTGGATCGGCTCGGTCCTATCGGAATCGCTGGGTGCGTACCGAACGCTGGGCGCACCACGATGACCCGTCGCTCGGTCCGACGACCGACACGCAGAACCCCAACGTGAACGTGCTCGAGCACGGCGGCCGAGTGCTTGCGCTGGGTGAGGGTTCGATGCCGTTCGAGCTGTCGGCGGAGCTCGACACGGTCGGTGTCTTCGGCGTCGACCGGCTTCCAGGTGGCATGACCGCACATCCGAAAGTCGACCCGGTCACGGGCGAGCTCGTCTACTTCCGAGCCGACTGGCAGCAGCCGTACCTTTCCTATGGTGTGCTCGACCGAGACGGTCGGCCAACCGTGAGCTGCGAGGTCGAGCTCGAGAGTCCGGCGATGATGCACGACTTCGCCATCACGGCCACCCGCAGCATCTTCCTCGACCTCAACGTCGGGTACGACTTCTCGATCATGGCGAGCGGTGCGGTCATGCCTCTGCGGTGGAGCGACGAGCGGGGGAGTCGTCTCGGCGTGATGGACCGTGCCGGAGGGGAGGTCACGTGGATCGAGATCGAACCGTGTTTCATCCAGCATGTCGTCAACGCCTACGACCTCGATGCTCGGTCCGTCGTGCTCGAAGCCGTGCGCTATCCGAGCTTCCTGCGATTCAGCGATGCGCTCGGCATCTTCGAGAACAATTCGCTCGGTGTGCTGTGGCGCTACACGATCGACGTCGTCGCGGGCACGGTCGTCGAGCAGCAGCTCGACGACCGGTTCGTGGAGTTGCCGAGAGTCGACGAACGCCAGACGAGCCGTCGGCACGGCCGCATCTATGCGGTCGTCCAGCCGAACGATCGAGAGATGCGGGGCATCGTCGGCTACGACCTCGACCGGGGGGAAGCCGACGTGTTCGATGTTCCCGTG
>RCMY010008580.1_pt1 | contig 10362 bp, 10 predicted proteins | sample 2041341 | NCBI WGS metagenome assembly RCMY01 (sample SAMN09708234, study PRJNA481090) | Marine sediment metagenome, whole genome shotgun sequencing project.
GGAACGAGGTCGTACAGAAATTTGCATATTAAAAAAGTCCGGATGAGTTTTCTCATCCGGACTAGACCACAACATTTGACAAAGAGCCATTTTTTAATAGAGAGCGGTGCTGTTCTTTATTTTGCCTGATAAGGAAAAATTGGGTGCGGGATAAATCATAACATGGATAATGAGTATCGTTAACAAAAGATAATTTTTATGGTTTGAGTTGTGGTTTTTATCAGATGGGATTATAATGGTAAGAAATTACAATACCAGCCTTTAGACCTAGAGATTTGGGAACAGGATATAAAGATCATCAAGGAGGACTACATATGATGCAATTACGCAATATCAAAACGGTTTGGAAAATCACGATACTTATTTTATTTATGGCGGCTTTTCTAGCACTGGTCGGTTATGTCGGACATTATGCTTCAAATACGCTGGCCGGAAAAATGGATGATATGTACAAGAATCGCTTGCTGCCGATCCAATGGCTCAATGACAGCCGTGTGGAGAGCCGTAGAAATGAGTCGTTGACTTTTGCCCTATTCCTGGCAAAAGATCCGGCGGAGCAACAGCGAATCAATAAAGAAATCGAAGATCATAAAAAGCTCTATAGTGGATATCTTGAAAAGTACAAGCAGTCGGAATTGTCAGATGTTGAAAAACAGAACTTGGGAAAAATAGCAGATGAAACGAACATTTATCGCACAGCTTGGCAAAAATCAATCGATTTAGCTATGGCGGGAAAATCGGAAGAAGGCCATGCGTATTTCTATAAAGAAGCATTCCCTCATTTAGAGGCAATCAATAAATTGCTCGATGAGATGGTTGCATACAATGATAAGATGGCCGAAGATGAGAAACATAAGAGTGAAGAAATTGCGGTATATAACGATCGCATCAGTATGGGGATAACGACGCTGGCAGTTATTCTTTCAGCACTTCTTGGTTGGGTGATCACGAGACTTTTGGTCGTGCCTTTAAACGGATTACTGGAGGAAGTGCATAGGTTAACTGGTGGGGATCTTAAAAATCGTGCAGTGCATTCTGTTTATTATGAAGATGAAGTTGGGCAATTGACTAAGGAATTTGATGCAATGGCAAATCATTTGCACCGGTTGGTCAAAAATATTTCAGAAGCGACGACCCAGTTGGCAGAATCTTCGTCATCTCTTAATATCGGAGCGGAAGAGGCCGCTAAGGTCACGGAACAAATCACGGGTTCGGTAGAAAATGTAGCACAGGGGGCAGAGCATCAATCCCAGCTCATCGACAAGACTATGCTGGGCGTGCAACAGATGGCAGCAGCGATTGATCAAGTTGGGAATAACTCAATGGCAGTAGCGCAATCTGTGGCAAAGACCGTTGATGCGGCGACTGCTGGTGAAAGATCAGCAGAATCTGTAAAAAAACAGATGGACACAATTGAAAGTACGGTGGAATCATCGGCGGCTGCGGTCAAGAAGCTAGGGGACCGCTCCCAGGAAATTGGACAGATCATCGATACGATATCGGGAATTGCCGGGCAGACGAATCTGCTGGCATTGAATGCGGCAATCGAGGCTGCTAGAGCTGGTGAAAATGGAAAAGGTTTTGCTGTTGTTGCCGAAGAGGTACGTAAGTTAGCCGAACAGTCTAAAGATGCTGCAGCGCAAATCGGTTCTATGATCAGTGAAATCCAGCAGGAAACAGGAAAAGCTGTGCTCGCGATGAATAAAGGCAGTGAAGAGGTCAAGCTCGGTGCTGAGGTTGTTGAAGGCGCTGGCAGAAACTTTAGGGATATCAATTCACTGGTAAATGCCGTTTCGATGCAAACAACGGAAATATCAGCGGCTATCCAGGAAATGATGGCCAATAGCCAAGAAATCGAGCATGCGGTGAAAGATATCGATCAAGTAGGTAAGCAGGCTGTGGGGAAAACGCAGACGGTATCGGCAGCGACTGAAGAACATGCAGCCTCCATTGAAGAGATTTTGGCGGCGAGTGAGAATTTGGCTAGTACGGCAAAATCCTTGCGAAGCGCAGTTGAATTTTTTAAAGTGTGATGGGATAAGAATCTAGCGGCGATGCAGATGGATAGAGAAGTCCTTTCTGGGATTGCAACAAAAAAGAGAGCTGGACCTTTTTTGAGGTTAAAGTGGACCCTATGTCAAGGACAATATAAAAAAGGGTGCTAAGCAACTAACAGCTGATTTCTGTATTGAACAGGAGTCAGCTGTTTTATTCCACTGACACCGGTAATCATTATAATATCGTATGTACTCATCAATCATTTTTTGCATTTCTTCAAATGATGTACAGTTTCTATAATCAATTTCATCTTTCATATGGCCAAAGAATGATTCTTGTGGTGCATTATCCCAACAATTCCCTCGTCTAGACATCGATTGCCCTAATCCATACTTTTTAAGTAATTTTTGATATTTAGGACTCGTATAATGACAACCTTGATCAGAATGAATAAACGCATTTTCTGCAATTAAGTTCTGATTGTTCTGCATTAATTTTTCTATAGTTTCTGTAGCGATATCTAGAGTAATTCTTTTCGATAAATGATATGCTAGAATTTCGTTAGTTGAGCTGTCTTTTATCGTCGATAAATAAGCCATATTAGATGCCTGATATGGTAAATATGTAATATCTGTCAGCAAAACTTTTCCTGGAATCGCCTGCTTGAATTCTCTGTTTAAAAGATTTGCCACAACACGGTGTTCCTTCGTAGCTTTTGCCATTCGGCGATACGGATTAGCCTTTCGAATAAGACAAACAATATTATATTTGCGCATGATTCTTTGAATTTTTTTTCGGCTAAAGACTACATTGAATTCATTAGCTAACGTCATTTTTATAGATCGTGAACCTTTCTTATAACCGTGAGCATTAAATGCATTTAATATTAACTCTCGTGCTTTTAAATCTTCGGCTTCCCACTCATTCCGCCTGGTAACAGATTTAAGATAATGATAATAACCAGACCTTGAAACATTCAATAAATCACAGAAATAAGATACTATATTCGTTAGATTATATTTAGATATAGTATCTTGAATTAATGCAAAAATTTCATTTGCTGATAGGTTTATGCTGTTGTTTACCAGCCTCCTTTCGATCATATCGGCTTTTTTTAACAAATTAACTTGTTGTTCTAATAATTTAATTCTAGCTTCTTGCCGTTGGATAACTTCTTCTTGAGAAAGTTCACTTATACGTGGACGACCAGAAGATTCTTTTCGCGTATCTCGTAAAGCTATAATTCCGTCTTTATTATAAGCCTTTATCCATCTAGCAGCAGATTGTTCACAGCGTTTAATACCAATTATATTAATATCGAATCCAGCATCTTTGAATATGGCTCTAGGCAGCTTGCCTTTGAGATAATCTTCAATAAATACACGTTTAAACTCATCAGAATAAGTAATCGTTTTTTCTGAAACCTTTAAGACGTTAGGATTATTCTGTAATATTTCTATATTTTCTCGTGTAAAAATAATTTTACTCATGTGCATTCCTCCAATTATCTGTATTATATAAAAAAGTACCTATAGATTGAACACTTTTTTTCTTGTGTCCTATCTATAGGTACCATTTTAGGTCTACGCTCTCTTTTTTGTCATTCGACGGGTTTAGGGGCAGAAGAAGGAAATAGTAGGTTTTCAATATCTGCTTTTAAGATCGTCACAGCCGTCGATATATCATTTTTTTCAAGATAATCGACAAAGGCTAGATGCAAGTCCATTGTAACGGTGTGCTTTTTCTGGACAAAGTAAATCGTTTGGATGTTGAGTGCATCTTCAAGCAGCTTATAAGCATAATGGTTGCCATAGAGGGAAAAAAGCTTTAAATGAAATTGGCAGTTGTAATGCCAGTGCGTGACGAAATCATCTTCAGGGCAATTGGTGTAAGCTGCACATGCTGCCCGGAGTTCTGAAATCCAGTCCTTGTCGATGAATACACAATAGCTTTCCAAAAAGGATGATTCAAGAGCTGAACGAAATTTGACAATTTCGAGCAATTGCTGCTGGCTTGGCTCTAAAATCTTATAACCCTGCCGTGGAATGCTTGAGAGAAGCTGTGTTCCGGTCAATTGAGTAAGTGCTTCTCGAATCGGTGCGCGGCTGACATCATATTTTTCCATTAAGAATTTTTCTGTCAAAATGGTAGATGGCGGATAAAGGCCGTTAATGATATCAGAAAACAGGGCATCATATACTTGGTCTTTCAATGTGTTGCTTTTTTTTTCCATGGGAAAATCTCCTCGTATTATCGTCTAACCTATAACTATAGCGAAAAAAAACCATGCAGTCAATATAAAAAAGTCTGTGCGAGGAAGAATGCGAGGACAGGGCTCTGGTCATATCAGAAAAATGAAGAAAATTGAGAAAAATGCTGAACGATTGTAATATTTTTTGTGATGAAGGCATAAAATATAATAATATTGTATACAATTGTTCAGAATTATTGCAGAATAGACTGAAACGTGATATGATTAGAAACATAATAAATCATGATTTATAATTAAAAAAGGAGGGAAAAATCTTTATTTGTTCATTATTTAGTGTATAATAGTAATCATATCACTAAGGCGAAGGAGACTAAAAAATGATTGATAATAAAATTACAATTAAGGACGATGCCGTAGTCGATATCCAACGTGGAGCGATTGGACACCGTGCAGCTTGGACGGGACTTACTTATCTTAAGGCAAAAGCAGCTGGACAAGCGGATTTGGCGGAAGGGTTCATTCGTGAAGCGATTGTGGAAACTGGTAGGATCCAGGGATTAGAAATAAAAAAACAATGTGAAAATCCGCAGAGCGTAAGTTCTTTTGCAGACACATTTTTGACACCTAATGTGGTAAAAACATTTGAGGTGGAATTTAAAGTTAAGAATGAAAATCGTATGGATATGGCATTTCATCACTGTCCGCTCTTAAAATCTTGGCAGGATTTGGGCTTTGATGATGAAACTTGCGAAAAATTATGTGATATGGCAATGGATGGCGATCGTAATATTGCTAAGGCTATGGGGTTTGAGTTTCATTTGGGTGATACGATAGCTGGCGGTTGTAAAACCTGTGAGATATCATTTTTTAAAGCAGGTAAATGATATCTGCGGTTTCAAAAAGGAGAAAGTTTTATGGAAAAGAAGCAATATGAAAATTACATCAAAATATTAAAGGGTGAATTGATTCCCGCTATGGGATGTACGGAACCGATTGCCATTGCTTTTGCTGCTGCTAAGGCGAGGAAAGTACTTGGGCAGATGCCTGATAAAATGGTGATCCGTTGCAGTGGAAACATCATAAAAAACGTAAAAGGTGTCGTTGTGCCAAATTCCGGTGGACAAAAAGGCGTTGAGGCAGCGGCTGTATTGGGTGTTGTTGCCGGCAACCCCGATCTTGAACTCGAGGTTATCAGTCAAGTGCAGGCAGCTGATATTGAGAAGGCAAAAGTTTTGTGCCAAACAGGTATTTGTCGCTGCGAACTTGAAGCCGACCGCGATAATCTTTTTATTCGGGCAGAACTTAGCTGCAAGGAAAATCAAGCGGTTGTAGAGATTCGGACAAAGCATAATCATATTGCACGGATTGAAAAAAATGGAGAACTCCTCTTTGAACAGGCGGATATCGAGAAAAAAGAAACCGGGGATAAAACGCAGTTGAATCTCAAGGATATTCTAGATTTTGCCAATGAAGTCGATATCGCGGATATTGATGAAATCATTGGCAGGCAGATTACCTATAATTCGGCGATTGCTGAGGAAGGCTTAAAAAACAAATGGAGTGTACAAGTCGGTCAGACTTTGATGGATAGCGATACTGTGTCAGTTCGTGACCGAGCTCGTGCGGCGGCTGCTGCTGGGTCTGATGCACGAATGAACGGCTGTGCATTGCCCGTAGTAATCAATTCGGGCAGTGGCAACCAAGGAATTACTTGTACCATGCCGGTTGTTGTTTACGCTAAGGAACTCAAAGCCGATCAGGAACGTTTATATCGGGCTTTGGTTTTGACAAATTTGGTGTCGCTGCATCAAAAACGCTATATCGGGAATCTTTCGGCTTACTGCGGAGCAGTTTCCGCCGGTGCGGCAGCTGCTTGCGGCATTGCTTATTTACATGGCGCTGATTACGATGTCATTGGAAAGACGCTCATCAATACGCTGGGCAATGTCGGTGGAATTGTCTGTGATGGTGCGAAGGCTTCTTGTGCGGCGAAGATTTCGACGGCGGTAGATGCTGGGATCATGGGCTATGAAATGGCGAAGCGGAATTTGGTATTCCCGTTTGGTGAAGGCCTTGTTGAAAAAGATTATGAAACGACCATTCAAAATATTGGCAGAGTGGGCAGAGACGGGATGAAATCTACGGATGTGGAAGTGCTCAATATTATGATTGGAAAATAAGACTGGTTGAAATCCTGATTTTAAGTTCGCGTCCATAGAAGTGGCCGCTGGTCTTTGCAAAAAAATTGAATAGAAGTCTTCAATGATGAAGCCGCTGGGATTCCGTTCGCGTTATGGAGGAGCGAAATCTTGGCGGCTGTTTTCAAGCATAAAAGAAAGAAAATTCGAAAAATAAAAAACACGATAAGAGAATGGGGAGTGTTGAATATGGATGATGGATCGATTCGACTGAAAAAAGTCGTGCTTTTAGCGGGAGCTTTGTGTGCGTATTGGATTGGTTCTGGTTTTGCAACCGGACAGGAAGTATTGCAGTTCTTTACGACCAGCGGAACGAATGGCATTATTGCCGCGTTGATTTTTTTGATTTTGATGAGCGTACTAAGCTATATTTTATATGGAGTTGGGCAAAAGAAGAAATTTGCGAATCCGTATGATGTTTTTGCTTATTACTGTGGAGATTTTCTAGGATCAATTTATGTTTGGTACAATGTTCTGCTCGTATATGGTATCTTTGTCGTAATGCTCGCGGGTGGAGGTGCTACTATCCAGCAATATTATGGCATTCCGACTTATGTGGGTACAGGTGCAATTGCGTTGCTGGCATTGGGGACGACTTTGCTCGGGGTGGAACGGCTTATTGAAATCATAGGGGTCATTGGCCCGATAAAAATCGTATTTGTCGCTATTGTAGGCGTAGCGGGAATTGTTACGTTGCTTGGTGAACCGAAGCTTTTGAGCGAAGCCAGCGAGGCTATGCCGACGCTTGGATTTCAGGCAGCTTCGTCGAACTGGGCCTGGTCAGGTGCTTTATATGCATTTTTAGCACTTATGGTCAGCATTCCGTTCCAGGTCGATTGCGGGGCTTCGGCCAACAGTGTCAAGGAGGCTCGTGCTGCTGCTTTGACGGGGACTGTGGCATTTACGGTGGCGATTATTTCTTTGGTTATAGGAGAACTTGTCTATTATAAGTTGATTGCGGGGCAACAGGTGCCGACATTGGCGATTGCGAACCAGATATCGCCGTTTTTGGGGCTCGTGTTTTCCGTATTGATCGTCGTTTCGATATACTCGGCAGTGGCTTCCTTTCTCTTGATGACAGTGCGAAAATTTGCTCCGGATAAAACGCTTAAATTCAAGATCATTGCTACAGTGCTTACCATAATAGGCATGTTCTTTGGCGGAATAATTCCTTTTGATAAATTGGTGAACATTTTGTATCCGATTGCGGGATATTCGGCAATTGTCTTTGCTTGTTTCATGTTGTATAAAGAATGTAAGGGTGAATCGGCAGAAAAATAATCAGTGAGATTTATGAATGGGGGAGTTTCCTTGGTGGAGACTCCTCTATTTTTACGCCTTAGAGAAATTTCGGTCAGCTTGCTTAAAAAAGTTCTAATCGCTATAATTATTTAATTAAGAGGCTGGCTCAACATTTTTGATGAGCGGTTATATTTTATAGAAATGGGGAATTTTGATGGCAGGTAAACGAAAGTTAGGGCTGCGTGATATGATAAGAATCGGTGTTTTGGCGGCGGTGTGCGTAGTGGCGACCTCGATAAAGATTCCATTGCCGACTGGTGGCATGGTGCATCTGGGTACGGCGGCAGTGTTTTTGATGGGATCTTTATTTGGGGGCGTCTATGCTGCTTGGGCAGCAGCGATCGGAGCGGCATTTTTTGATTTGCTCCTGGGTTTTTCACCTTATACCGTTTGGTCGTTTTTCATCAAAGGGGCTGCGGGCTTTGTCACGGGCTTTGTTGCAAGCGGACTTTGGCCGGAGAGCGAGGCGGGCGGGCGCTGGTTCAGCCGGGCTTTGCTGGCTATGGTTTTAGGGGCTATGTGTAATTTGGTCGGTTACGTTCTTGCTTGGTGGGCAGTGATTGGGAGCTTTGCCGTCGCGATCGGCAATGCGCCTAGTTCGCTTTTGACATCGGGGATTGGTTTGGTTCTAGCACTTTTGGTTTTGCCAAAATTGAGGAAAATCACGAGGAAAAAGTGAGACTGAAAAATGTATGGCTGCAAGTAGAGCGTCGCAGACTTAACTTTTTTATTGATTCTACGATATAAGTAAGTGTGATGAAACAATGCACGATTGTGCAATATAAGTAAAGGAAAGAGGGGAATTTATGTCAATAAACTCCATCAAAGACACAGCTTCGAGTTGGACAAGCCTTGCGAGCCAGAATGTTACGGCAAAGAATTCGGCGGCGGGATCTTCAAATGACAGCACAGTGGAGGCATTTTCTCAAGCGGTAGATCAACTTAAATCCGGGGCTCCGGCTGTATCTGCTTCCAGCAGCGATAGCAATTCAAAAAATAGCGATACTTCGTCGGGTGGCGGCAGCGGTGATAGCGGTTCGAAAGATACGACTACAGTCACGAGAACCAATGCGGATGGTTCTACGGTGATCATTGTGATGCAGGGCGATACGGTGATTTCAGAGCGCAAAGTCAGTGCAGAAGGAAATTCGGCGGATAAAAACCCGAAGGTAGCTGCAATGAATTCCAAACTCGATCAATTCAATGCGACAGCGCAGGCTCCGGCAGGAATCTTGTTTAGCGCAGATACCTAAATGCTGTTTTGCCTGTGAGGTAAAGAGGGGGCGAGAATATGGTAAATTCAGTGGACTCGTTGTGGTCTGCAACGGCAGGAAGTCAAGCGGTGACGAAGAAAAAGAGCGCAACGCAGCTTTCTTTTTCCAAGGTGCTCAATGACATGAAAATGGGGAAAATCGATACGAGCGATATTCCCGAAGATCAGAAAACATTGTCGGTTGTGACACGGACGATGAGTGATGGATCGACTGTAGTGATAGTAATGGTTGGGGATAAAATCGTTTCAGAACGTAAATTTGGCGGTAGTGCTAAGCCGCAGAAGGACCCAACTCTTGTGGATACACACACAGAAATTATTGGTAAGTTAGATCAGAAAAACAACAACAGTGACCAGCTTGCTGCAGACGGAACTTCTACAGATAATGGTGGGGTTTCGAGTTTGGGCGGATCGGATTTATATGTCAACATACGCTGATATTGTTGGCAGCTGACGTAAGGATGCGTGAATAAAAATGGACTTTTTCAGTAAATAGCCGTGCTGCTTGGATGCAGCAACGGCTATTTTTAATATTTTTCCAGATGGGTAATTCAACCTTATTTATTTAATTATTATGATAATTTTACGATATAATGATGTAGCATAAAATATATTGCTAATGCTTTGAAAGAAGGGAGGAAACGAGATGTCGACTACGGTGACGAATACGAATGCGGCGGATCTATGGGCATCTATTTTGGCAGCGATGCAAGGGACCAATAGTTTGACAACTGCGAATACAAGTGCAGTGGATTCTTCTTTTGCCGATGAATTGGCGGCGCTTTTGAAAACAGATAGTGTATCTGCGACTACCCAAAACAAGGCGAATACAAATGCAACAGATCTTTGGGCGGAAATTTTGGCAGCGGCGCAGAGCGCGAGCAGTCTCAGCAATGCCAATGCAAACACTTCCGCGGCGGATGCTTTTGCGGCGGAAATAGCTGCGCTGACGAATGCTGGTGCAGCCTCAGCTTCATCAAGCGCCACGGTACAGCCCCTTACGGTTGTAACCAAGATAGAACCCGACGGTTCTGTAGTTGTTATGGTAATGCAGGGGGATAGGGTCATTTCTGAGCGAAAAATCAGTGCAGCAACAGCACAAAGCGCCAATGCGCAGGTGCAGTCGCTTAAACTGGATGAAACAGCACCGGCAAAGAATTCTACCTCTAATGTAAAAGCTGATGAATACAATACGACGGTAGCCGCTGTCTCAGGCAGCTTGTTTAATACAGTGACCTGATAAAAACGTAAGGATGCGTGATTTTAAAATGGATTTTGTCAAAGAAAAATGGAGCTGTCGCATGAAGTGATTTTTTACTTCTTCGGCGGCTCTTTTTTTCGGAATAAAACAGTTTTAAATCATTTTTTATATTGCAAGG
>RCMY010005862.1_pt1 | contig 10361 bp, 7 predicted proteins | sample 2041341 | NCBI WGS metagenome assembly RCMY01 (sample SAMN09708234, study PRJNA481090) | Marine sediment metagenome, whole genome shotgun sequencing project.
GCGGGCTGATATGATCGCCCTCCGGCTCTTCGGTCAGCAGCACGAACAGCTGTGTGTCGGCAAGGCAGTGGTAAAAGGCTAGGCGCGGCGCGCCATCCTCGGGCGCGGCCTCCATCACCGCATGGGCGCGATCCAGCGCGGTCTCAGTCATCTTGCATCACCTCTGTTACACGGGCGCGAAGGGCGGGCAGAACCTCGGCCTCGAACCACGGGTTTTTCTTTAGCCAGCCCGTATTGCGCCACGATGGATGGGGCAATGCAAAGACGCCGGGCGCGTGGGTGCGCCAATCAGCCACGGTTTGCGTAACGGGACCGCGCGCGCCCAGATGATAGCGCTGTGCATGGGCACCAACCAGCACGCGCAAGGGAACAGGTCCAAGCACCTTCATGACGGCATCATGCCACGTCTCATGGCAGATCGCGGGCGGCGGCAAATCCGCCCCGCGCGCGTCATAGCCCGGAAAGCAGAACGCCATCGGCACGATCGCCACGCGGGTGCGGTCGTAGAAATCGGCGCGCTCCAGCCCCAGCCAGTCGCGCAACCGGTCGCCCGAGGGGTCGTCGAACGGCACGCCCGATGCGTGGACCCGCGCGCCCGGCGCCTGCCCGGCGATCAGCAGACGCGCGCCGGGTGCGAACCATGGCACGGGACGCGGCACATGGCCGGTGGCGCTTGCGGCGAAACGCTCCGCGCAAAGACGGCATCGCGCGATCCGGGTGACGAGAGTGCTCATGCTCATGCAGATATGGCGCAAGGTCGCTGAATTCCAGCGCCATCAACTCAGGCGGCGCACTGGCGCGCCAGCGACTGTTTCCAAAACGCGCAAAAAAGGCCATTATCGAGAGGACATTTTTACCTTTAGGGCGTAATTCTGCCTTGAACACCTGTTTAAAAAGGGAGCCAACCCGCATATTGGACTGAGGTCAGGGGGACCGAGGCCCGGAAAGCCCCGTCAAAAGAGGGTGCCCTAGCAGTTTTTCGGAGCGTTTGATGCTCGAGTTCGACAACGTCAGCAAGTCCTTCTGGACCGGCACCCAGCGCAAGGTGATCCTGGAAAAGGTCAGCTTTCGCGTCGAGTTGGGCCGTTCGATGGGCATCCTTGCGCCCAACGGCACGGGCAAGACGACGGTAATCAACATGATGGCTGGCCTCGAGAAACCCGACGAAGGCGAGATAAGGCGCGGCTGCCGCATCAGCTTCCCGCTTGGGTTCATGGGCGGGGTCATCGGCAAAATCTCGGCGATGGAGAACAGCCGCTATATTGCCCGGCTCTATGGCCTCGATCCCGATTATGTTGAGGCATTCTGCCGCTGGATGTGCAATCTGGGCGAGTATTTCGACCAACCGCTAGGCACCTACAGCGCCGGGATGAAGTCACGTTTTACGTTCGCGCTGATGCTGGCGCTGGATTTCGACATCTACCTGATCGACGAGGGCATGCCCAGTTCGACCGATGTGGAATTCAACCGCAAGGCAGGCGAAATCCTGCGCGAGAGGCTGGCAACCACGACGGTAATCATTGTGTCGCACCAAGCCGCCGTGCTGGAGAAGTTCGCGACCTCCGCAGCCGTCCTGATGGGCGGTCAGCTATATATGTTCGACACCTTGGAAGAGGCCAAGCAGCTTTATGACTACGAAACCCAAGGCTAGAAAATTCCGCATCCGCCGCATCCAAGATTCGGGGGGCGAGGCCGGTCAATTGCAGGCTGGTCAATCGCAGGCCAGTCAATCGCAGGGCGCGGCCCGAGCGACTGAGAGTACTGCGTCGCAGCTCCCATCTGCGACGCCCGAGTCCGAGACACAGGATGCGCCGCGCACCGCCAAGGTTTTCAGCGCAAGCGAAATGGGCACGTCCCACAGCATCGACGAGATCCGCAAGGAGGGGTTGACCGGTCGCCAGTTGCGCATGGCGCGGCGCGTCGCACAAAAGCACGGGTTGGCGCCGACCTCGGATTTCGACGCCGTGCGCCTTTTGCGTGAGCGTGGCACCGATCCGTTCCAGCGCTCCAGCATCCTCGAACTGATCACGAACGACCGGAATCGGGGCGACATCGACGATCCGGCGACCGCGCCCGGCAGCGATGTCGACACCCCGCGCGTGCAACTGCCCCAGACGATTCCGGTGCAGACGACATTGCCCGCAACCCATCTCAGCCCCGCCGACCGGCGCAACGCAGAGATCATGCGCATCCAGCGCGATATCGGTAAACGCCGCCGGCGCAAGCTGCTGCTGCTGCTGACGCGGCTGGCGGCATTCGTGTTCCTGCCCACTTTGCTGGCCGGATATTACTATTACGGCGTCGCCACGCCGATGTATTCGACCAAGTCCGAATTCCTGATCCTGTCCAATGACGGCGGCGGCGGCGGCATTGGGGGCTTTAAGCTGCCCAGTCAGTTCGCCACCGGGCAGGACGCGATCGCGACGCAATCCTATCTTCTGTCCAAGGACGCGATGCTGCGACTCGACCGAGATATCGGTTTTCGCGATCATTTCAGCCAGCCGTGGATCGATCCGCTTCAGCGGCTAGATCCGAATGCGAGCAACGAAAAGGCCTATAAGCTCTACAAGAAATACATGAAAATCGGGTATGATCCGACCGAGGGCGTGCTGCGGATGGAGATATCGACCGCCGATCCCGCGGTCAGCGCCGAATTCTCGAACAAGCTGATCACCTACGCCGAAGAGCGGGTCGACGAACTGTCCAAGCGCAAGCGCGAGGATGCGCTTGAATCCTCGACCGAAAGCCTGAAAACGGCCAAGGAGGACCGCCGCGAGGCGCAACGCCAGATGGTCGCGCTGCAGGAAGGCAGCGTGCTGGACCCCGAGGGCGAGATTGCCAATATCCGTCAGCTGATCGGCAACGTCGAATTGCAGTTGCAGGAAAAACAGCTGGCGCTGGACACGCAGATGAACAACTCCCGTCCGAATAGGGCCAAGGTCGAAGCGCTGACCAGCGAGATCGAGGTGCTCAAGCGCGAGCAGTCCAAGCAGCGCGCGCGCCTGACCGACGCGACCGAGGACAGCGCATCGCTGGCCTCGCAAACCGCCGACATCCAGATGGCTCAGGCCGACCTTCTGACGTCCGACATGGTCTTGCAGGCGGCGCTGGAATCACAGCGCATGAGCGCCAGCGAGGCGAACAGGCAGGTGCGTTATCTGACCGTTAGCGTGCGCCCCGTGGCTTCGCAGGACGCGTCCTATCCCCGCTCGTTCGAAAACACGATCCTTGCGTTTCTGGTCTTTGCCGGCATCTACCTCATGATTTCGCTGACCGCGTCGATCCTGCGCGAACAGGTATCGTCTTGATTTGAATTCCGCCCGGTTATCTGGCATCGCAAGCGGTGCGAGCCACCGGGATGGCCCTGCCCTTCTACAACAAGTGAGAAACCATCCGTGAACACGCCCGTCCAGACCGTCACACCCAACACGTGGGAATTCCTGCGCGACGCCATGATCACGCCTACGGGATTTCGCGAATACGATGCGCGCTGGAAATATCCCGAGGAAATCAACCTGCCCGGCATCACCGCCCTCGGCCTTGGCCTTGGCACGCAGATGTTTGCGCGCGGGATCGACCCGGTGATCGCGGTCGGCAACGACTATCGCGACTATTCGCTCAGCATCAAGAATGCGCTGATGCTGGGCCTGATGCAGGCCGGGATCAAGGTGCTGGATATCGGCCCTGCCGTCAGCCCGATGGCCTATTTCGCGCAGTTCCATCTGGACGCGCCCGCCGTCGCGATGGTCACCGCTTCGCACAATCCGAACGGCTGGACCGGGGTCAAGATGGGCTTTGAACGTCCCCTGACCCATGGCCCGGACGAGATGAACGAACTCAAGGCAATCGTGCTGGAGGGGCGCGGTCAGCCTCGTCCCGGCGGCGCCTATGAATACGTATCTGGCGTGCGCGAGGCCTATCTTGATGACCTCGTCGGCGACTTTCGCATGACGCGCCCGCTCAAGGTGGTTTGCGCCACCGGCAACGGGACCGCATCGGCCTTTGCGCCCGAATTGTTTGCGCGCATCGGGGTCGAGGTGGTCCCGTCGCATAACGATCTCGACTACACCTTTCCCCATTACAATCCGAACCCCGAAGCGATGGAAATGCTGCACGACATGTCCGCCAGCGTGCGCGCATCGGGTGCCGATTTCGCGTTGGGTTTTGACGGTGACGGCGATCGCTGCGGCGTGGTGGACAATGAGGGAACCGAGATTTTCGCCGACAAGATGGGCGTCATCATGGCCCGCGATTTTGCGCGCCTCTACCCCGGCAGCACGTTCGTTGCCGATGTCAAATCCACCGGGTTATTCGCGTCCGATCCAGAGTTGCTAGCGCATGGAGCCAAGGCCGACTATTGGAAAACCGGTCACAGCCACATGAAACGGCGCGTCAAGGAAATCGGCGCGCTGGCGGGCTTTGAGAAATCCGGCCATTACTTTTTGGCCGAACCGGTGGGCCGTGGCTATGATTGCGGGATGCGCGTCGCAGTTGAGATCTGCAAACTGATGGAGCGGAACCCCGACAAATCCATGTCCGACCTGCGCCGCGCGTTGCCCGTGACCTACTCGACGCCGACAATGTCGCCCTACTGCGCCGACCTTGAGAAATATGACGTGCTAGAGCGTTTGGTGGCCAAGCTGGTCGCCCATCACGAGGCCGGGATGCCATTGGCAGGCCGCAAGATCGCGCAGGTAGTCACCGTAAACGGCGCAAGGGTGATACTGGATAACGGCAGCTGGGGATTGGTGCGCGCGTCCTCCAACACGCCCAATTTGGTGGTCGTTTGCGAAAGCAGCGAAAGCGACGCAGAGATGCGCGCGATTTTCGCGGATATCGACGCGGTGATCCGCACGGAGCCATCAGTCGGGGAATACGACCAGACGATCTGAGGACCGCCAGCGCAATCCTTCCGCCATCTGGAGCCGCCCAAGGAAGGGCGAGTGCCTTGCGCCTGCTTTCGCTGGCACACCTCGCCCACCACATATAGTGTCCCGCAATGACCGAGACCACCCTCACATACTCGCCCGATCAGGCCGAAGCGCATGACCGCATCAGCGAGGCACTGCGCGCCGCCGGTGTTGATCTGGAAAACGGCACCACCACGCCCCCACGAGAGGGCAAGGACAGCGTCATGGCCGTCATCGGCAAGGCCGGATCGGGTAAAACACTGCTGCTCGCCGCCCTCTACCGCGCGCTGGAGGACGCAGGCGTCGATATCGTTTCGGGCGATTACGAGGGCAAGAAGCGCCGCGATCGCCGCACCCTTGCCATTCTTGCCCCCACGAACAAGGCCGCGTTTGTCCTGCGCATGCACGGCGTCCCGGCCACCACCATTCACCGCATTCTATACACCCCCGTCTATGACCCCGAGTATGAGAAGATCGCCGAATGGCTAGCCGGCAACGGCGAACGCCCCGAGATCGAAGCGCTCACCGAAACCGCGCTCGACCGGGCGTTCGCCTTTTATCAGACGAACAAATCCATCCCCGGCGCGCTGGCCGCGGCGGGCCTGAAAGGCAGCGATTTCATCACCGGCTGGAAGCGGCGCGAGGAACCGTTGGACATCGGGTTCGTCGACGAGGCCAGCATGCTCGACACCCGCCAGATGGACGATCTCAAGGAGATTTTCCCGACCCTCTTTCTGTTTGGCGATCCTGCGCAATTGGCCCCGGTCAACAGTTCGGGCGCGATGGTGTTCGAAACCCTACCCGAACAGTCCAAGCTGGAGTTGCACCGCATCCACCGGCAGGACGCCGACAACCCGATCCTTGATCTCGCGCACGCGCTGGCCGATCCGGCGCTGGAGTTCCACGACTTCGAGCAGATGATCGAAGATGCCGCGAAACGCGACGACCGTGTTCAATGGGCGCAGCGTGTGCAGGTCGATCTGATGGCGCGCAGCCCCGTGCTGGTCTGGCGCAACGCCACGCGCATCCGTCTGATCAACGCCTTCCGCGCCGTCCACGGAGCGCCCGACGACGCCTTGCTGGAAGGCGAGCCGCTGATCTGCGACGGCATCGAACTACCGCTCAAGCACCGCAAGAAACGCCTCGATCTTGAGGCGCGCGGCCTCATCAAGGGCGCACAGGTGATCTATCTGGGACCGGGCCGCAAACCCGGCTTTTCGCGCCTGCACGTCATGGGTGCCGAAGACCCTCAGATCAGCGCCGCCAGCATCGTCAAAATCGAAAAGCCGGGCGAAGAAGAACCGTTCATTCCCTTTGCCGCCAACATGGGCGCCACCTTCCTGCACGGTGCTGCCGTCACCATCCACAAGGCGCAAGGTTCGCAGTGGAAGGACGTGCAGGTCTTTGCCCCCGACCTCTACGCCGCTGCCCGGATGGGGCGCAGTGAGGCGGGTCAACCGCTGTGGAAACGCCTCGCCTATGTCGCCATTACCCGCGCCGAAGAGCGCCTGCACTGGGTCGTGCGCAACCGCCTGTCCAAGCCCGAATATGCGCTGCGCGTCGACGATCTGCGCACGAAACCGGTGCCACTGACATTGGAGGCCAGCGAAGAATGAAATCCATCCTCATCACTGGCGCCAGCTCTGGCATCGGGCGTGCAACGGCGCTGGAATTTCTTAGCGAAGGCTGGCGTGTCGGCCTGCTCGCCCGCCGCAAAGACCGGCTGAGCGAAATCGCAGACGCGCATGAAAACGCCATCCCCCTGCCCTGCGATGTGACCAATCCGGACGCAATGCAGCGCGCCTTTGCACAATTCAGCGAAGCCGCTGGCCGCCTCGACGCGCTTTTCAACAACGCTGGCACATTCGGCCCATCTGCCCCCATCGACGAAATCTCGCTGGACGAGTTCGATCGCGTGGTGAACGTCAACCTACGCGGCATGTTCATCGCCGCGCGCCTCGCCTTTGCGCAGATGCGCGGGCAATCGCCGCAGGGCGGGCGGATCATCAACAACGGCTCGCTTTCGGCGCATGTCCCGCGCTCCGGCTCGATCTGCTACACCACGACCAAGCACGCGATCACCGGCATGACGCGCACCCTGTCGCTGGATGGTCGCCCCTATGATATTGCCTGCGGGCAGATCGACATCGGCAACGCGACCAGCGAAATGGTGTCGAACCTCAAGGCGACTCAGCCCGAAATGCCGGTGATGGACACAATCCACGCCGCGCGCTCGGTCCTGCACATGGCCCAGCTTCCTCTAGAGGCAAACGTTCAATTCATGACCGTCATGGCGACGAAAATGCCCTATATCGGACGCGGCTGACCACGCCTGCGCATCGTCTGGCTTTAATAATCCGGTATTGGGTAGCAAACGCACCAAGATGTTTGAATCCACCGCGTCCTTGTTTTTCTAGGTTTCCCAATGCGGGACAGACAATTAACGACGCGCTGCTGGCGCTCCGCAAGACAGGCGCAGCCGAAGGCAAGTTGGCTGTGCTGTTGCTGGGTATGCGCAATGTTCCACTGGCCGCGTTGGGTCAGGACAGGCCCTTCAAGCGGGGTGACACGCAGCAACTGGTCACGACGGCACTCAGGGAAGGCTTCAAAACCAATTCAGACCTTGAACCTCGTGCCCTGTTAAAACACACAGGGCGGCTGCTAACCGCATATATCACAGCCTGTTGAATTCAGAGTCAAAGCGCCCAATCGGAAATGAATTTAGTGAGCGCAGTCGCTTGCGATTCCGTTTTTCTTCAAGCGATGTCACGGATGCGGATCGGACCGTCATCGGCCTTTTGCTGTCCGGTCGCGACCGGCTGGGCCGATCGCGCCGGGTTGAGCTTCGCGATGTCTGGGGTGCAATCCAGTATATCGTGGCGACGGGTTGCTTGCGGAAATGAACTGGGCGTTGGCTGTTCTGACGCGCTCTGCAGAAGGCCGTGGCAGCACGCCCACAGCTGATGTGATAAACAGCCAAAGCGTGAAAACCACCGAGAATGGTGGGATTTTGGGCTGTGAAGTCCCCCTCTCGCACATGCAAGCGTATGCGGTGGGTCTGACAGCCTGTTCTGTGGCCGCCGGTTCCGCATTCTGAACGTGATTGATGACTTGGGCCGGGAATGTCTGGCGAAAGTTGTTTATAGTCGTGGCGCCGATATTCCCGCCTCTCTGGTCTGACACCGGCGGAATATGCTGAGGGGTGAAAGTAAGTCCAAAACCTGAACACGGCTAGTTCATAAACGAGAACTCAGAGGGGAACAGGTCAAATCGAGAGCGATCCGACCAGTTCATCCAGTATTGATTTGCGAGATAGTTTGCCAATTTGCGCGCTGTCTTGCAGCTTTTGCCAAGGTCGATTGCCTTAAGGCGCCCAGCGCGGTTTTTTCAACCACGCGACTATCAAGCAGGGTGGATACAATGCCCATTTTGAGCGGCGGCCTAAACAGGTGGCCCCAACTCTTTAATCTTTAGGAAGAGATGGAGTGTTTTGGACAAAGTATCGCCGCAGGATCTATTATTCGGCCGAGCAGCGTGCGCAGATCTGGGATCATTGGCTGCGCGGCTAGCCGATGAGCTCGATTAGCCGTGCGTTTGAGCATCAGTCATCGTCGGCAAGCAGGCTTGCCGCCCGCTGCTCTTCATGTCCTGCTCGGCTACGTTTACAACACAATGTGTTACAGACCTGATAGGCAGATCAGCAAGACAGACGTTATCGACGAAGTTGGGGTGTAAATTGAATATTGCGAGAAACCGCGCTCGTTGGGATCTGAAAAACGACAAGGCGATGGCTCAGGCCGTTCGACACGCTCGAATCCCTCTTTGCATCTCGGATCCGTGCCTCCCCGATAATCCCATTGTTTTTGCCAATTCAGCGTTTCTCGATTTGACGGGTTATTGCGAAGACGAGGTCATCGGTAAAAACTGCAGAATCCTACAAGGTCAAGACACGACAGAAGAGAGCATCGATTCCGTGCGATGCGCCATCGAAGCCCAAAGGGTCGAAACTGTCGAAATACTGAACTATCGCAAAGATGGCTCCAGCTTTGTAAATGCCCTCCAGATCGGCCCGATCCTGGACGACGACGGGAAGCTGGTGTTTTATTTCGGATCACAACTGGACGTCACGGCAAAGCGGGATGCAGAGCGTCGATCACGCCAGCTTGCCGACGATGAACTCGTTCATAGGCTGCGAAACATAGTCAATGTGATGAACGTCGTTATCAGGATGACAGCGCGCGAGGAACAGGATGCCAAAGTTCTGGGGTCCATCGTAGCTGAACGGCTCCGGATATTAAGTGATGCACACTTTCAAACAATTAACCGGCCACATGACCAGAATCTGAGCTTGAGAGAGCTCGCGCAGACGATATTGCTCGCCTATTCTCCCAAGAGCGCACAGCAGTTCAACCTTGACGGACCTGACCTAATCCTTCCCATGCATCTGCTTTCGTGCATTTCTCTTAGCTTGCATGAGTTGGCGACAAACTCTGTGAAATACGGCGCGCTCGGTGTTGAAGAGGGAAAGGTCAATGTCGATTGGGTGGTTCAGGCTGTCGGTGAGAACAGCAAGCTTGAGTTCAGGTGGTGTGAAACAGATGGTCCGAGCGTCGCAAAGCCAGAACGGCAAAGCGGCTCTAAAATCGTCAACGATCTGATTGCGGCTGTGGGCGGCTCAATTGAGTTGCACTGGAAAGAGACCGGATTGATTGTTGAGGCTGAATTTCCTTTGTAACTGCCAGACGGAATAGCCGGTTTGCCATGCGTGTCCGTCGTTCACGGCAATCTTTGCAAAGAGCCGCTAGGCGCAGCGGCAGAGAACGTCGGCATACGAGGCCAGTTTAATCTACCTTTGACATCCAGACATTGCGCGCCAATCAATATAGTGCATCGTGCAGCCCCATCACCTTAGCGCACACGAAAACGGGGCGGATTTCTCCGCCCCGTTTCGTCGTTGCAGTCGGCTGCGGATCAGAAGCCGACGACGAGGGACACGTTAAGCGATGTATCGGTATCATCGCGACCGGGCAGCGGATCACTGTTCCATTCGGTCCGCAGGCTGGTACGGGTGGCCAGGCTCTTGGACAGCTTGAAGGTCACGCCCAGATCGTTAACGACCAGCGTGTCGTTGTCCGAGAACAGCACGTCAGTGTCGTTCGACAGGAACGCGTATTCGTTGATCTTCTGGTAGAGACGCGAGGACGCGATGCCTGCGATTTCGGTGGTGTCGTTGCCAAGCTGGTCCTCGATATAGCGCACGCCGGGGCCCGCCTGAACGCGCCATGCGGTCTGCGGAGTGTTGATGATCCGGTATCCCGGACCTGCGCCCAAGAACGCGTCCCATTTGTTGGACGCAAAGCCGTCATAGCGCACGGTGCCAACACCGAAGATATAGGCATTTTCGGTGACGTAGCGGTTCACGTCATAGGTGGCGAACGCCTCTTCCTTGTT
>RCMY010005864.1_pt1 | contig 10361 bp, 9 predicted proteins | sample 2041341 | NCBI WGS metagenome assembly RCMY01 (sample SAMN09708234, study PRJNA481090) | Marine sediment metagenome, whole genome shotgun sequencing project.
ACAGATGTAGATGCCGACCTTGCCGACCGCGGTGTCGAACACTGGGTAACCGAGGTTGCCGGGGCGGAAGTAGAACTTCTCCCAGAACCCCTTGACCTGCGGGATGTGGTTCTTGCGGTACTTGCCTAGGTACGACCCGTCGGCGTCGATGATGGCAGCGGTGTTGTAGAGCACACCCGCCTGCTCCTCTTCGTACATAGGAAGCACGGTCACCATCTCGTACTTCTTGGCCAGCTCCTGGAACCGTTTTGTCGTCGGGCCATCGGGGATGGCCTCGGCGTACCCGTAGTACTCGGTCTCCTGCACTTGACAGAAGTACGGTCCGTAAAAAAGCTCCTGGAAACAGATGACCTGCGTACCCTGTTCGGCAGCCTCAGCCATGTACTTCTCGTGGAGTTCGATCATCGACTCCTTGTCGCCGGTCCACCCCGTCTGAAGGATTGCTGCTCTCACCATACGTGCCACGACATTTGCTCCCTGATCGATGATGTGATGTGACCGAGACCACATCGGCCATTTGCGCCCAGTATGTTCGGCGGTTTCGACTAGCACAAGACCGGTTTTGTAATGTACAAAAGTCTTTCGTGACCGACGAAATCCTCGAAGTGATCACTGCCGAGTGCCGATCACGACATGGCGCTCGAGGCGCAGACCTGAATGCAGCGAAGATCGCCGCCGTCGTCGGACGAATCATCAGCCGAGGCATCATTCTCCCCGGACAGCACCTGCCGACGGTCCGAGCACTGGCAAAGTCGCTTCGCGTCAGCACGAGCACGGTGTCGGACGCCTGGAAGATTCTGCAGGCGCATGCCGTGATCTCGACCGACAGACGGCGAGGCACCATCGTGCGTTCCACCCGGGGCCATGTCGACGGTCGGTATTGGCATGTTCCCGTCGCGCCGGGAACCCTCGATCTCGACCTGAGCACCGGCACACCCGACGCTGCCCTCCTGCCACCACTTGGACCCGCCTTGTCGAAGATGCAGGTGGACTTGCCGGTCACCTCGTACCTCGATGACCCCGTCGTGCCGGAGCTCGAAACGTTGCTTCGACAACGGTGGCCCTTCGTGCCCGAAACGCTGACGATCGTCGATGGCGCACAAGACGCGCTCGATCGCATCGTCCAAGCTTCGGTAAACCTGGGCGATGTCGTGATCGTCGAAGAACCGACGTTTCCGCCGATCCTCGACATGCTCGAAGTCGCCGGCGCCCACATCGTCGGGCTCGAGCTCGACGCCGAGGGGATTCCGATCGATGCGCTTCGCCACGCCTTGGAACTCGATCCAGTTGCGGTCTTTCTGCAACCTCGATCACACAACCCGAGCAGCGTCACGATGTCGCGAGATCGAGCCAAGGACATCGCCGAGCTAGTCGGGGGGCGCCAGATCGTCGTCGTCGAAGACGACCACTCGGGCGACATTTCGGGTGCCGAGCTCGCGAGCGTCGGCGAGTACATCCCCGACCAGACCGTCCACATCCACAGTTTCTCGAAATCACACGGCCCCGACCTTCGCCTCGCGGCGGTTGGCGGCACCGGGTCTGTGCTCGGTCCACTGATCAGGCGACGACACCTCGGCCCGGCGTGGACCAGTCGTCTGCTCCAGTATCTGTTGTTGTCAATGCTCGCCGATCGAACCGCGATGCGGATCGTCGAAAAAGCAGCGAAGACCTACCAGGTTCGAAGGACGCTGCTCGCCGACGCGCTGACCGCCGAGGGTTTGGCGCCGAACCCCGGAACCGGGATGAACCTGTGGGTTCCCGTGCCCAACGAGCAGCTGACGATGGTGACCCTTGCCGCGCACGGGATCGGAGTGGCACCCGGACGTCCCTTCATGGTCGCCAAGACCGAGCAGGATCACATTCGCATCACCACAGCCTCAGTGGCCGACGGTCACCGAGACCTCGCCGCCAACATCGCACAAGCAGCGAGCGGGCGGTTCTGACGTCAACGTGCCGATTCGCTGCAGGGTCAACGACGCTTCAGCTGGCTCACATCTCGCACGGCGCCGCGATCGGCCGATGTGGTCATCGCCGCGTATGCCTGCAGGGCTTGCGACACGACACGATCGCGATCGACCGGAGTGAACGCATCCTCGCCTCGATCGAGCTGTGCGTGACGACGAGCAGCGAGGACTTCATCGTCGACGTCGAGCGTGATGAGACGGTGCGGAATGTCGAAGGTGATGATGTCGCCGTTCTCGACGAGCGCAATCAACCCGCCGTCGGCTGCCTCGGGCGAGCAGTGGCCGACCGACAGTCCCGAGGTTCCGCCGGAGAAGCGGCCGTCGGTGAGCAGTGCACATTCCTTCCCCAGACCACGACTTTTGATGTAGGTCGTGGGGTACAGCATCTCCTGCATGCCCGGACCGCCCTTGGGGCCTTCGTACCGGACGACGACGACATCACCGCTCTGCACGTCTTCGAGAACACCTTCCATGGCGTCTTCTTGCGATTCGTACACCCGTGCTGGTCCGCTGAACTTCCAGATTGACTCATCGACCCCGGCGGTCTTGACGATGCACCCATCCTTGGCGAGGTTGCCGAACAACACGGCAAGCCCACCCTCGCTCGAGTACGCGTGCTCGACCGAACGGATGCAACCGCTCTCTCGATCGATATCCAACGTGTCCCAGCGCGTGGACTGGCTGAACGCCGTCTGCGTGGGTATGCCGGCCGGCCCAGCACGGAAGAACGTCTGCACCTCTTCGGAGGGGTCGACGGCGATGTCCCACTGCCTGATCGCGTCGTCCCAGGTCTTGCTGTGAATCGTGTGGACGGATGAATCGATGATTCCGCCGCGGGCGAGTTCACCCATGATCGCCGGAACCCCACCCGCCCGATGCACGTCCTCGACGTGATACTCCTGTACCGACGGGGCAACCTTGCACAGATTCGGCACTCGTCGACTGAGTGCGTCTATGTCGGCCATCTTGAAGTCGACACCACCTTCCTCGGCTGCGGCGAGCAAGTGCAAGATCGTGTTCGTCGAGCCGCCCATCGCGATGTCGAGACACATCGCATTCGCGAAGGCCTGTTTCGTGGCGACATTTCGCGGGATGACCGATTCATCACCTTTTACGTAGTAGCGATTCGCAATGTCGACGATGAGCCGACCTGCTTCGAGAAAAAGTCGTTTTCGGTCGGAATGGGTTGCAAGGGTCGTGCCGTTGCCAGGCAACGACAGGCCGAGCGCTTCGGTGAGGCAGTTCATCGAGTTGGCCGTGAACATGCCCGAACACGAACCACACGTCGGACACGCCGACCGCTCGATCTGCTCGACGACCTCATCGGACACGTTGCTGTCGCCAGCCTTCATCATGGCGTCGATCAGGTCGACCTTGACCTCTTCACCAGCGAGCCGGGTTTTACCGGCCTCCATCGGCCCACCGGACACGAAGACCGCAGGAATGTTGAGGCGCATCGCGGCCATCAACATGCCCGGTGTGATCTTGTCGCAGTTGCTGATGCAGACAAGTGCATCGGCCTTGTGCCCATTGACCATGTACTCGACCGAATCGGCGATCAGTTCACGACTCGGCAGGCTGTAGAGCATGCCTGAATGGCCCATCGCGATCCCGTCGTCGACAGCGATCGTGTTGAACTCCTTGGCCACGCCACCAGCTGCTTCGATCTCTCGAGCAACGAGCTGACCCATGTCCTTCAAGTGCACGTGGCCGGGCACGAATTGGGTGAATGAGTTCGCCACCGCGACGATCGGCTTGTCGAAATCGTCGTCCGTCATTCCCGTGGCACGCCAGAGCGCCCTGGCACCAGCCATGTTGCGGCCGGAAGTGGATTCATGAGAGCGGTACGTCGACATACACCAAGTCTATTGAAGGGCTTTGTCGATGTCCGCTTCGTCGAGCTGCCACCCGCTCGATTGATGCCGCCTGCTCGTCAGCCGTTGTTGAATCGGCGAAGATCCTCGTCGAGCTGCGACGCTTCGGATTGCGCAGTCTTGGCAAAGCTCACATGAACGGCTCGCTGCAGGACGCGACCAAGAAGCGAAACACCGACGACAAGCGCAACAATCACCAGCATTGAGTTCGCCACCACTTCGATCATCAACATCATCTGCCTCCACGTCATCGTTTCCGTACCCGAAACTGATCGACAGCGGAGCCGCGAGGTTGAGCGACGTCACGCAGATCGGGTGACCAACACTCATCTTCCACCGAGAATTTGCCGATGGATGTGTATGGGATATGAACGACGCCTCTTCACGAGAACAGACGTAGAAGTGCAGGGCTCGCTTCACTGGGCCACCAAACGTCGAATCGGCGGAATCAAGCAGCACGAAGTACCGATGACGACCGTCGACTTGTCGGTCAATGGCGCCAGGCTCGTCGTCGACGGAAGAACTCCGCTGCCCGTCGGGGCGTCATGTCGGATCTGTTTTGCTGGCGAATCGAGTCCGGCCCGAGTGCGAACCGTACAGACCAACGCCGAGGGTATGAAACTGCTCAGCGTGCAGCTCGAGGATGCGGGTCTCGGTTTCATGCAAGTGATCGATCAATGGGTCACCTCGCGCGAAAACGGCTGGCAATACGACGACAGCGGGTGGTCGGGAGTCGGGGTCGTCGACGACCTCTTCGCCGACCGCAGCTGACCTCGGTCAGACCTCGAGAATCACCGCGTCGCCCTGACCGCCGCCCCCACACAACCCCGCTGCTCCGATGCCGCCGCCTCGACGACGAAGCTCGTGGGCTACCGTAAGCGCAATGCGGTTGCCGGACATGCCCAGTGGATGACCAATGGCGATCGCGCCACCGTTGACGTTCACATTCTCGTCGGTGATGCCGAGTTCGGCCATCGAGCCAATCGCCACCGCAGCGAAGGCCTCGTTGATCTCGAAGAGGTCGATGTCAGCAATCGAGACTCCCGCTCGTTCAGCCGCGGCCTGAATGGCTCGCGATGGCTGATGCAGCAGCGAACAGTTATCGGGCCCCGCCACCATTCCGTAACCACGCACTGTTGCGAGGACTTCGACGCCCAGGCGTTCCGCCGTCGCTCGCGTCGTGACGACCATTGCTGACGCGCCATCGGACAGCTGAGACGCATTGCCCGCAGTGATGACACCGTCGGCGTTGAACGCCGCACGGAGGCTTCCGAGCGATGCGGCATCGGTCCCGGACCGAACACCTTCATCGGCAGCGAAGTCGATCGGGTCGGCCCGACGTTGCGGCACCGACACAGGCACGATCTCGCTGTCGAGCACTCCATCTTTGATCGCACGCGCGGCACGGTCGTGCGATTGCGCAGCGTAGTGGTCTTGCGCCTCTCGATCGATGGTCTGGGCCATAGCGTAGAGGTCGGTGGCCTCCCCCATGATCTTCGATTCGATCGCACAGGTGAGTCCATCGAACTGGAGGGAATCGACGAGTTCGCCGGTGCCGTAGCCATACCCGCGACGGCTTTTCATGAGCAGATGTGGTGAGTTGCTCATCGATTCCATGCCGCCAGCGACCACCACTTCGGCCTGGCCGGTCTGGAGCAACATCGACGCGTAGTTGATGGCCTGCAGTCCTGACAGACAGACTTTGTTCACCGTGACTGCGTCGGTGTGAAGCGGCAGCCCGCCTTTGACCGCAGCGTTCCGTGCTGCCGATTGCCCCTCTCCTGCGGTGAGGACGTGGCCCATGACCACCTTGTCGACCGAATCGGCCGACACTCCGCTCGATGCGAGTGCCCCGGCAATGGCGATGCCACCGAGGTCGGTCGCTGAAAAGCCACTGAGTGTTCCGTTGAACTTGCCAATTGGTGTTCGGGCGCCGTTGACGATGACGATGTCGGTGGGCTGATCTGTCTGTGTGGTCATGACGTCAATCCTTCGATGTGCTGGTCGTTGAGAAGTTCGGTGAGCAGCTCGCGTGCTGCGTGATTTGGAGAGATCTCGGCCGCTTCGGCGCGCCGAATGGCATCTGCACCGACAGTATCAAGGGCCCGCTCGGTGGCCGCCGCAAGTGCTTGGGTGATACGAGCGAAAACTTCGGTTCGAATGCGGTGTGTCCGGCGCGTCCCACGCTGACCGGTCTCGTCCAAGTGCGCAAGGTGTTGCTCGACCATCGACCAGACCTCGTCGTTGCCTTCGCCGTTGAGTGCCGAGGCCATGACAATCGGCGGCCGGTAACCGGTGCTCGATTCCTGGCCCGTCATGTGGCTGAGGTCGAGCATCAGGTCGAGATCACGGCGAACGTCGTTCGCTCCGGGCCGGTCGGCTTTGTTGACGACGAAGACATCGGCGACTTCGAGCAGTCCCGCTTTGTTTGCTTGGACGGCGTCACCCATTCCAGGTGTCAGAACAACCACGGCGGTGTCCGCCGCACCCACGACGTCGACCTCGACCTGGCCCACACCAACGGTTTCGATGATCACCGGGTCGTACCCGCACGCATCGAAGAGCCGGACGGCCAGTGGAACGGCCAGTGCCAACCCGCCCGAGTGTCCTCGAGTGGCCATCGACCGAATGAACGGAGACGCGGCCCGGGGAAGATCGTCACCGTCGTCGGAGCGTCGCGCCGTGCCCATCGTCGGAGAGATTGTGTCGTCCATGCGAATGCGATCGCCAAGGATCGCTCCGCCGGTGAGCGGTGATGATGGGTCGACGGCGAGCACAGCTGGCCTGCGACCCGATGACACGAGATCGGTGACCAGTTGCCCGACGAGCGTCGACTTCCCCGATCCAGGAGCTCCGGTGATCCCGACGATGTGTGCGGCACCAGCATCGAGGTGGGCCAATTCGCTGATCTCATCGGCCTCGGCGCCACCCCGCTCGACCATCGTCAGAAGGCGCCCGAGGGCACGCCGCTCTCCGGCTCGCGCAGCGGCATAGAGCTCGTCGACGGAGCGGACACGACGAGCCATCGTCAGTTGACGCGCGCGACGGCGTCGCGGATTGTGTTGGCCACATCTTCGGCCGATGCGCCGGGTCCGATCACTGCGGCAACCCCGGCGTCGAGCAACGGCTGGACATCTTGTTCGGGGACGATGCCTCCCACCACAACAGGTGTGTCGAGTTCGGCGTCTTCGATCGCCTTGACCATTGCCGGCGCCAGCGTCATGTGCCCGGCATTGTGCATCGACAGCCCAATGGCATCGGCGTCCTCCTGTTCAGCAGCGGCAACGATGCTCTCGGTGGTCTGGCGAAGACCGAGGTAGATGACCTCCATCCCCGCATCACGCAGAATGCGGGCGACGACCTTGAGCCCTCGATCGTGACCGTCGAGACCGAGCTTGGCAAGCAGTACACGGATCTGTGGTTCGTCGCTCATCGACTGCTCCTGTCGTTGTTCATCTAGATGATCGCTTTCTCGACATACGTACCGAACACCGATTCCATCGCCATGACCACTTCTTCGAGAGTTGCGTAGGCCTTGACCGCATCGAGTATCGACGGCATCACGTTCGTGTCCGGATCTGTCGCAGCAGCGGTCACCGCAGCCAACGTTCGTTCGACATCGGCGTTATTGCGTCGCAGTTTCACGTCGTCGAGTCGTTTGCGCTGATAGGCCTCGACCTCGGCACCGATTCGGAGAAGTTCTTTGTCGCCGTCATCGCCGTCGGTGAATTCGTTTACGCCCACGATGATTCGATTGCCGTTGTTGACCTCTCGCTCGAACCGATATGCCGAGTCAGCGATCTCGCCGACGAAGTAGCCGTTTTCGATGCCTGCATAAACACCTTCGAGAATCGACCCTTGTCCGAGATCGTCGAGGTGCGTGAATATCTCCTCGGCCTGCCGCTCCATCTCGTCGGTCATCCATTCGACGTAGTCGCTGCCTCCCAATGGGTCGGCCACGTTCGTCACACCCGTCTCGTGCGCGACGATCTGTTGCGTGCGCAAGGCAATCCGCGCCGCCTTTTCTGTGGGCAACGCCAAGGCTTCGTCGAAGCTGTCCGTGTGCAGCGACTGCGTACCACCGAGTGCTCCGGCAAGCGCCTGAATCGCAACGCGGGCGATGTTGATCTCGGGTTGCTGAGCCGTGAGCGAGACACCGGCGGTCTGCGTGTGGAATCGGCACAACATCGAGCGCTCTTGGGTCGCGCCGTAGCGCTCCTTCATCCAACGCGCCCAAATTCGGCGAGCGGCGCGAAACTTGCCGATCTCTTCGAAGAAGTCACTGTGGCTGTTGAAGAAGAAACTCAACCGCCCGGCGAACTCATCGACATCGACGCCCGCAGCGGTGGCGGCCTCGACATACGCAAATCCGTTAGCGAGCGTGAAGGCGAGCTCTTCTGCAGCGGTGCTGCCGGCCTCGCGGATGTGGTAGCCGCTAATCGAAACCGGGTGAAATCGTGGCATCTCGGCGCACGTGTAGCTGATCATGTCGGTCACGATCCGTACGCTCGGACGCGGCGGGTAGATGTACTCCTTTTGTGCCTGATATTCCTTAAAGATGTCATTCTGAATCGTGCCTGCGAGTTGCTCGGTGCCAATACCGTTCTTTTCTGCCACGGCCACGTACATGGCGAGGATGATCGCTGCAGGACCGTTGATGGTCATCGAGGTGGAGACGCCAGACAGGTCGATGTCGGCGAAGAGGTCCTCCATGTCGGCGAGCGTGTCGATGGCGACACCTGCCCGTCCCACCTCACCAAGAGCCCACGAACTGTCGGAATCACGACCCATGAGCGTGGGCATGTCGAAGGCTGTCGAGAGCCCGGTTCCACCGTTGCGAAGGATGTCCTTGAATCTGGCGTTGGTGTCTTCGGCAGTGCCGAAGCCCGCGAACATTCGCATCGTCCAGAGTCGGCTGCGATACATCGAGGGGTAGACGCCTCGCGTATACGGGTATTCGCCGGGGTACGGACCGTCGCCGTACACCGGCTCCACGGGTACACCCGACATCGTTTCGAATGGGGTGTCGCGGAGCTGGGACTCGTCGTATCGCTTGCGCCATTCGTCGTACCCCGGTCGTGGATCACTCATTGGAGTTCCCTTTCGCATCGGTTCGGATCGAGCCGATCACGCTGTCGCCAGCTGACGCTCGGACGTTCGTAAGGTCTGCGTTCAGCTCGATGAGGTCTTCGTCGGCGATATCGCCCATGCCCCATCGAATCGATTCGAGCGCAGCGGTTGCTTCGCCGAGCATTCGACGGCCCTGCGCGGTCAGCGTGGCCAACGTCGCCCGTCGATCATCGGGGTGAGGGCTTCGTAGGACATGCCCGTCGCGCTCGAGTCGGTCGATCGTGCTCGTGACGCTGGTTGGGTGTACCTGCAACCGTTCGCCCATGCGCGCCATCGCCATTGAGTTATTGCGGGAAAAACTCAACAAGGCCAACGCCTCGTAGCGGCTGAAGGTGAGCGAGAAGTCAGCGAGGGCCGCGTTGATACGACCGAGAACGATCTGGTGTGCCCGGGCGAGCGAGGTGGCAGACACCATTGCATCGACCTCGCCCAAACCATCGTCGACCCAATTTCGGCGGGCCTCAGCCACGAGGTCCATGTCGCTCGATCGTGCACGATCTTCCATGAGATCAGATTACCAGGGTCATCCAATAGTCGGATGTCCTACTATCTGTTTCCACCACTATTGTCTTCCCCCACACCGCTCGGTCCGGCCAGGCGCGCGGCGATCGTTGCTGCTTCGTCATCAATCGAGTTGTCGAGAAGTGCGTTGAGGGTCATCTCGATCGGTTTGGTGAAGAACGACGTTGCCCTCGCGTGGGCGTCGACGTCGGCCCAGTTCTGTTCGCCGACCTGTTTCAGAACCACATGGAGGGTGATCTGCACGCCTTTCTGTTCGGTGCGGATGGTCATACCCGGCCGTGCCGAGGCGACCTTTGCTCGGCCATCGACCCGCCCCATCGCCGTGTCCATGGCAAATCGAAAGCTCGTGAGATTGCCGATCGGGTCGTGGCGCGGTTCTCGAAGATCCTCGATACCGGCCACGCCTTCCCAGGTAGTCAGCCGCTGCAACGATGTCCACGCATCGTCGAGTGAGGTGGTGATGGTCACCGCTGTCCGAGCCATGTGCCCCTCCCCTGGAACTCCGTTGACAGTAGCCGAGCAAGCGACCACAACAAGTGGGGTGATCGAGCAGATGTATCAGAGTAGATGTATCAGAAACGCACGATCGAGCTACCGTCAAACAATGCCATCACTCCCGAAGTCGTCTCGACGGGGAACGAAACAGCTTTTGCTCTTCGCCGTCATCACGCTCTTGTCCACCGCGGCGGCCACGGCGACCGCACAAGGCCAACAGGCACTCAAACTCCCACTACCCGCCGGTTCCGTGGTCGTGTATGCCGACGAAACATATGGCGATGGGAGTGAACACCCGACGTCGGGCGCAATCGCGTTCGATCTCGGCGCTGGCGATGGCGACTCCAACTTCCAAGTGCTCGCGATTGGTGACGGA
>RCMY010005865.1_pt1 | contig 10360 bp, 8 predicted proteins | sample 2041341 | NCBI WGS metagenome assembly RCMY01 (sample SAMN09708234, study PRJNA481090) | Marine sediment metagenome, whole genome shotgun sequencing project.
TGGTCCGGTCACCGCCTCCGGTTCCTGGGTCGCAGCGGTGTTGGGGTCCTGCGTGAGGTCGGTGGCCAGTGGGCGGGTGCCGTTGATCAATGTCGTCACCGCAGCATCGTCGGCGTTCGGCTGCGTCATGTACAGGTGGAGGAGTTGGAACAACACCTCGAGATCGTCGGATGCGACCGTCGCGTCGAAACCCTCTGCTACCTCGTCGATGTACGGCGCAACCGAGACGGTCTTGTCGGCCAAGAACCGGTCGAGGGTGACCTTGTTGAAGTCGCCCACGCCGCTGTCGCCGACGATTCGCGGTACGAGCTGTGCTTCGACCGTGTCTGCCGGGTCCTCGATCGACCAGCCACCCGGACTGCTGGCCCGCAGGGAAACCTCGTTCGTGACGATCTGTGTTTCGACCATCGCCACGCGGACGCCGTTTTCGAACTCCAGAATTCGTGCCGGTGTTCCGTCGAAGGTGATCTCGCGAAGCTCGCGGCGATCGATGATCTCGACTTCTGCGGGAGCATCGATGAGCGAATCGATGACGGTGTTGTCGGTGACGCGTGCTTCGATGTCGCCCGAGCGAACGCGGTCGAGGGTCGTGGTCAATTCGTCGACGGTGGGCAGCACCCCATCTGCGGTGGCGGGGCCGGCGACGATGACCAACGGCTCGGTTGCGTCGACGCGGGCCTGGAACGTTGCTTCGACCTGCTCGAGGGTCATCTCGTCGAGCAGGCGGACGTAGAGGTCGCGATCATCGATCGCCGTCTGGATCGGTGCTTGGCTCAGGAAGTGGGCGACGTAGTCGTCGGCGTAGGCGCTGTCCTGTTTTGACTCTCGCTGGTCGTAGGTCTGTTGCACCGAGCTGTGGAACTCGGTGACAGCCCGATCGAGTTCTGCTTGGTCGAAGCCGTTGCGGCGGCCTCGTTCGACTTCGACCAGTAACGCCTCGAGCGTGGCGAGGGCGTTGTCGGGATCGGTATAGGCGAAGAGCCCTCCCGTCTGCTGTTCTCGGGCAAACGGATTCGACGCTCCGGAGGCGTCGTAGAACGGCGTGTCGCCGCGCTGGACATCCTCGCTGAGTCGATTCGACAACATCAGCAACGCAAGGTTGTGGGCGAGGTCTTCGCGAATCGGACCGATGGTTGCGTAGGGCTCGGCGGGGAGCGGATAGTTGAGCTCGACGAACGTGTCGGAGTTTTCGGGATCGGCCAGGCGGATGAAGGTCGGTTCGTCCGCGGGGGAGATGGTGACGGTTTCGCGCTCCGGAGCATCGCTCGGATTTTCGAGGTCCGAGAAGCGATCGACGATGCGGGCCTCCATGTCGTCGACGTCGACCTCGCCGACGACGACGACGGCCATCAGATCGGGGCGGTACCAGTCTTCGTAGAATCGCCGGATGGCCTCGGGCGTCATGTTGAGAATCGACTGCTCGCTACCGATCGGCAGACGATTCTCGTAGGGCGTCCCGGAGAGAAGTCGATCGAGAACCTGTTCGCGATAGCGCGACCAGAAGTCGGTGCGGCCGCGCCACTCTTCGACGACAACGCCGGCCTCGAGGTCGACCTGGTCCGGATCGATGTTGGCCAGGCTCGACCACTCGAAGAGCACGTCGTAGGCCGTATCGATGATTCCGTCGTCGTCGACGGGAATCTGCAATGTGTAGACGGTTTCCCCGAACGACGTGTACGCGTTGATATCGGCTCCGAACGCGGAGCCGAAGCTTTCGAGCACGCTGATGAGTTCGTTCGCCGGGTACGACTGCGTGCCGTTGAACAGCATGTGCTCGAGAAAGTGTGCGCCGCCGAGTTGCTCCTCGTCCTCCATGATCGAGCCGGCATTGATGGCAAGCCGCAGCGTGGCCCGCTCGCCCGGGTTGTCGTTGTTGCGGATGTAGTACTGCAGGCCGTTGTCGAGCGTTCCGCGACGAATATCAGGATCGATGCCGAGTGGTTCGTCGTCGTCGTCGAACGTCGGAAGGGTTGCCGGGGCGATGGTGGTGCCGGGTGGTGTGGTCGAGTCGGGCCGATCGTCGGCGGTCGTGTCACTGGCCGGGTCGACCGATGAGCTGCTCGCCGCATCGTCGTCCACATCGAGGCCGCCCGAACAGGCGGTTGCGATCATCGCGAGCACGACGAGGAACGCCGCGACGCGCGCTGATGCGCTTCGAGAGATTGGTACCGCCTGCTGCATACGTTTCCTTGTCATCGTCGCTGTCCCGTGGAGACCCTGAGATTCGTCCGCACGCTATGCGGGACAGTACCCGGAGCGGGGGTCGCCATCGCGTAACACCACTCGCAGTGGTGGCTGGTCTTCGGTGGTCTCTTCGATGTGATCAGCGAGAATGCTGATCAGTGTGGCCCAGTCTGCGGGGCAGCCGCCGGCGGGATCACCGCAGCGGTCCAGCAGCAAGACGTATCCCGATGCCTCGGGCAGGTCCCGTAGGACGTCGACCAATGCGTCCCAGTTCCCGCCCCAGTCAGCGAAGGCGCCGAGGGCGTCTCCGACGGTTTCGAGTAGACGGGTCTTGGTGTCGACGCCGCCGAGTGACGCGGAGAAGCACAGCCAATCGCGGGCCCGAACCTCGGCTGCGACCTGATCGACGGGCAGCTCTTGCGGCGCCACGTAGATGCCGGGAGCACGGTGAAACAGCACCCGGTCGAGCCAACTGTTCGGCATCGGCTCAGTCATGAAGCAACCAACTCGCGGAAAGAGTTGTAGTGGTCATCGGTGTAGTACAGCGCACCGTCCTCCCCGTGGACGAACCGCCGGGCGCCGCGATGCGAAAGCCCCGGCGTTTCGACCGTGAACTCCTCGTAGTGGCCCCGTGATCGGTCCGGCAGGATGCCCTCGCGGTTCTGAAACGTCGACCCATCCTGGCTGTACGGGTAGGGCGGTCCGTTCTGTATCAACCGCAGCGTGTCGAGCGCTTCGTCCGGGAGTTCGTCGAGTGTGATGGTCGGGAGGTCGGAGTACCGCACCGGCGGTGCCAGCGAGGGCGCAGCGAGGGTGGAGGTCGCCGTAGCGCCCGGTGTGGTGTCGAGCGCGGTCTGTGCCGTGTCGAGCGCCGTCGGTGTGGTGTCGAGCGCCGTCGGTGTGGTGTCGAGCGCCGTCGATGAACACGCGCTCGTACCGATCGCGACACCGACAGCGAGCAGCAGAACGAGCAGCCGTGCCGCCGAGAATCTGGACATCATGACCAAGAGGCTACGGTTCACACCCTCACGTCCGGTTGTCGGCCTACTAACCTCCGTCGCATGACCTTGACTGTCGCTTCCGCAAAATCTGTTTCGAGTTCCGCCGAGGTACGCGCGGTGGGCGTGCTCGAAGGTGATGTGCCCGACGGGTTCAGCGCCGATGTGCTCGAACGTCTTGGTTTCGAGGCCAAGGTCGGAACCACCACGATGCTGCCGAGTAGCGACGGGGCGAAAGCGGCGACCCTGCTCGTCGGGCTGGGCCCGGCCGCCGAACTCGACGCCCAGACACTGCGGCGGGTAGGAGTGGCGGTTGCCCGGGCCGCGACGCGTTGCAAGCACATCGCTTCCGAGGTGCTCGACGGGGTTCCCGGCGGTGTCGATGCCGTCGCGGCGGCACAGGCGTATGCCGAGGGTCTGTCGCTTGGCGCCTACAGCTACACGGAACTCAAGAGCGAACCGTCGCCGAACAAGCTGAGCAAGGTCTCCGAGGTCGGGGCATCGCCCCGAACGCTGGCGGCGATGAAGACCGGTCTCGGCATCGCCGAGGGTGTCCGATTCGCCCGCGACTTGGTCAACGAACCGGGTGGGTCCCTGACGCCACCGGCGTTCGCCCGCAAGGCGGCCCAGATGGCGCGCCAGGCAAACCTCACGGTCAAGGTGATGGACAAGAAGGCGATCGAGAAGGCCAAGCTCGGCGGCCTCCTCGGTGTGAATCGTGGTTCGTTCCAGCCGCCGCGACTCGTCCAGATCACCTACGAACCCGACGTCAAAGCCAAGGCCACCCTCGCTTTGGTCGGCAAGGGCATCACGTTCGACGCCGGTGGCCTGTCGATCAAGACCGGCACGGGCATGATGACGATGAAATGCGACATGGGCGGCGCTGCTGCAGTGCTCGGCGCAATGATGGCGCTTCCAATGGTGAAGCCCACCGTGCGCGTCGTGGCCTACGTGCCGATGACCGACAACATGCTCGGTCCCGACGCCACTCGACCCGGCGATGTTTTGACCATACGCAACGGCAAGACCGTCGAGGTGCTCAACACCGACGCCGAGGGTCGTTTGATCCTGGCCGACGGGTTGTCGCTTGCCTCCGAAGCCAAGCCCGATGCCATCGTCGACTTGGCCACCCTCACCGGCGCGTGCGTGGTTGCCTTGGGTCCCGAGTTCGCCGGGCTGATGGGGAACGACGACGACTTCGTCGCCAAGGTCGGAGCTGCGGCGACAGCGGTCGGGGAGCCCACGTGGCAACTGCCATTGCCCGACTCGTACCGAAAGATGCTCGATTCACCCGTGGCCGACATGAAGAACATCGGCGGCCCATACGCCGGAGCGTCCACGGCCGGACTGTTCCTGAAGGAGTTTGTGGCCGAGGGGATCCCCTGGACCCACATCGATCTCGCCGGCCCTGCGTTCACCGATGCCGACCACGACCTCGGCGTTCGCGGTGGCACCGGCTACGGCGTCAGGCTGTTGGTCGAGCTCGCCCGGACATTCTGACCATCGGTCGGCTCGGGACGGTTGCGGTGGGCGACCTCGTGAGCGAGCGCAGGGTGAAAGCGCCAGCGTCGCAGCTGTGCCTCGACGACGTCGGCCGATTCTCCGAGCAGTTCGAGGGTTTCGGCCAAGCGTGTTGCGTGTTCCTGCAGCTTGGTCGAGCTCGGCCGAACCAGCCGCGACTGCATCCATTCGTCGTGGACGTCGCGAGCCCGGTCGGGGAGTTTGCGCAGCTGCGACTGTGTCGCCGGAGGAAGCCGGCGGCGCACCTGCAGGGTCTGTCCGTCGATCGCTCGGGCCATGCCGAATTGGCACGCCCGGCCGAGCGATCGCATCAGCGATCCACTCCGCCCGGTGCCACCCAACCCGAGCGACAACGCGGTTGTCGCCAAGTCGAGCTCGAAGCCGAGCGGCGAATCGTCGAGTTCGTGGGCAAGGCGCCGCAACAGCCACACGGTGCTGGGGCCGAGGACACCGAGCCAAACCTGCTCGACGTAGTCCGAGCGGGGATCGACGCCGTGCTGGTCGATGATTGGATCGGGCCACGACTCGACGCGAAGGGTGTCGGACGTGTCAAAGGTGGGACGACGGGTACTAACCATTTGGGAGCACTTTTCAAAAAGATGGATCTTCTGGGGGGAGTGCAGACGAATGGGGAAGGAACGGGGAGTCGTAGTGGATCATCATAGTCTTTCAATGCATTTCATGCAATCTCCAATCTCGATCGGTCGTTTGACGGAAGGTCCGCCCAGAGTGGGTTGCGGTGTCGACGCTGGTCGACTGCGAGTGGGCGGGGCGCACGATGGAGCGTGAACCCGACGTCGCCCTGTTGGCGGCCGCCGCCGAGATCGTCGATGCCGCCGAGCGAATCGTGGTGCTGACGGGCGCCGGTATCTCGACCGATAGCGGTATTCCGGACTTCCGCGGCCCGAACGGACTCTGGACCAAGGACCCTGCGGCCGAAAAGGCCAGCAATATTCGCCACTACGTCAACGATCCGGAGGTGCGCCGGGCCAACTGGGCCCGCCGGGCTGCCGGCGAGCTGTGGGCGGACGTGGCCCCCAACGACGGGCACCGGGCCCTCGTGGCGTTACAGGATCGCGACAAGCTGCTGTCGCTCATCACCCAAAACGTCGACGAATTGCACCAACAGGCGGGGGTGCAGGCCGAGCGGGTCATCGAAATACACGGCACGACGCGAAAGGTCGCCTGTCTGCAGTGTGAGTATCGCGACGACATGCATGTCGCCTTGGAGCGGGTGCGTCGCGGCGAGGCCGACCCCGATTGTCCGCGCTGCGGTGGGTTGTTGAAGTCCGCCACGATTTCGTTCGGTCAGAATCTCAATCCGGGCGACCTCGATCGCGCGCAGGATGCCGCGTTCCGGAGCGATGTGTTCTTGGCGGTCGGCACGAGCTTGCAGGTGTACCCCATCAACGAAGCGGTGCCGCTGGCGGTGCAGAGCGGTGCCAGGCTGATCATCGTCAATGGTGAGCCCACGCCGTTCGATCACCTCGCGGATGTCATCCTCCACTCCGGTATCAGCCAAACCCTGCCTGGTCTGTGCGGGTGGGAACCGCGGTGACAACCGCGGGAGACGCGGAAGTCGTGGGAATGATGCTTCGCCCGACGGCGTTGGAAACGCTAATGCTGACCGACTAGGTAGGGTTTTGTCATGGCAACGTTCCGAGATCTCCTGAAAGACGCAAAGGCCGCGGTTGTCGAAACCGATCCGGCGGGCGCCGAAGCCTTGCTCGACAATGGCGCCGTGCTGCTCGACGTTCGTGAACCGGACGAGGTCGAACAGGGCGCCTTGGTCGACTCCATCCACATTCCCCGTGGTCATCTCGAAGCCCAGGTCGAGGCCCGGCTCACCGACAAGGCAGCGAAGGTGGTCGTCATGTGTGCCGGTGGTGTGCGTTCGGCTTTTGCCGCCCGAACGCTGCAAGAACTGGGCTACCAGGACGTGGTGTCCATGGATGGTGGTTTCAACCAGTGGAAGGACGAAGGGCGCTATTGGGAGACGCCTCGTCGTCTCGACGCCCGGCAGCGCAACCGCTACCAGCGCCACCTGCTCCTGCCCGAGGTCGGCGAAGCCGGCCAGCAGAAGCTGCTCGACGCTCGGGTGTTGCTGCTCGGAGCCGGTGGTCTCGGTTCGCCGGCGGCGCTGTACCTGGCTGCTGCAGGAGTCGGCACGATCGGCATCATCGACATGGACGTCGTCGACGAGTCGAACCTCCAACGCCAGATCCTTCACAACCAGGATCGTCTTGGCGATCGCAAGGTCGACTCGGCCAAGAAAACCCTCACGCTGTTGAACCCCGACGTCGACGTCGTCACCTACGACGTACGTCTCGGCGCCGACAACATCATGGACATTCTCGATGGCTACGACGTGGTGGTCGATGGGGCCGACAACTTCCCGAGCCGCTACCTGCTCAACGATGCCTCGGTGAAGCTCGGCATCCCGGTCGTGCACGGATCGATTTTCCGATTCGAGGGTCAGGTCACGGTGTTCGACCCCCGCCAGGGTCCCACCTACCGAGACATGTTGCCCGAAGCGCCGCCCGCTGAATTCGCACCCAGCTGCTCCGAAGCAGGCGTCCTCGGCGTCCTTCCCGGGATCGTCGGGAGTATCCAGGCGCTCGAGGCCATGAAATTGATCCTCGGTCTCGGCGACTCGCTTCGCGGCCGTCTCGTGGCCTTTGATGCGCTCGACATGACGTTCCACGAGTACAAGCTCAAGGTGGATCCGTCGAACGAGGTCACCTGGGACAACCGGGAGCGGATCCAGATCGTCGAGCTCGAAGGCCTGTGCATGCCCAACCTGTCGGTTGGCTGAACCGGTTCGGCAGACGGTGAACCACCGTCATCGCGGCGCCCGCCACTAGGTTTGCGCAATCGCTGAACCACAAATTCCTGTTGCGCGACAGAGCGCATTGCCCGAGGGGACCATTCCGATTGCCGTCGGATTGGTGGTCAACGGCGTGGCGACCTACGGGTTCCTCATCGCCGCCGCCCGATCACTGGGTGACGATCGCTACAGCGCGTTGGCGGTGTTGTGGACCATCGTCTTCATCCTCGGGCCAGGCTTTTTTCAGCCGCTCGAGCAAGAGGTCAGCCGAATCAGTGCCGACCGCGCCAGTCGAGGCGCTGGCGCCGCTCCGGTGGTCCGTCGCGCCGGAATCATCGGCGTCGCCATCTTCGCCGGCCTCACCGTGCTGCTCCTGGCGGCGGGGCCGATTCTGGTCCGAGAGCTGTTCCAGGGCGATTGGTGGCTCCTGTTCGCGCTCATCGTCACGATGGGTGCCTTCGGGGTCGGCGAACTTCTACGCGGCTTGCTGTCGGGGTATCACCGGTTCACCAACTACGCGCTGTACTTCGGTACGGAAGGGCTCGTGCGCGTGGTCCTGGCAGTGGTCATGCTGTGGCTGGGGGTCACCCACGCCGGGGTGTTCGGGCTCATCGTGGCATCGGGGCCGGCGGTTGCCGTGGTGGTGGCAGGCCGTGGGCAAAACCAGCTGCTGCAGCCCGGTCCGGAAGTGGAATGGATCGATCTCCGTCAGGCGCTCGGGTTCCTCCTGGCCGCTTCGCTGTTCGAGGCGTTCCTCCTCAACGTCGGCGTCGCCAGCGTCAACCTGCTGGCCGACGACAACCAGAAAGAAGCGGCAGGCGAGTTCCTCAACGGCATGCTGATGGCGCGGGTCCCGCTGTTCTTCTTTCAGGCCATCAAGGCGTCGCTCCTGCCGAAGTTGGCGGGCCTCGCCGGCCGGGGCGACTTCGTCGAGTTTCGGGCAACGCTGTTTCGCCTGCTCGCGTTCGTCGGCTTCATCGCCTCCGGCGGTGTCATCGGTGCCTATGTGCTCGGACCGTTCATCGTCGATTTTGCGTTCCAGGACACGATTGCCCGATCCGACATGGCGTTGCTCGCCGTCAGTAGCGGCTTGTTCATGTTCGTCTTGTCGTTGGCCCTCACGCTGATTGCGCTCGGAGCGCAGCGAAAGGTGGCGCTCGGATGGGTGCCGGGTGTGCTCACGTACCCGCTGGCCTTTCTCCTGCCCATCGAGTCGCTGTTCCTCCGGGTCGAGGCGGCGTTGATCTTGTCGATCGTCGTCGCCAGTGCATCGATGGCCGTTCTTGCTCGTGGCGAGGTTCGCCGAGTGCGGGCGAACGCATCGGACTCGACCGGCTGACCCGAAGCGCTCGGTCTTCGGGCCAACGCCTCTTCGTCGACGGCGCCGGATGCAAAGTACCCTGCGCTGTGCGTAGTGTCTTCACGCTCGCGTTCTCCTGCTCGTCCATGCCAAGGTGATTTATGAAACTGCTCGTAACCGGCGGCGCCGGATTCATCGGTGCCAACTTCGTGCATCTCACGTTGAAGGATCGGCCGGATCACGACGTCGTCGTGCTCGATGCACTGACGAGCGCAGGCAATGTCGACAACTTGGCGGCCGTTCGCGATCAGGTCGAGTTTGTCGAGGGCGATGTTTGTGACGAAGCCCTCGTCGACGGCCTCGTGGCGCGCTGCGATGCGATCGTGCACTTCGCCGCCGAGAGCCACAATGACAACTCGTTCTTGTATCCGATGAAGTTCGCGCAATCGAACGTGATCGGCACCATGGTGCTGCTCGAGGCGGCGCGCAAGCACGGCAAGCGTATGCACCATGTGTCGACCGACGAGGTGTATGGCGATCTCGAACTCGACGACCCGGCGAAGTTCACGCCCGAGACCCGGTATCAGCCGTCGAGCTACTACTCCGCCAGCAAGGCAGCCGCCGACCATTTCGTTCGGGCCGCCCACCGGCAGTTCGGCTTGGCGGTCACGCTGAGCAATTGCAGCAACAACTACGGGCCGTACCAGCACGTCGAGAAGTTCATTCCCCGTCAAATCACCAACGTGCTGTCGGGCATCAAACCGAAGCTCTACGGGTCGGGTCAAAACGTGCGGGATTGGATTCACGTCGACGATCACAACTCGGCGGTGCACGCCATCATCGACAAAGGCCAGTTGGGCGAGACGTACCTCATCGGCGCCGACGGCGAGCTCAACAATTCGGAGGTCATCGCGATGATCCTCGAAATGATGGACAAGCCCGCCGATTGGTTCGAGCACGTATCCGATCGCCCCGGCCACGACATGCGCTACGCCATCGATGCGTCCAAGCTACGCGACGAGCTCGGCTGGGAGCCTCGCTACACCGACTTCCGCGAGGGGCTCTTGCAGACCATTGGTTGGTACCGCGAGCGTGAGGCGTGGTGGACCACCACGAAGGAAGCCACCGAGAAGACCTACGAAGAGCTGGGACGCTGAACAATGCGAGTCATGATCACCGGCGCAGCCGGGCAGTTGGGTACCGATGTCGTCAAGGCGTTCGAGGCTCCCGGTAGCCACGACGTGTTCGGGGTCGATCTCGTCGACTTCGACATGACCGAACGCGACGCGGTGCTCTCGGCGGTTCGCGACATCAAACCCGATGTCATCCTGCATGGCGCGGCGTTCACCGCGGTCGATCTTTGCGAGAGTGAGGTCGACACGGCCTACAAAGTCAATGTCATGGCCGTTCGACACTTTGCCGAAGCCGCCCGCGATGTTGGCGCCCACCTTCTCTATGTCAGCACCGACTACGTGTTCGACGGCACCAAGGACTCGCCCTATCACGAGTGGGACACACCCAATCCGCAGT
>RCMY010005866.1_pt1 | contig 10359 bp, 11 predicted proteins | sample 2041341 | NCBI WGS metagenome assembly RCMY01 (sample SAMN09708234, study PRJNA481090) | Marine sediment metagenome, whole genome shotgun sequencing project.
CGAAGTCGCCGCTGGCCTGCATCGCGTTGCCGCTGGCGGAGATACGTGCGCTCAGTTGAACGTTCTCCAACTGAGAGAGCTTCATCGTCGGCATAAGGCTGTCGTTGTCATCCAGTTTCACGGTCAACGGGAAGCCCCCTGCCTGCAGTTTTTTCACTGCCACGGGAACGGGGGAACCATTGGTCTGGCGGGCAATCACGAACAGGCTCGCGCCTTCCGGATACTGCATTGCCAGCTTGGGGTCCAGCGACACGCTGATGGTGACGGTCACCGGTGATGCCAGAACCGGCGCCGCATCGGGCAGCGGTTCCATGCCAGCGTCGATCCGGGCGGCATTGACCTGCGGTCGCAGGCTGGCGGCGGTGGCTTGATCAACCTGGGACAACAGTGGCTCCCACGTCGCCACTGCCGCGGACGCATCGCCGGCCTGACGCTGGGCGATGCCCAGGAACCAGCGGGCGCGCTGGTGGTCGGGGGTCTGCGCCAGGGCATGCTGCAGCATCGATACCGATTCCTTGTCGAAGCGGCGCTCGGGGTTTGAGCGGGCACGGACTTCCGCGGCTTCGGTGAGAATGTCGGCGTCATCGGGCGCGAGCTTGAGTGCGCGGTCGTAGGCTTGGTTGGCAGCAGTCAGATCGTCCTGGGCCAGGTGGGCGCGGGCGAGCAGTCGCCAGCCCTCCACCTGGTTGGGGTCGCGATCCAGTTCGGTCTGCAGCTGGGTTACCGCGTCGGCCAGTGTTTCGGGAACCGCCCGTTGTGACGGATCAAGCGCGCGGGGCGTGCCGATGACGGTGTACAGCAGCCCGGCGCTCACGGCGAACAGCACCGCCAGTGCGATACCCGGCAAAGGCCGGCTGCCCCAGAGCGGTCGCAGCACGTAGACCATGGCGGCCAGCGCCATGGCAATGCCGGCGATCACAAACGTAGTCATCACCACTCCTGGTCTTCGTCGATGGCAGCCGTGGATCTTTCCGGACGGCGCGTATCAGCCACTCTCGCGGCCGAGTGCCGGCGCACCACGTTGAACACCACCAGTCCCCCGGCAAGCAGTACCAGCGCCGGCCCGAACCACAGCAACCAGGTCTTGGGATCCATCTGCGGGCGATAGAGCACGAACTCGCCGTAGCGATCGACCAGATAGTCCTTCACCTGCGCGTCGGACTTGTCCTGGCGCATCAGCGCCAGCACTTCGTGGCGCAGATCCTGTGCGATCGATGCATTGGAGTCGGCCAGTGACTGGTTCTGGCATTTGACGCAACGCAGCTCCGCGGTCAGGGCGTGGAAGCGGTCGGCTTCCACCTGGTCGGTGAACTGCAGCGGTGCCGGGTCCTTCACCGCCTGGGCCAACGCGAGGGCAGGCAACAACATCGCCGCCACCAGCAGCACCTGCACCGCAGCCAGCGACCAGCGGCGGGTCATTGTCCGGCCTCGATGCGGTCCAGCATCGGCACCAGTTCGTTGTCGATGATCTCCTGGGTCACAGCGCCGACATGCTTCCAGCGCACGACGCTGTCGCCATCCACCAGGAAAGTCTCCGGCGCACCGTAGATACCCCAGTCAAGCGCCGTATCGCCGCTGTAATCGGCGATCACAACGAAGTACAGGTTGCCAAACTGCTCCAGCCAGCGCAGCGCGTCTTCCGGCTCGTCCTTGAGGTTGTAGCCGACCACGCGGATGCGCTTGGTTTCCGCAAACTTGGTCAGTACCGGATGCTCGGTGCGGCACTCGGGGCACCAGCTGCCCCAGACGTTCATCAGGTACGGCTCGCCGTGCAGGGTTTCGGTGGAAATGCGGTAGGAGCCATCGTGCAGCACCGGCAGGTCGAACTTTGGCGCGGGCTTGCCGATCAGCGGGGAAGGCAGTGATTCACGGTCCTGGCTGCGGCTGAGGATCACGCCGGCCAGCAGCAACGCCGCGATTGCCGTGAACGCGAGCAGCGGAAACCAGCGTCCCAGTGTGGATTTTCCTGGACCGGTCATGATTCAAGCTCCTCTCGCGGGGCGGTCGTCGGGGGCCGGCGGAAGCGCTTGTCGGAGGCCGTCACCAACCCGCCCAGCATCATCAACAGGGCTCCGGCCCAGATCCAGCGCACGAACGGCTTGATCTGCATCCGCAGCGCCCAGGCGTCGCCACCCAGTGACTCACCCACGGCGACATACAGGTCGCGGGTGACGCCAGCCACAATCGCGGCCTCCGTCATCACCTGCCCGCCGCTGGCATAGGCGCGCTTTTCCGGATGCAGGACGCCAATCAACTTGTCGTCCTTGAACGCATGCACAGTGGCATAGGTGGCCTGGTAGTTCGGGCCCTGGCGGATATCGACACCATCGAAGCGGAACGAGTAGTCCCCCAGTTCGACCGTCTGCCCGGCCTTCACCGCAACCTCGTGCTGCTGTTCCAGACCCTCGACCAGCAGCGCCCCGACGAGAAATACGGCAACGCCCAAGTGCGCCAGCGTCATGCCCCACATCTCCGCTGTCATGCGGGTGCCGGTGCCTTTGAACCGGCTCCAGACGAAGCGCAAGGTACCCAGCGTTACCCAAGCGGCCCCGAAAATGCCGGCAGCGACTTTCCAGCCGCCCTGTGGGGCAAGGAAGAACGCGGCCACACCGGCGATCGCCGCAACCAGCAGCCACGGCGCCAGAATCGCCATGACGCGCGACGCCTTGTCGCGCTGCCAGCGGGTCAGGGGTCCAAACGGCAGCAGCATTACCAGCGGCGCCATCAGCAGGATGAACAGCAGCGCGAAGTAGGGCGGACCGACCGATATCTTGCCCAGTTCCAGCGCATCGGCCAGCAACGGGTACAGCGTGCCCAGCAACACCATTGCGCAGGCGGTGGAGAGCAGCAGGTTGTTGGCCAGCAAGAGGGTCTCGCGCGAGTAGATCGAGAATGGCTTGTCGTCGTGGATGCCGGGGGCGCGCAGCGCGTACAGCACCAGCGAACCACCGATCACGATGCCCAGGAAGATCAGGATGAACAGACCGCGCGCCGGATCGGCGGCGAACGCATGCACGCTCGTCAGTACGCCGGAGCGCACCAGGAAGGTCCCCAGCAACGACAGTGAGAACGTCGCGATCGCCAGCAGCAGGGTCCAGCCGCGGAAGCTGCCGCGCTTTTCGGTGACCGCCTGCGAGTGCAGCAGCGCCGCACCTGCCAGCCACGGCATGAAGCTGGCGTTCTCGACCGGATCCCAGAACCACCAGCCACCCCAGCCCAGCTCGTAGTAGGCCCACCAGCTGCCCAGCGCGATGCCAAAGGTCAGGAACGCCCAGGCGACGTTGGTCCACGGTCGCGTCCAGCGCAGCCAGCGCGCGTCAACCTTGCCGTCCAGCAGTGCGGCGATGGCGAAGGCAAACGGCACGGCGAAACCCACGTAGCCGATGTAAAGCATCGGCGGATGGATGATCATCCCCGCGTCCTGCAGCAGCGGGTTCAGGTCGCGTCCTTCAATCGCGGCCGGCAACAGGCGCTCAAACGGGTTGCTGGTGAAGATAAGGAACGCGAGGAATCCCAGGCTGACGATGCCCATGACGCCAAGTACGCGGGCAATGACTTCGATCGGCAGACGCTGCGAGAAATGCGCGACCGCGCCGCTCCACAGCGCCAGAACGGTCGCCCACAGCAGCAACGAGCCTTCGTGCGCACCCCAAACCGCCGTGTAGCGGTACCCGACCGGGAGCAATGAGTTGGAGTTCTCGGCGACGTAGCGCAATGAGAAATCCTGGGTGACGAAGGCAATCGTCAGGGCCACGAATGCGAAGCCGACCAGCACCACCTGCGCGTACGCGGCGGGTCGGGCCACCCCCATCCAGGTGTGGATGCCGCGGTGCGCGCCAATCAGCGGGAGCACGGTCTGGATCGCGGCAACCAGCAGCGCAAGAATGAGGGCGAGCTGGCCGAGTTCCGCGAGCATTGCCTACTGCCCCGCCGGCGCGTCGACTACGGCGTCGTCGACATCGTGTTTCTGGTGCGCGATGCCCATCTTGTCGGCAACTTCCTTGGGCATGTAGGTCTCGTCGTGTTTGGCCAGTACTTCCTCGGCAACGAAATGGTCGCCCTGCATGCGGCCAGTGGCGATCACGGCCTGATTCTCGCGGAACAGGTCAGGCAGGATGCCGGTGTACACCACCGGCATCAGGGCGTCGCCATCGCTGACGCTGAAGCGTGACTCCAGCGAGCCATCGGTGCGTTGCAACGAGCCGTCCGCCACCATCCCGCCGAGCCGGAACCGGGCCTGGCCGGACGAAACGTCTGCACCGGCTTCGCCGGTAATAATCTCGTTGGGCGTGTACAGATAAGCAACGTTGCGTTGGAGTGCCATGGCGACCAGGGTCGCGGCGATCGCGGCGGCTACCACAAGGGCAAGCACCCAGATCAGGCGGCGGCGTCGAATAGGATTCATCGGATCAACTCGTTTGAGGCGGAGGGCGGCGCTTGCCGAACGTGCGCGGCGGACTTGCGCGCGGCCCGGCGCCGGGCGATACGCAACTCCTTGCGCACCTGCAGCCAGCTGGCGAGGAACTCCCAACCCAGCACGGCGAGAAACACCGCATACGCGGCAATGACATAACCCAGGTAACTCACTGCACCGCTCCGGGCGCAGATCCATGCCGTCTGGAAGCGCCCGCTGCGAGCGTGGCGACCCAGGCCTTGCCCGACTCGCGCCGCAGGTTGTCGGCGCGGGCCCGCACCAGCAGTGCGCCAATGAACCACAACTTGGTGCCAACCAGCATCCAGATCAATGGCTGAAGCATGCTGGCGTCCATCGAAGACTCGCCCAACAGGCGGATCGTCTGGCCCTGGTGCAGCGAGTTCCACCACACCACCGAGTAACGGATGATCGGCAGCAGAACGACGCCGACGATTGCCAAAAAGCCAGCGGCGCGGGCGGCGCTGCGGCGATCGTCGATGGCGTTGTACAGCCCGATCACGCCCAGATAAAGAAACAGCAGGATCAACTGCGTTGTCAGGCGCGGGTCCCAATCCCACCAGGTGCCCCACATCGGCTTGCCCCAGATCGAGCCGGTGGCCAGCGTGATCACGGTAAAGCCAGCACCAATGGGCGCGCAGGCCATGGCGAGGATCTCGCACAGTTTGATCCGCCAGACCAGTGCGATGGCGGCATACACGGCCATAAGACCGAACACGGCCAGGCTCATCCAGGCAGCAGGCACGTGGATATACAGGATGCGAAAGCTGTCGCCCTGCTGGTAGTCAGCGGGGACCGTAAACAACGCCCCGTACATCCCCCAAGCCATGACCAGCAGGCCCGCAAGATACGCCCACGGCGCCCAGCGGGCGGCAAAACGGTCGAAGTAAGGGGGCGAACCGAGTTTGTGGAACCACAGGAGGATGGGATTCATATGCCTCAATTCAACGCAATGCGTATCGCTGCCGCCGCCGCCAGCGGCGCCAGCACGAGCGAGACTACCAGTGCAGCGCCAAGCAGCAGCAGAGGACCGACGGGGTCCAACCCCTGCGACGAGGCCGCCACGCTGCCGGCTCCGAACACCAGTACCGGCACGTAGAGCGGCAGCGCCAGCAAGGCCATCAGTATACCGGAGCGCCTCATGCCAACCGTCAGTGCGGCGACCACCGCGCCAAGCAGACTCAACAGCGGGGTACCCAGCGCCAGTGCTGCGATCAGTACAGGCAACTGGGCACGCGGCAAGTGCATGAGTTCGGCCAAAAACGGCGTTGCGATCAACAGCGGCAGGGCGGTGGTGGCCCAGTGCATGAAGGTACGCACGCCGACCAGCCAGCCCAACGGCACCGGAGCCAGCATCCACTGTTCCAGGGAGCCGTCCTCCGCGTCGCCGCGAAACAGCGTGTCAAGCGAAAGCAGACCTGCCAGCAGTACCGCCACCCACAGCACGGCGCCGGCGACCGCGGCGAGCGTTTCCTGCTCACCACCAAGGGCAAGCGCGAACAGCACCACCACCAGCAGCGCGAACAAGGCGGGCTGGAACGCATCGCCGCGCCTGCGCCAAAGCAGGCGCAGGTCGCGAATCATCAGCGCTTTCGCCGCTCCGACCAGACCCGGCAACGCACTGCTCATGCCATCGCCTCGGCAACGGGCTTGGTCATCGTCAGCAGCCTTGTCCGTACCGGTGGGGCCGCGTAGGCGCCGTGGGTGGTGACAAGTGCCGCGCCACCACTGCGAAGGTGGGCCTGGATCATCCGGTTGACCAGTTCGATGCCTTCCAGATCAAGGTTCGCATACGGCTCGTCCAGCAGCCACAGCGGAGCCGGCGAGAGCCACAGCCGCGCCAGCGAGAGACGTTTCTTCTGTCCTGCGGAAAGCTGGCGGGCCAATGCATCCTCGTAGCCGCCCAAGCCGACCATGGCCAAGGCATTGGCCGGCAACTGGTTGCGCCTCCGGCCCTGAATCCCGCACAGGAAGTCGAGATTTTCCATGGCGCCCAGATCCGCCTTGAAACCCGGCAGATGTCCCATGTAGGCGATCGCCCGCGCGCGGCGGGAAGCGCGGGCGCGCTGCCCGTCGATGTCGACCTCACCCCCGTCAGCGCGGAGCAGGCCAGCCAGCACTCGCAGCAGCGTGGTCTTGCCGGATCCGTTGCTGCCCTGGACCAGCAGGGCCTCGCCGGAGTCCACAGAGAAATCCAGCGGACCGAAAACCGCTTCGTCATTTCTGGCGAATCGCAGGCCGCGCGCGGCTAGCAGGGGCAGGGCGGGTGGATCGACGGCGGTCATCAAGGGGCGTAGCGGCCGGTGAAACTGCAAACGCGCATGTTACGCGTTCAGGGCGGACTCCCGCTGTTCGGAGGACCACTGGATGCAGGCAGCGAGTTCGGCGGACACGCGCCGGAGCGCCGTCGGGCCGGCATCGATAAAAGGATCCGGCATCAGCATGCGCACGGTTACCGGTTCGCCCGCGTCCCACACCAGGATTGCTATCTGGCCGAATGTGGCACCCAGTTCGTTGACTGCCACGTCGTCAATCTGCGCGAGCAGCCAGCCCGGTTCGTGCCACCGGCCGTCCGGACTTTCCGCCCAAGCAGGCATTCGTTCCACGCCCAATGCGTCCAACTGCGCCGTCAGGAGCAGATCAGCGGCATGATTTGCCTCGTCCGGACGAGGGTCCGACGCGGGATTCCATGCGGTGATGAAGGCGTAGGAGCGTGCTGGCCAACACGCCTCAAGCTCAGGGGCGGGGTGCCCTACTTGCAAAGCGAACGTTCCGGCATCGGCGCGAACGCCATAGCGGGCCGCCGCGTACGCCGCAGCCAAGTCCATTGCATCGACGATTGCCAGCGTTCTCATGGCAGGAGTTTCTGACGACTGCATGGACGATGCAAGTGGGTGAATCGAGTAGTGCAGGATCCGGCGGGCGCTCGTGGTACGGCTGGATTTCGTAGACTCGTTGCCATTCCCCCACTTACCGGTCCCCTTGATGCCGACCCAGATCCCGCCCACCAAGTTGCCCAAAGTCGGCAACACCATATTTACCGTGATGTCGCAATTGGCTGCCGAACACGGTGCGGTCAACCTGGGTCAGGGGTTTCCTGATTTCGACGCCCCTGCACGCTTGATCGATGCCTTGGCGAAGGCGATGCGCGAAGGTCGCAACCAGTACGCACCGATGAGCGGCATTCCGGCGCTGCGCGAGGCGATCGCCGGGAAGACCGAGCGCTGCTACGGCTACCGGCCAGATGTGGATGCCGAAATCACCGTCACGTCAGGTGGCAGCGAAGCGATCCTCGACGCGATCCATGCAGTGGTCCGCCCGGGCGAGGAGGTCATCGTTCTGGACCCGTGTTACGACTGCTACGAGCCAGCGATCGAGATGGCTGGCGGTGTTCCGGTCCACGTGCCCCTGGATCCGCAGACCTTTGCACCCGATTGGGACCTGATCCGCGCAGCCATAACGCCGCGTACGCGGATGTTGATGATCAACAGCCCGCACAACCCGTCCGGCGCGATGATGAGTGCCGACGACATCGCCCAGCTGTCAGAGCTGCTGAGCGGGACGGACATCCTGCTGCTGTCTGACGAGGTGTACGAGCACATCGTGTTCGACGGCGCGCGCCACGAATCGGTGCTGCGCTACCCCGAGCTGCGCGAGCGCGCGTTCGTGGTTTCAAGTTTCGGCAAAACCTACCACTGCACCGGCTGGAAGGTCGGCTACTGCGTGGCGCCAGCGGCGCTGACTGTCGAGTTCCGCAAGGTGCACCAGTACAACACCTTCTGCACCTTCGCCCCGGCGCAGTTCGCCTTTGCCGAAATGATCCGCGATGAGCCGGAGCACTACCTGCAACTGGGGGCGTTCTATCAGCCGATGCGTGACCGCTTCCGCGAACAGCTTTTGACCACGCGCTTCAAGCCACTGCCGGTACCGGGTGGTTACTTCCAGCTGGTCGACTATTCGGCGGTGAGCGATCTGGATGACGCGGAGTTTTGCCATTGGCTGGCTGTCGAGCACGGCGTGGCCGCGATTCCGCTGTCGCCCTTTTACGGCGTGCCGCCCGCGGGTCAACGCCTGGTGCGACTGTGCTTTGCCAAGAGCGAAGCCACCCGCGACGCGGCGATTGAACGTTTGGCCAATTTGTAGCCGGAGAAACTGATGAACAACCTTCGAATTTCCCTCGTGCAGGGTGCAACCCTCTGGCACGACCCGGCGGGGAACCGCGAGTACTACGGCGAACTGATTTCTTCGCTGCGTGGGCTGACCGATCTGGTGGTTTTGCCGGAAACCTTTACCAGCGGGTTTTCCAACGAGGCGATCGGGGACGCCGAGACCATGGACGGCGCCAGCGTGGCGTGGATACGCGAGCGGGCATCGGCGCTGGACGCTGCAGTGACCGGTAGCGTGCAGATCCGCGAGGGCGACAAGGTGTTCAACCGGATGCTGTTTGCCACTCCCGATGGAGGACTGCATACCTACGACAAACGTCACCTGTTCCGCTATGCGGGCGAGCACGAGCGTTACGCGCCTGGCAGTGAGCGGCTGACCGTGGAGTGGAAGGGCTGGCGGATCTGCCCGCTGGTTTGCTATGACCTGCGCTTTCCCGTGTTCTCGCGAAACCGGTTCAATGTCGAGCGCGAAAATGCTCCCGATTACGATCTCGCGCTTTACGTCGCAAACTGGCCTGCGGCCCGGGCGTACGCCTGGAAAACCCTGCTGCGCGCGCGCGCGATCGAGAACCTGTGCTACGTGGCCGGGGTCAATCGCGTGGGGACTGACGGCAATCAGCTGGCTTATTCGGGAGACACGTCGGTGATCGATTTCGTCGGCGATGCGCTGAGTGAATGCACCGACTCGGAAATGACCACCACCACGACGTTGCTGGGGGCGGAACTGCTCGCCCACCGCGAGCGCTTCCCCGCGATGCTCGACTCGGACGACTTCACGATTACCTGATCTTCGGCGGCTCCGGCCCGGTCTGTATGCGCGCCAGTGCCGCCCGACGTCTGCGGGCGGCTTTCCCGTTGCCTTAACGGGACCGCGTGTCCACTGGTGACACTTGGCCTTGCGCCGCCCGCTGTTGGGGGGGAGATGACGACGATCAATCGCGCAGTGTCGCTGGCGGCTTTTCTGGTCTGCCTGGTGGGACTGTTGCTGTTGCAGTCGGCTCGTTCGCAGCCGGCGTCGCCGCCGCTCGCGGAGACGCCGGGAGGAAGTGGCGTCATCGTGCTCGAAATCGAGGGCGGGATCGGTCCTGCCACCCGTGATTATCTGGTGCGCGGCCTGCAGCGCGCCGCGGATCAGCACTCGGCCGCGGTGGTGTTGCGCATCGATACGCCTGGCGGACTGGACGCGGCGACTCGCGACATCAACCAGGCGATCCTTGCGTCGCCGGTTCCGGTTATCGGATGGGTATCGCCACAGGGCGCTCGAGCCGCGAGCGCTGGCACCTACATTCTCTATGCCTGCCATCTGGCGGCCATGGCGCCTGCGACCTCGCTGGGAGCCGCTACGCCGGTACAGATCGGAGCGGGGGCATCGGGCGCGGCACCCGACGACACGAAGGCTGCCAAGCCTGGAGGTTCCTCGTCGCCTGAACCGGTGGACGCGAATAAAAAAGACGCTGACCCCGACGGCAATGGCACGGAGCAGTCGCCTATCCAGGGCGACGCGATGACGAAAAAAGTCGTCAACGACTCGATCGCCTATCTGCGCAGCCTTGCCGAATTGCGCGGTCGCAACGCCAGCTTCGCAGAGCAGGCCGTGCGTGACGGGGCGACGCTGACGGCCTCCCAGGCGCTGCAGCAGAACGTGGTGGAGATCATTGCCGACGATATCGACAGCCTGTTGGCGCAAGCCGATGGCCGTGAAGTCAGTGTCCGCGGAGTCGCAGTTGCGCTCGGCACGAAGAGCCAACCGGTCGCAACCGT
>RCMY010007212.1_pt1 | contig 10359 bp, 1 predicted proteins | sample 2041341 | NCBI WGS metagenome assembly RCMY01 (sample SAMN09708234, study PRJNA481090) | Marine sediment metagenome, whole genome shotgun sequencing project.
TGCTGCATCTGTTGCTGATAGGTCGTCCGCTGGTTTTGAGTTATCAATAGTCATTTATTATCTCCTGCGCCTTGATTGCTTGACTCTGCTACCACCGAGCTGCTTTTGCTGCTTTTGCTGCTTTTGCTGCTTTTTAAGTCCATACTGGCAAATGCCGAGGGACGTTGTTGCTGTGCTCGCACCATGGCACGCTGCCAGCGACGCAGTACTTTGTAAGCCAGTTTTTGCATATCATCATCTTCGTCTTTATTCTGCATAATAGACTCAAGCCATTGCTCAATTTTTGGCTCATGAAGCTGACCTAGCGCCTCTAAAGCGCGGACACGTACAGAGGTATCAGTATCCTCATTAGTTGCACAGTCATAGAGCGCTGCGGCATCTTTTGCTTTAATCCATAGCAATAGCTGCTGATTGCTAGTTAGCGCACGGCTAGCATCGTCTGTTTTAACTGCGATTAGCGGCTTATCACTGTGCTTAAGGCGAGTGATAAGGGTGGTCAATAGCGTCTGATTGGCATAGGTGAGCGGTTGGCTTTGCGTTGTAGCTAGCGCTCTTACTGTCGGTAATAAATCTGACAGAAGACTATCATCACTGACGGGGCGGGCGAGTAGCGCTAATAACGCCTGTTGCCACCAGCTGTTAACTACAGTCGCTAATGGCAGGATATTATTTATAACCGGCAGTTGGCGCATGGTGTTGAGCCAGTTGAGGTTTTCGATAATTTGCTTGATATTGGTTTTATGTTTAGTACCCGGTAAGTAGCTAGCGATGGTTTCAACTACTTGTTTTAAGCTGGTTTTGTCTTTATCAACGGGCAGATAACGATAAGTTAACCACACTAGTACCTCAATAGTAATCGCGACTTGTTCAACATTGGCAAGCCATTGCTTATCGCTCACTTTTATGGGGCTACGATTGATGGTATCAACGAGCGTTTGCCACTCCTCTTTTGCGCTATCAAATCGCTGCTGCAAACTAGCAAACAGCTCTTTATCCAGATAATCGCTAGGGTATTGAGCAAGATAACGCAGTCCGATATGGTGCGCTCGCACATTGCCGCTATCGATTAAGCTAACCAGTTGCGACTTTGACATATCGGTTCTAGTCATGACGGCGTTTTGCAAAGACATCAAAGTACTAGAAGATAATTGCTCGCCATGCTGGCTGATAAACGTCGTCAGCTCCTCAATGCTGGAATAAGCATTGATGCGATTTAGGCTTAGATAATTTATAACTTCAAGAAAATACTCATCATCGTTTTGTAGGACAGCCCAATCATAAGGATAAACGGTGGCTTCATTGCCCCAAAGCTTTTGTGCTGCTGGATAAGCCACATTAAGAGCGTCATCATCACGCTGTACCAATTCTAAGAGCAAGCTCTTATTAGCATCACTATCGTTGAACTGCAATAAAGTAATAGCATGTTCTGGGATAAAAAAGTCGTTTTCGCGTAAATGATAGCGAATATAACTACGAATTTGTTCCCAAGCAGCTATGGTGTTGAGCCAGCGCAGACCATTTAGCCAGTGCTCTACGGCTGGGTTATAAGCCTCTAAATTAGGGTCTGACAGACGAGATTTTAATAATTCAAAAATGTAGTTGCTATACTCAAAGTCACCAGATTGAGCCAAACGTCCCAAGGCTTCGCTTGCCACATCTTGTAAATAATGCTCGTTATCTTCGGCTAGTTTGATGAGCTTGTCATAGGCTTTATATAGCGTATGTACTTCGACGTTTTTGTCCGAATTATTGTTAGCTTTAAGACTACTATCAGCATGACGGCTGCCCATCAGCTCACCAATAGCCAGTACACTACGGCGGCGTAGCTCACCATCGGGATTGTAATCGAGAGTTGCCATCAGGATATTAAGCCCTTGCGGTTGACCACATTTCGCCAGTCCTTCTGCGGCTATAAGCTGCACATCAGCATCTTTATTGACTAAGGCTTTTTGTAGGGTGGTGAGACTGCCATGGCGTCGCTCTGCTCGGTAAGCCAAGGTTTGTACTAGCTTCAAGGTATGCTTAGCGGGCAGCTGCTCGTAAGCTAAGGCTAATTGTGCGTCTATTTCGGCATCTATTGAGGAGTTAGCTTGATTTGTAGCGGTTGTTTTGTTTGTAGTTTCAGCCGCTTTTGCCCATGATAGCGATGGCAATAGCTGGGCGGCATGCTCATAATCTCCATAGCTCATAAGGGTGCTAAAGAGTGCTAGTAACACCTGCGGATGGCGTGAATGCTGGCGCTGTAACCAGCGCTTATCGGCAAGCTCATCCAAATAATCCTCAATAGGCTGGTCATAGCCACTAATCGTTACTAGCGTGTCAAAAATCTGCTGACGCTCACTCTTATGGTCAGAATTGCGCTCAAAACCTTGCTGCAGCCGCTGTAGTAACTCTGCCACCACATCAGTATCACGTAGGCTAGCGATGCCTTGATAAATCTCTAGCTTTGGCATCTTGCGTTGCGGGTCATCCAGTAAGCCCAATAGTTTTGAGTAAGTGTTATCTACAATCAGCTTAGCAGCCTCTTTGTCAAAGCTGTTTATTGATTGATCATCATCTAAGTTATCGACCCGTTTATATAATTCGAGGGCGCTGATGATTAATGAGAAAACCTGTTTTTCATCATACGGTGATTGACTGTCTCGCCAAAATTCAAACAAAGCATCAAAAAGATTTAAATCCGAAAACAGTACGTCATAATAGTCAACCAACTGTGCAAAGGCACGATAACGTATCTGCCAACTATCGGTATTAATGGCTTGCAGTAAAAAGGTTAGCTTGTCGCCACGTTGCTTATCTTTGACGTCATTTTCAGAGGATAAAGGCGCTGCAAAAGGCGTTATAACCACTTGCTGCCATTCACCAACGACTTGATAGCGTAGAGAGTCACAGTAACTATCTAGGGCTGCTAGGCTGGCAGGTAATAATCCTATACGCTGTTTTAGCAAGGTATAAGTTTCTTCCGCTAAGCTTTGATTATTAGTCTTTAATAAGTTAATAAGCTGCTGATTCGACGGGCTATTAATATCATGAGCGGCATCATGGTAGTTATCAGAAGCGGCATCATTGTCGCCTTCGATGCTTGTTAACAATAACTGTAGACCTTGCTTTACCATATCAGAATAGCTGGTACTCATCGCGTATTCGGCTAGCTTGTGAACAGAGGTATCAAGCTGATACAAACAATCCCATGCCAGCTTACGAGTATCAAAGTCATTATGATTGAGTAGCGGTAGCAGTGCTCGGCTGACACTATCCGACCAGTCAGTGCTATCTATAGCATTAATACTGTCATTTATACTGTCATCAGCTTGGCTAGCCAGCCACATCAGCCCGCGAATAGCTTGATTGGTCGTATGATTATTTGAGTAATAATCATCACCTTCACGAATGACGCCTAGCCATGCACCAAAGGCTAAGTTTTGATAAGGGCTGTTGTGATTAACCTCGCTATTAGCATCAGCACTGTCAGCACTCTTGCTATCATGATTCGTATCTTTGCTAACCAAGCCATTAACACTTAATAAGGCCTGTAAGCTACGCTGCCATGCTTGTAGTGTTGCCAACACCTCATTGTCATTATCAAAGCTATCATGGCTAAGAAGTTTGGATAAATGGCCTATCACGCTAATCGCTTGCGCTTGTAGCAACGGCTGCTTATTCGATGATGGATTAGTCGATAAGCTCGCCGCTAACTGGCGCAATATAGGCGCACTGACACTAGCCAAAATTGTCGTGCGTGTAGAGTCATTCTTATTTGTTTGACTGCGGTTAGAGGCCGCTTTAGCACTATAGCTAAGGCTATCGAGCACTGATGAATGGGCGGATAATATCGACCCTACTTTACGCGTTAGGTAGTCGCTAAGGTATTGCCAGACGTTATTAAAACTATTGTCAAAGCTATTTTCTAATTCATTATTACTGTCATTTAGCGACTGTGCTGTGCTGTGTGCTGGGTAACGCGCTAGTATATTGGCATAGACCACAGCGGTCTCATTATCTGCAAAGCTTAAGGCTTCGATTAAGCGCTGCGGACGCTCGATTGCATTGATGTTATTATCGGCAGTATCGGAAATACTTTGCTGGATATCGTTAAATATCAATAATAATCTAGCGGCTGGCGCATGGGACTTTGAAGCAAAAACGTGGCGTAATTGACGTGCATGGGTAATGCCTAGCCCTTGCTGCGCTTGTAACCAATGAATTGGGGTTAATGGTGAAGTTAGATTCTTAAAGGTACTGTCTTTTAAGCTATTATCTTTATTAAAAAAGTACTCGCCGTGAGCATCACCCCAAACCGCTAAGGCAAGGCTTGCAGATTGGCTAATAAGCGCACGTTCATCCTTTTGCCATTTGATAAGAATATCGGTATCGGCTTTATTTAGTCGAATGGAATCGTCATTAGCGATAATAAACATCAAATTAGGCGCAAGCGCACGAAAGTTGGCATCAGGATGATTTAAGTATTTAGCGTACCAACCTAGAGCATCGTATTTTGCTGGGTTGGCCAACTGCGCCAGACCGCTTAAAGCTTGGCTAACGTGCTGATGCCATTGTTTATATTCTTCGCTCTTCTTGTCTTGCGTAGGGATAGCAATATCTAGATAGCGCTTAAACACCGCATAAGCTCGCTCATCAGTTTGTTTAGCGCTTTGCTTAGCATGCGCACTTGTATCCTGAGAAGCGCTAATAGAATGGCGAGAGTGACCTGCCAGCAGTTGAGCGACATTTAGTTGAATATCAGGGTAGGGGCTGGCAAGCGCTGCGCTGATTAGCGCTTCATTGTTGTTGCTAATAGAGTTAGCGGTGTTAGTGCCATCGATGTCAGCATCTAGCGTTGAATCAGTTGCCGTTGTCGATGGGTCAGCTAATGCTAAACTGATAGGCTGCAAGTCGGTCAAAGCCAAAGCGACTTTTAGCGCCTGCCCACGTAGCTCAACGCTGTCATCAGCGAGCATGCCTACTAGCGCTGGCAGCAAGTCTTTTAGCTGAGCGATACTAGCTTTCGCTTGCAAAGTAGTTAGCGCCAGTTTTTTGGTATCCAAATAAGGGCTGGCCAGCGCTGAGGTAATAACATCAGTAAAGGGTAAACTTTTAGCGTTCTTTAATGCAGTATCAAAAGCCTGCTGACGAATAGCAGCAAAGTTATCGCTAAAGAATAACGCTAGCACGGCTTGGCCTGTATCTTTTTGCTGAACGCTTTCTTTATTACTGTTTTCCGAGTTAGTCAGCGCTTTAGTCTTGGACTTAGTATTTAATAAGCTGCGTTGCCATTCCTCGACAGCGACTTGATGCACATCTTCAAACAGACTTTGTTGCAGCAATTCAATAGTGGCCGTAATAGCCGAGCCTGATGAGCGCTCAAGCTCACGGTTCAATAATACTTTGACCACTTCTAAGCGAATGCTAGTAAAAGGATTGTTCAGGGCTTGCAGTAATATAGCGCTCATCTCGGCCGATAGCTCAGCATCGCTTGAGGGTTTATCTGCAAGCGCTTGGGTCAAAAATATAGCCAAGGATTGTTCGTGAATATCTTGATGTTGGGAGGCAAAGCCAACCGCTGCCCACGCTAAGGCGCTGTCCACCAGTTTGCCCAAAGCTTTCATCGCCACCATGCGCACGCCAGCATCTTTGTCATCTAACAATACCGGTAATACGGCTTTGCCATCTTCCATAGCCAGCGTACCGAGTGCTGTTGCGACCCCTGCGCGAATAATAGCATCATTACCAGTGCTATTATTATCGTTGCCAGCAGCGTGCATAAGCCTAATTAAAGCCCCAAATGCGCGCTTATCTTGCAAACAGGCCAAAGCATAAGCGGCCCGAAAGCTAATATCTTCATAAGGATTGGCTAGACTTTGTAGTAGTGGCTCAAGGGCTTCGTTGCTTAAAGTGGCTACGACAGGCTCATCTTTAGCTTTTGTTTTACTCGTTTTTTTGGTCTTTGACTTGCTATCAGTGACAGTATCGGCTTGCGTAACAAAATCTTGCGTCGATAAAGTCAAGTTAATGGCTTGCTCTGATGCTGCATTTTTACTATTGTCAGTGCTGCTACTTTTATCATTAGCATTGTTAGTATTGCTATCTAATAAAGTACCGCGCAATAATTGAAAATCATCAAAGTCAGTCAGGGTACGAACCAGTTGGGTATCGCCTTGTAGGCTAGCATTTTGCTTAAGGGCAGTAGCTAGTTCAGGTTGCGACAATACCGAGACATAAAACGCTGTTTGCCTAACATCAGCATTGTCATGGTTTTTAAGCAGCATCAATTGCCGTGAAACTTCCAGAGACGCCAGCATGTCACGTTGATATAGACGAATCAGTCCCGCTTGGATGACATCTGGGTAACGAGCATCTAACGCTAGCAAATCAGCTTTCGGGCTGTCATCTGGCAGTAGCGTCTCAAGCGCCGCCAATGCTTGCTTACGAATGCGTAGCAATTTATGCGACAAAGCATTTTGTAAGATAGCTATGATACGGCGCACGCTGCTAGCATTGTTGAGGGCGACTTGTAGATAGCCTTGCAGCGCAACAGCGACAACCTCTTCATAATTACTATTTAATGCTTGTTCTAGGTATTGTAGTGGCCGTTCGCTATTTTTTGACTTTTCGGCCAAGGCATTAAAGGCTTTAATGCGCACTTTGCTGCTATGTGCTGAGTTGAGTTGCTCCTCTAATACGGCTGTCGTTTTGTCGAGTGCGGTGCTGGCAACCCAGTCCACCAACTCCAATGCGTGGCTAGCACTTAGGTTAGCCTTGTTATTAGACAATAGCTGTTTGACGATGTCTAAAGTTTTATGGTCAGCTTGCGCGGCTAATAATGCCAAGCCTTCTTTAAAGGCAGCAGCGCTGTCATTTGAGTTATCAGTAAGCAATTCGCTGACTCTTTGATAGCCGTCTTTGATGATATAAGCAACGGGCTGTAGCTTTTCATTTTGAGCATCGTTTTGAGCCGTCTCGATAGCTGTTTTGATAGGGATAAAGCGTAAGCTTTGGTCTTGACCTACTGCGATAAGGGCGGCTTGTTCGGCGTAGCTGGATAATTTGAGTAAGCGGGTCTTGGTTAGGTCTTCTTTACAAGTGTTTGGCGCGCCTTTATCAAAGGCCCATGATTTGATGCTTTTGTCATCGGCGGCGCTGAATAGCCTAGTATCGGAGACGCACAAAGCGGTTATCATTTGGCTATGCTGACTGGCTTTAGCTCTATCGACAGGATGCAGGTCGCCTTGAACGTGGGTGCGGTACAGATTCTTGTCTGCGCCAGCTGAAAAGAAGTACTGGCTCACCGGCTCAAAGCAAAGCGCAGTGACCGCGCCTTGATGAATCTGCTTTCGACTGCTTAGACTTAAAGTAGAGTCTGAAGTAGTCGTCAGCTGATAACTACTTACAAAGCCTAACTTATCACCGACCACTAGCCAGTTACCGTCGCTTGAGGTCGCCATCACGGTCGCACGATTATTGCTGCTGTTGTTATCGTTATCTTTGTCGTCCGCTAGATTGTTAGATAAAGGCTCAATGGTGATAGAGGTTTCGGCTTGGTTGTTGTGATAATGCCAAATAACGATATGCTTTGGGTATAAGATAGCAAGGGCACTGTTACCAGCAGCGGATAGCATAGTCATCGCTACTGGGTCGATAAGACTTCTTGCCGATGCAGATTGACTAGAAGTACTTTTATAAGTCAATTGCTGACTGTAGTCGTTGCCCTGTGAATTATTTAACGAATTGTCTAGCGTATTCACAGCTGCCAATAGAGACAACGCACTGATTTTCTGAATCTTTTTGGTTTGCCAATCGGTTTGATACAGATGACCATCCACGCCTAGCATGATAATTTTATCTTTATTATCGTTTGCCTCGTTGCCAACTACCTTTATCAGGCGCTGCATTGCACACGGTAGGGCGATGGAGGATAGACTAAACTGCTCCCCTTTATTATCAAGAATATACAACACTGGCGTCTGCTGCTGGCGGGTAATAAATAGGCTACGACCTTTAGATTGGTTACTGGCTAAGCTATTACTGACCAGGCTAATAATTTGACCCCAATAAGGGAGTGTTATTGTTTTCATGGTAAGGTCTCTTTAAATGACGTTTGCAACATTGGGGACAAATATTAGGCAGAATATAGGTGCGCTGACAATTCAGGATAGCGATGCAATAGCCGCGTCACCGCAACTAGGCACTCATGACGCTCCATCTTGCCCGCTGAATGGGTAAAGGTGAATAGAGTCGGCATTATTAGCGTAGCAAAGCTTTTATCGCTCAAGCCCACATCACGGAAAGTCTCAATCAGCGCCAGTTTAGCTCGGCTGGCTGATATCGCTCGTAGCTCAATGGAGATATCCGCTTTGTCCGACGGGTCTTTATCCTTATTGTGTTTACTTTGAACATCAGTCTGACTGTCTTGCGAGTTGCCCAGCCGTCCGGGCGGTAGCTCGAATAATCCTCGGCGTAATAGCGATAATAACTGCTCAAAATCAGCGGGCAAGTTATCTGCCGGCTTGCCAACTTGTGGTTTGCTAGTAGCATTATTCACGCTATTATCTACGCTGCTATTATCTACGCTATTGGTGCTATTGGTGCCATCAGTACCTTGAACGCTATCAGCAGCGCGGTCTTTAGGATTTTTCTTGCTATTAGTAGGCTGCCAGTTTGGCGAAACCTGACGCGTTTTATAGTGCTGCCACAGCATAGTGACTGCCGCATAACGGACTTCTCTATCGGTACTTTGGGTCAATATATATAGGGCGTGCACGTCCTGAAATTTGCTATGACGCTGGAGTAAAGTGATACCAATTTGCCGCGCGACTCTTTTTTTACTATCAATAAAGGCATTGAGCATAGCAATATTGAGCTGGGTTGAATCTACGTGGTAACGACGATTGGCGACCGATGGCTTATCGAGTAACGCCCGTTTTAATAGTTCGGTGACCTCAGGGTGTGTGGATTCCGCCATCATCAGCCAAAGGGCTGGCGTTGGTTGCCAATTTGCCAGTTCATACTCGCTCAATAACAGAGCAAATGCTCGTAGTTGGGCGTTGTTAACGGCTAGCAAGGGGATAATGCGCTCGGCATTGAAAAAGGTGGAGGGAATAATCGCATCGGGGTCAACGGGTCTATCAGTCAACGCCATACAGATTTGCTCATGGTGATGGCTTAGATAGCTAATGGCCAGCTCGCTAATCGGTGCGGTCGGGTCATCGGTTGCCATCTGCCATAATGCGTTAGCGCCGGCTTGTGTATCATCATCTGATACCTTGCGCGACTGTCCGCTTAGCATCTGCAAAAACGCCGTTTCGGAGATAATCTTTAAACCAGCACCTGACGCTATTAACGCCTCCGCCTTGAGTTGCTTGCTACCTTTACGGCCGCTACCGTATAGCGGTGAACCGTCATCGCCAATGACTAAGTAATCTAGTTTGCCATTAACAGCGCCACTAATTTCACCATTAGCGGCTTTGACCAACTTTTCGGCATCGCCGCGGGTCATGCTTTGCATTTTTCCTGTAAATAGGTAACGCTGACCGGTTAAATCAACGGCGACCACCGTATCTTTTGCTTTATCATCGGGCGCAGCTGTCTCTTTTTCACTATCGTTCTTAGCGAAGAAGGCAACAAAGTCAGCAGGCAAAAAGCCTTTATTAATACGTCCAATAGCGAACTCGCGATATACGAATTGCTCACTATTAGCCAAACCCATCAGCCAGTCAAAACCCAATTGAGTCGGGGCAAAGCGGCGCACATCAGCAAGCCAGCCACGTACGCTATCAGCCAGCTCCTCATCAAACGATAGCTCTTTTTGCCAGTTTTTATTAGCCCAGATTTCATTAGTATTGTTAGGCGCTTGCAGTTGCCTAATATAATCGTTCGCTTGCCAATCAGGCTGATAGGCGAGGGCATGCCAGTAGCTCATATCCAGCTTGGATGCTACGATAGCATCTTCATTAATCCAATCTATAATAGTTTGCTGTGCGAGCGGGTGTAGCAGTAGGTACTGCCAAACTTGGGCATCTATTTGGCTTAAATCTAAGCGTCTAAACTCGCCCAGCGCAAAAGTCATGCAGCGCTCAGCGCTATCACTAAAACCATGATAATGGCTGCCATAGTGATAGTCAGCATCATAGTCAGTAATATCTAATGCGCAAAAGATAGGGATAAAATAGTCAGCGCCAAGCTCTTTTGCACTATAGAGCTCGGGTAATTTAGCGATAGCAAAGTTCAAGCTATAGCGATTTTCGCTAGTTAGGCGCTCAAAGAGCCACTCAGGGGTAAGGTCACTACGGGTGAAATGACGACTCAGCTGCTTGCTGGCGATATCGTGATGATAGTCGGTATCTAATAGCTGACCCCAACCGG
>RCMY010005868.1_pt1 | contig 10358 bp, 12 predicted proteins | sample 2041341 | NCBI WGS metagenome assembly RCMY01 (sample SAMN09708234, study PRJNA481090) | Marine sediment metagenome, whole genome shotgun sequencing project.
GGCGGGGGCAACGGGGCTCGGGTCGGGGTCGGGTGTGGCCGGTTCCGGCGCGGTGGGGGCCGGGGTCGGTGCGGAGACCGCCGGGGCGGGATCAGGTGCAGCCACCGGCGCGATCGTCGGAGCAGCCGACGTGCCGAGTGCGACGCCGCCACCACGCTCGAGGCGCGCGATCCGGTCCGCGAGCGCGGAGGTGTCGCCGATCATGAGCGGGTTGGCGAGCTTGGCCAGGGTGAGCTCGAGCGGCAGGCGTGGTGAGGACTCGCGTTGCTCGGTCATCGTCAACGCGAGGAGGTCCATGGCGCGCAGCAACGTCTCTCGCGGGAGCTTCGCTGCCTGGGCGGCGAGCCGCGCGCGATGCTCGTCCGAGCCGTCGACGAGGTCCGGGCGGTCCGCGGCGACCTGCAGGACCAGGAGGTCGCGGACGTGGCGGACGAGGTCCAGCGTGAAGCGACGCAGCGAGTGGCCGTCGTCGAGGAGGCGCTGGATGAGGGTGAACACGCCCGGCAGGTCCGTCGCGGCGATGGCGTCGATGACCTCGAAGCAGCGCTCGACGGGGGTCAGACCCAGCGCGTTCGCGACCGCCTCGCCGGAGACGTCGGTCCCGGCGAAGGCGAGCACCTGCTCGAGGATCGAGAGAGTGTCGCGGACCGAGCCGTCGCCGGCTCGGGTGACCGCGGCGATGGCCGCCGCGTCCATCGTGTAGCCCTCGAGCGTGGCGATCCGCTCGATGTGCGCGCCGACCTCCGGGCCAGCGACCCGACGGAGGTCGAACCGCTGGACGCGGCTCAGGATCGTCGGGATGACCTTCTGCGGGTCCGTCGTGGCCATGGCGAACATCACGTGGCCGGGCGGCTCCTCGATGAGCTTCAGCAGCGCGTTGAACGCCGCCGGCGAGGCCATGTGGACCTCGTCGAGGATGTAGACCTTCTTGCGGAACTGGGCCGGGGCGAACCGGGCGCGCTCGCGCAGCTCGCGGGCGTCGTCGACGCCACCGTGTGAGGCCATGTCGAGCTCGACGACGTCCATGGCGGTGGACTCACGCACGGCGATCGAGACCGGGTCGTCCGGGTCCGGGTCCGGCGTGGGACCGCCGGTCGCGTTGACGGCCATCGCGAGGATGCGGGCGATGGTCGTCTTGCCGGTCCCCCGTGGACCTGCGAACAGGTACGCGTGATGCAGGCGGTCGTTGGTGATGGCGTTGCGCAACGTGTCGATGACGTGCCGCTGACCGACGACGTCACTGAACGTCTGGGGCCGGTACTTGCGGTACAGCGAGACGTAGGCCACGAGCCCTCCAAGGCTGCCCTGCGCGAGCACAGACCCGGGGCGTGACCCGCACGTCCCCGAGAAACGACGTTCGACGTGGTCGCCGCGGCCTCCGAAGGGATTCGGGGACCCGATCCGGCACCCGCTCAAGAACGGCTGAGGGCTGCTGCCTTCCGGCCCTGACCCGGTTCACCGGAGAACGCCACCGGGAGATCCCCGAACCCCTTGAGAGGTCGCGACCACCACGTCGTCCGGTCAGCCTACGGCCCACCGTGAGCCTTGCCAACCGAACTGATGCCCAGCATGCACGGAGCCTGTGACACGGGGCCGGTCCCCCGCGACCGGGTCCGCTCGGGTGACGGCGCCTGGGCGAGTCGACGACGCGCAGCCGTTCCCCAGATGAACGCAGAACGGCGCCGAGCTGAGCTCGGCGCCGGTGGCGGAGGGTAAGGGATTTGAACCCTTGAGACCTGTGAAGGCCTACACGCTTTCCAAGCGTGCGCACTCGGCCAGACTATGCGAACCCTCCCGGATTGCGGTCGGGATCGTAGCGGGCCAGCCGGGGTGGGGTGGACTCCGCCCTCGTCCGGGCGTCGAGACGGTCACCCAGAGGGACCGAGACGACACCCAGCGAACAGCGACGGGACACACCGCGCACATGCCCGGAACTCACGCAACGTGACGAAGCGAACACTTCCGACCACACTCGGTTGGAAACATGTTGAATCAACCACCCGAACGGCGCATCCCTTTCTGGCCAAAGCGGACACCCTCCGCAGGTGTTTCGCGCAGGGCAGCACGGAGTAGGCGGACGGCGACGGAAGGTCATGGCCTTCTGGGCATGGTGGTCATACAGTGGCCATCGGGGAAGGAACCTGCCATGACGAACGATGATCGCACGCTCCGCGTGTTCGGCAAGCCGCGCGTCGCCGAGTTCCTGCGCGATCTGGATCTTCCGGTGCAGCTCACGCCCGCTCTCGCCGAGCTGTTCCAGATGCCGAGCGCCGAAGAGCGTCTCGCGCCAGTGATCGACCTGGACTCGCGCCGAACCGCGTGAGGCGTCGCCGCCCGTCCGGTTGCCGCCGCGGCACGCACATGCGTACGCTGCCGACCGCTCGACTCACGCGCTGACGTGAGGATGCAACCCCGGAGGGTTCGCATAGTCCGGCCGAGTGCGCCCGCCTCGAAAGCGGGTAGGCCCGCAAGGGTCTCGAGGGTTCAAATCCCTCACCCTCCGCCACGTTCGACCCCGTTGCCACCGCGACGGGGTCGTCGTCGTTGCGTGGGCGTGGGTACTCGGGGTCAGCGACGACGTGCGCGGAAGAAGTCACGGAGCAGGTCACCGCACTCCTGATCGAGCACCCCGGTGACGACTTCGACCCGGTGGTTGAGCCGGGGGTCGCGCGGGATGTCGTAGAGGTGATCCACCGCGCCCGCCTTCGGGTCGCCGGCGCCGTAGACCAGCAGCGGCAGCCGCGCGAGGACCAGCGAGCCCGCGCACATCGCGCAGGGCTCGAGCGTCACGTACAGCGTGCAGGCCTCGAGGCGCCAGGATCCGAGCGCCTTCGCGGCGTCGCGCAGGGCGAGGATCTCGGCATGTGCGGTCGGGTCCTGGTCGATCTCGCGCCGGTTGGCGGCGGTGGCGATGACCTCGCCGCCGCGCACGACCACCGCCCCGACCGGGACGTCATCATGCTCCGTCGCAGCACGCGCAGCATCGATCGCGAGCCGCATGAAGCGGTCGTGGTCGGGCGCGTGGGGATCGGTCATGACCCCAGCGTGCCACGCCCGGCGACGGACCCGGGGTCAGACGCCGAGGGCGTTGGTGGAGCGGGTCGACGAGGACGTGACCTCGTCGTAGGCGTCGGTCCCGCGGAAGCGCCAGTCGAGGGCAGCGATCCCGAGCGCGAGCAGCTCCGCGACGAACACGATCGCGGTCTCGATGCGAACCTCCGCCTGGGTGACTCCGAGGAACCCGACGGTGTAGCTCAGCACCAGCGCGACGAGGGATCCTCCGGCGAGGGCAGCCCCGGCGGCGATGACCTTGTCGGCGAGACGTTCGGGCACGGCGATCAGCGCGACGGCCAGGGCAATCGCTGCGATCGCTGTCACGACGAACGCGGCGGTGAGCCAGCCCGGCGACCCAGTCTGGTCAGCGAAGGCCTGCTGGACGTGGAGCGATGCGTAGACGCCGAGAGCGGCGGCCATGATCCCGCGGATGATGACGTTCATGGAAGTGTCCTCTGGTTGTCCCCGGTTCGGTCCTGTCCGTGCATCCGGATGCTTCACCCGGCCAGCGCTTCGACCATACGACGATCAGCTGCGGCCCGCCATGGCCCATCGACGGGCTGCGCCCAGATGACGCGGATCAGGGGACGTCGAGCAGGCGAGGACGGGCGAAGGCCTCCACGGTGACCGTGACGTCGTCGCCGCCCGGGGACAAGATGCCGATCAGGCCGAGCGGAACGTCGCGGGTCAGCTCGATGCGGATCCCATCGAGCGTGAACTCGACGATCGCCGTCTCGATCAGGGCCGCACCGCCCTCCTGCCGAGCCAGGACAGACCGGGCGAGGTCGCGAGCTCGGTCTTCGTCGATGACGACCTGGCCGGTGTCCCGAAGCAGCGTCTCGTCGATGCCCGACGCCGCCGCGATCGCCATCGTGTCGGCGATGTCCGCGAGCTCCCGGCGATCACCGAAGACCTCCCACACACCGAGGGTCAGACCGCCGAGGCCGAGCAACATCAGGCTCAGCCCGAGCATCCAGATGACGACCGCCCCCGCGTCGTCGTCGAGGCGCTGCCGTCGTCGGGTCCGGGCGCTCATTCGCTGCGCCGGTAGACGTCGACCGCCTCGACGTGGGTGATCGTCCGCGTCAGGTTGCCGACCCCGACGTCGATGAACGGCAGCCGGATCGCGGGGAACTCGACGGTCACCTTCACGGAGACGTGACCGTTGGCGTAGACCGGCTGGGCGACGTCGGTGACGACGCCCGCCTGTCGGCCGTCGAGCTCGGCGATCACCGCACCCATGTTCTCCGCGCGCCCGTGCCCGGTCACGGCGATCGCTGCGATCCGGGCCACCTCGGTCGCGACGGTCCGGCCCATCGCGCTCGCCTCCATCCACGTGGGGAGGCTCGCCACGATCATGACGACGGGCAGCACGAGCAACGCCGCCGAGGCGACGAGCTCCACCGGAGCGCTGCCGTCCTCACGACGCAGCCGCTGACGCAGCCGACCCATCATTCCGCCTCCCGCACCGCGAAGGCCCGCTCGTCGAGCCGGAAGTCCGGGGAGATCGGCAGCCATGCGGGAGATCGTCCGGAGACGAACGCATCAACGCGCCCCGACCGTGTCGTGCAGCTCGCGAAGAACTGCCGCCGGATGACGCTGTCGATGCCGAGGAGGTCGTCGAGCGCGCTGGTCGCGGCCCGTTCGCACGCCCCGTCGGCATCGAGATCACTCTGCGAGCGCGAACCCGCCCGGACCCCCTGGTCCGCCGCTGCTCGCAACGTCGCGCGCTGCAGCTGGACCACGATCAGGTTCGCGAACATCGTGAAGAGCAGCAGCGACAGCGCCACCGCAGCCACGTGGGTCACGGTGACGAACCCGTCGTCGCTGCGGTTGCTCATCGTCAGTTCGCCGGGAGGCCGGCTTCGTTGCGGACCAGCGTCATGACGTCGACGCCGATCGCGGAGAGACCGGCCCAGATGGCGACGAGCGCGACGATGCCGAGGGCGGCGTTGCCGAGGAGCTCCGCGGTCGAGAAGCCGTCCTCGCCCTCGTGGAGGTCCGCGACATAGGCGCGCATGGCGATGAGGTGGGTGGTGACGTGGTCCATCTGGGATCCCCCTGGTGGCGCCGCTCGGTGCGGCGGCGGTTGACGATGTGATCGGACAGATCACAGTATTGCAAGTCTTGAGTTGGTCTGACGCTGTTCAGCGCACACTGCCGAACACGAGCGTGGGCAACGGCGCAGCGATGAACAGCAGCATCACGGGCGCCAGGACGGCGATCGTCGGGATGAGCATCGCGGCGCGGCGCTTGGTGGCCTCACGGCGCAGGGCTTCGCGATGTGCCTCACGCACGTCCTCCGCGTGGGCGAGGAGCGCGTCGGCGAGGTCGGCGCCGTACTCGGAGCCTGCCGCGAGCAGCCGGTAGGTCCGTGCGACGGCCGGCTCGGGCGTGTCGTGGGCAGCGTGGGTGAGCGCCTCATGGATCGGGGCGCCGTGCTCGTGCGCCCGCAGGACGTCGGCGAGCTCGGCCACGATCTCGCCGTTGCCGCGCTCGACGACGCGCTGGAGCGCCTGAACGATGCCGCCGCCGATGCGGACGTGCATCGCGATGAGATGGTTGATCGTGGACAGCTCGATGTGCATCCGGCGTCGACGGTCCTCGATCGCCGCGTCGAGCGCCCCGCGCTGGCGGGTCCCCCCGAAGATCCCGCCGAGCACGCCCGCAGCCAGCACGGTGACCGCCGGGCTGCCGACCAGCGCCGCCCCGACGATGCCGGCCAGCATCCCCGTCGCCGCTCCGAACGCCTCGCGCAGGTGCAGCTCGCCGAGTCGCTGGGACTCGGGGAGGTGGCGCAGGATCCGGGCCTGCCGGATCCGCACCCGCAGCCCTGCTTCGTTGGCCTGCGACCAGCGATCCGACATCACGGAGAGCCCGCGGCGCAGCAGCGGATCGAGCAGACGTCGTAGGATCGTGGCGTCGGGAAGCGTGGCCGCCAACGCGCGGACGTCGGCGGAGCGGCCGAGCGAGGTCCGTGCCGCACGGGTGTAGGGCCGGACCCGTCCCCCGAGGCGTCGGGTCGGCGGGAGCACCTGCCTGGCGCAGAGCATGACGAACGCGGACGCCGCGGAGACGGCGAGCAGCAGCAGGAGACGGTCGCCGTTCATGCGCGGACCTCACCGCGACGTTCGGTTGCCCGCGCCCCGCCGCCGAGCACCCGCGGCTCGACGTGCGAGCGACCGAGCCGGTTGATCAGCCACATCCCGAACAGGCTCATCCCGCCACCGAGGATGACGACGATCACCCCCGCGCCGCTCGCGTAGAAGTCGCGGAACGGGCCCTCGCGCAGCGTCAGCGCGACCAGGACGAACCACGGCATCACGAACACGGCCCGAGCGTTGATCTTCTGCTCGAGCTGGTCGGTCTGGAGCTGCTCCGCGACCCGCAGGTCGCTGGTCGTGGCCTCGGCGAGGTCACGCAGGATCGGTGCGAGGAGCTGGCCCCCGCGCTCGTGGGCCAGGATCAGGACCTCGAGGACGCGGTCCGACGTCGGATCGGCCAGCTCCTCGCGGATGGTCTCGAGCGCCCCGGCGACGCCGAGCATCCGGGACAGCGTCGGGTAGCGCACGAATGCCTCGCGCAGCGCGACGGGCCCGTTGGCTGCAAGCCCCTCGACGGCCTGGTTGAGCGACTGTCCGGCTGCGACCGCGGCGACGAGATCCCGGACACCGTCCGGCCACGCCTCGGCGACCTCGCGGAGGCGACGCTGCCGCAGCCGCTCGAGCATGACGCGCGGCATCCCCCCGGCGGTCAGCGCCGGGACGATCGCGATGGTCGGGGTCGCGGTGATCGTGAGGACCACGATGTAGGCGAGGACGGCGAGGAGCCCGCTGCCGAGCAGGAACTGGCGGGGTGTGAGGTCGACTCCGGACTGGACCAGCCATTGCTGGCGCTCGGAGACGGCGGTGTCCTCGCGTCGGGGCCTGAGCTCGGGCATGGTGCCCATGAGCGCGCCCACGGCGAGGCTGGCGGCGGCTGCGGAGGCGACGGCAGCAAGGAGCGTGAGGAGCGAGGCGTTCACAGCGGCGACGCCCGATCCTCGAGGATCGCCCGCACGGTCAGGCCGTCCGGCAGCGTCCGGTCGATGCGCTCGGAGTCCGACGGGACCACGCCCGTCCACAGCAGCGGGGCGCCGATGTGTGCCGACAGGAAGATCGCCTCGGTCGAGAAGCCGTCGGTCAGGGCCGGGACGACTCCGAGGATCTCGGTGACCTGGCGACGGATTCCGTCGTCGGAACCCGCGGCGCCGATCTCGTCGCGGTCGAGCTGGACGACCACGTCGAGGGCCTGGGAGAAGACGCGTCGCACGACGTCCTCGCGGACGTTCTCCCCGGCCATGATCGCCGCGTTGACGAGCGCCGACAGGGCGTCGCGGGCCGTGTTGGCGTGGATCGTGCAGGTGAAGCCGCAGCCGGCGTTGACGGCGCGCGTCAGCTCGAAGGCCTCTGCGCCACGGACCTCGCCAACGACGATGCGGTCGGGCCGCATCGCGAGGATGAACTTCAGCAGATCGCGGATGGTGACCGCGCTGGACCCGTCGAGGGCCGGCGGTCGCGCCTCGTAGTAGGACCCGTGGGTCAGCGGGACGGAGAGCTCGCGGACCTCCTCGCAGCAGCGGATCGACTGGGTGGACGGGACCGCGCTCAGCAGCGCGGAGAGCATCGAGGTCTTGCCTGCTCCGGGAGGTCCGGAGACGAGCAGGCTCGTCCGGGCCTGCATCAGCGCCCAGAGGTACCCCGCGGCGGGACGGCTGACGGCGTTGCGCTCGACCATCGTGCGCAGCGACTCGCGCTTGAGCAGGTGTCGACGGATCGTGGCGGAGAGCGAGTCAGCGACGGGGCGCTGCGCGGCCGTGAGACGAGCGGCGCCGTCGAGGACGCGAGCCTGGACGAGCGGTGTCTTGGCGTCGAGCGTCCGCTGGGTCGTCGCGAGGAGCCGGTCGATGAGCTGGCGGTTCTCCTGCTCGGTCGTCGGCGTCGGCAGTCCCTGCAGCCGCCCGGAACGGTCGAGGAAGCTGACCCGCGATCCCTCGATGAAGATCTCCTCGACGTCGTCACGCTCGAAGAGGGCGCTCAACGGCCCGTACGCGGTGATCGAGGACAGCAACCGGTCGGTCATGCCTGACGGGTCGGCGAGGGCACGCGCCGCCCCGAGGTGGGCGCGTCGCTGGTAGTCCGCGATGGCGTCGGTCACGACCCCGCGGACGGCCTCGCCGTGCTGCTCCGGGTCCAGCGCGTCGCGCTCGAGCCGGTCGAGCACGTCGAGTCGGATGACGTCGTAGGCGGAGGTGACGAGGCTCACAGCCCTGCTCCCAGCGGGTCGAACCTCGGGGCCTGCGCGCGGGCGGTGGCTGCGATGCGGTCCCCGGAGAGGACCCGCTCGGCGAGCCTCTCCGTGAGCTTGCGCCACCTGCGGCCCGTCACGATCGTCCCGGCCCAGACGGCCGTGGCGACGTCGCGCTCCTCGGGCAGGAACTCGAGCGTCATCGGCGACCAGGAACGGCGGATCTCGTCGCGGATCTCGCCCTGCACGAAGCTGGAGGACGGGGCGCGGTTGACGACGACGTCGATCGGGGCGCGGGTGAGCTGGCGGACCGTGGCGACCCAGTCGAGCAGGCGCGCGACGCCGATCGGCGTCGGGGCACCGACGACGAGGACGCCGTCAACGTGGGTGAGGATCTCGCGGGTCTGGTCGAAGCGTCCGCGGTCGCCGCCCACGGCGTGCTGCTCGACGCCGTGCCCGACGTTGACGATCACGCGATCGGCCTCGAGCGCGAGGTCGTGGATGAGGTCGATGACCTCGGCCGGGCGGACATCGGCCCAGGATGCCGGGGTCGGGAGACCTCCCACGACGCGCAGGCTGCCGGCGGGCACGGGGATCGTGAACATCGCCGCGTCGAGGTCCGTCGTGCTGCGGGCCGCCTCCACGGCGACACGCAGGTTCGGGTGCAGGTCGAGGTTGAGTCGTTGGGCGAGCGAGGGGGCGAACTCGTCGCCGTCGATCAGCACGACCGCCTCGCCGCGTGCGGCGCATGCCACCGCCAGCGAAAGCGCGATCTCGGTGGCGCCGGTTCCGCCAGAGGGCCCGCCGATGGCCACGACCGGGGCGCGGTGATCGAGGTCGCCCGCCGTGGGCTCGTCGGCGAGCTGCTCGAGGCCGTCGTGCAGACGGAGGCCGGCAGCCAGCGCCTGAGCAATGGCGATCAGCTCTTCCGGCGCCGCGGTGACCGGCGCGACCTCGTCGACGCCGAGGTCCTCGAGCCGACGCCGCCCGGTCGGTTCGGCCGGGTCGTAGAGGCCGAGCACACGCCGTCGATCGCGCTGGACGTTCGCGACGAGACGTGCGGAGACGAACGAGGTGAGGTCGTCGATGACGAGGACGTCGTAGGTCGCGCCGGCCGCCTCGCGGGCGTCGAGGACGCGGTGACGGACCCGGGCGCCACCGTGGTCGGCGACGAATCGGTGCAGGTCCTGCGCCCAGCCACGTGGGGAGACGACGACGGCGAGGTCCGGGGTGGTCGGCTCGGAGGTCATCGCCTGGCCCCTTCGGTCGAGGGGGTGGCGAGGCAGCCGGTCGCACGCACCGGGTCCTGACCGGTGGAGCGGACGACGTCGAGCTGGCCGCCCGCGAGCGCCTCAGCCAGACAGAGGGCCTGGGCCGCGTCGACCTCGAGCACGAGGCTCGCAGCGCTGGATGCTCCGAGCCCCGAGGTGGCCCGGCCCGTCTGGATCACGCGGACACCTGCCAGCAGGAAGACCGCACGACCGTCGCGGACCTGGATGACATCGATGCGGTCGTCGACGCGGATCAGGCCGCCGGCTGCCCGGTCCTGGGCGATCGGCAGCGACATCTGTCGCAAGCCGGCTTCGGCGGCCAGCGGGCTGGCAAGGTCGTTGGCGCGGAGCAGGTCCGCGCGCTCGACCCGGTTGACGAGCACCTGACCGACCGGCTGGGCGCCGAGGATCAGGCCTGCGGTCGGCGTTGATGCCGGCACGGTGACCAGCTCCAGGTCCGCGGCGGTGACGATGGCTCCGACCGGGAGGTCGGCCGCGAGCGACCAGACCTCCACGGTCTCCTCTCCGGCCCTGAGGACGGCGAGGTTGGCGACCAGCGCCAGCAGGCCGGCCAGGATCATGACGAGATGCCCCCCGGAGAGCCGCGCCCCCCGCGACCGCGTCGATGCGGGGGTCGCCCTGCGGGGCGCCGTACCTGCGTCGATCGCTGCCATCGTGGCTCCATCTCGTGTCGGCGCACGCCCCTCGCGGTGCGCCGTGCTGTCCTGGCCAGCCTGTGGTGCTGGC
>RCMY010005870.1_pt1 | contig 10358 bp, 5 predicted proteins | sample 2041341 | NCBI WGS metagenome assembly RCMY01 (sample SAMN09708234, study PRJNA481090) | Marine sediment metagenome, whole genome shotgun sequencing project.
TGTGGAATCCCGTAAATGTGGCCAACAACCCGTATTGGGTAGTAAACAGATATAGTAACAACGATACTAAAAATCGTTTTATCGGGCAGACGAACATCCGTTATGATATACTAAAGAACTTGTATGTTCGGGGAAGCATGAGTCGAGATTTTTACAACTTTGAATATGAGGGAATAACGCCATCATTCACCGCATTTAGACCTGGCGGAAGTTACGAATCCTTAAAGGCAGATGTGTCGGAAACCAACCTTTTGTTTACAGCCAATTACAATACGACCTTTTTTGATAATCTTAGTTTTTCTGCCTTGGTAGGGGGAAACCAACAAAAAAACATTAACAATTCCACCGCCATTGATGGACAGCAGTTTACCATTCCACAGTTTTATTCCTACACAAATTTGGCCACGCTGACCACTACCCCTAATAATAGGAAAACAGCGGTAAACTCCGTATTCGGTTCGATAGACTTTGGTTATAAAGAACTGGCCTTCGTTACATTGACGGGGAGACAAGATTGGTTCTCTACGCTAAGTTCTGAAAATAACAGTATTTTTTATCCCTCCATAGGGGGCAGTTTTCTTTTGTCGGAGACGGTAGAGCTTCCTTCAGTATTCAATTTTATCAAATTGCGCGGCTCATGGGCCCAGGTAGGCGGTGGCGCACCAGATCCCTATCTTATCAACCAGACTTATGGTGTTGTTCAGGGAGGGCATAATGGCAGGGCCCTTCAGGAAATCTCAACGAATTTGGTAACCAACCCCGACCTAAGACCCTTGACTTCCACCACCTATGAGGCCGGTATGGACATCAGAATGTTCAAAAATCGTTTTGGCATAGACTTGACCCTGTATAACCGAACGACCACCGACGATATTGTACAGACCGATATTTCAACGGGGTCGGGATATACCCGTGCTTTGCTGAACGTCGGGGAAATAAGTAACAAGGGTATTGAGCTTTTGTTGACAGGTTCACCGATGAAAGACGAGAATTTTCAATGGGATGTAAGTTACAACCTGGCCTATAACAAAAGTGAGATAAAACAATTGGCTGCAGGTTTAAACACCATTCAGATAGGCTCGGGAATCGGGGGTGGTTCTATTCAAAATGTGGTCGGGCGGCCTTATGGCACGGTTTGGGGTTATAAAATGGCCGTTAACGATAATGGAGAGAAAATATTCGACGCGAATAGTGGTTATGAGCTAAGAAGCGAGGTGATGGAGCTAGGTGAAGGGGTGCCGCCACTTACGATGGGACTGACGAACAATTTCCGTTATAAGGATTTTTCTTTTAATATATTGTTGGACGGAAAGTTTGGGAATTCGATGTTTTCAAACCTGGCCCAATATTCACATAGGTTCGGGTTGACGAAGGAAACTCTTCCAGGCAGGGAAAATGGTTTGCCTTTATCAGGTGTCGATACCGATGGCAACCCCTATTCGCGAACGGTGCCCGTTGAAGAACTCGACACCTATTATGACAATCAAAAGAGGTATACCGATATTTTTGTATACGATGGCAGTTTTATAAAACTTCGGGAAGTCGTCATTGGTTATAACCTTCCAATCGATAAACTGAACTTTGTCAAGCTGCAGTCCGCCAATATTTCGTTGGTGGGGCGCAATCTTGCCATCCTTTATAAAAAAACCGACCTGTTCGATCCCGAATCAAGTTATACTACGGGAAACGCCCAAGGTCTCGAAGCCTTTGGCGTACCGAGAACCCGAAGCTATGGCCTGAATCTGAGCATAAAATTTTAACCGTATAATCTGTATCCAATGAAAATCAAATTCTATACACTTCTATATATGGCCTTTAGTTTTACGGCCATCTCTTCCCTGTTATCTTGTGATGATGGTTTTGAGGAGCTGAACAAAGATCCCGATGCCTATAACGAGATCATCCCTGAATTTCTGTTTACAAAGTCACAGTTAGATGCCGTGGATGTCAGTTATTTTGGAACAGCGGCATTGACCATCGGCGGTGCTATGCAGCAATTTGCCACCTATAAGGAGGTGCCTGCAGCCGGAGACAAATATTTTAACGAGGGATATTCAAAAAATTATTTCACAACAATTTACCCTAATGCGGTAAACGAGATTCAAGAAGTAGTGAAGGCCGTATCCGAAAACCCCGATGACATAAACAAACTTTCCGTGGCACGTATATGGCGCGCCTATATCTTTCACCATATCACTGATTTATACGGCGATGTGCCCTATACCGAAGCGGGAAAAGGTATTAGTGACCAGATATACACCCCCAAATACGATGAACAATCCTTTATTTATGGCGACATGCTAAAGGAGTTGGAGGAAGCGGCAAATGCCTTCGACCCTACCAAACCCACCTTCGGGTCGGCCGACCTATTATACGATGGAAATGTTGATCAATGGAAAAAATTCGCATATTCGTTAATGCTCCGTTTAGGAATGCGATTGACCGAGGTCGATCCGGCAATGGCGGAAACCTGGGTGAAAAAAGCGATTGCGGGAGGGGTTATTTTGGAGGATATCGATGTAGCGGTCATCGACTATGTAGATGGGTCACAAGTGTCCAGTAGAAATCCGATTGCCCAAGGATTATTGAACGGTGATTACATAGATCCCCAAAGTGTGGAAAATGTCGAAGGAGGAAAGTTGGCAAAAACCTTTATCGATCACCTAAAGGATACCGGTGACCCGAGATTAAATGTTATTTCCGTCGTTTGGGTCGAAACGGGTAACGTTTACGTGGCGGACACTACCACGGCCTTACAAAAAGGGATGCCGAACGCAGTTTTTAATAACAGGCCCAATGATTTTGCCACCTACTCCGAGCCGCACCCCGAAACTATTTTAGCCTACGATTCCCCGATGTTGCTACTGACCAATGCAGAAATAAACCTGCTTTTGGCAGAGGCCGTACTCAGGGGGTGGTATTCGGGCACTGCTGCAGACCTTTATGCAGCGGCGGTCAGGGCCGGTATGCGTCAATGGGCATTGTTCGGTGGTGCCGGTGCTATTTCGGAAGATCGTATAAATGGTTATATTGTACAAAATCCCTTTAACGCGGCCGGATCCGTAGAGGAACAAATGAATCAGATACAGACCCAAAAATGGGTGTCGCTATTTTTGGACGAATATGAAATTTTTTCCAATTGGCGACGTACCGGATATCCAGAACTTGTACCTGTGAATTATCCGGGAAATCTTACAGGTGGAACAATACCGACCCGTTTCGTACTACCCGATTCCGAAGGTACCATCAATGCGGACAATTTTAAGGAAGCCGAGGATAGACAGGGAGAAGGAAATTCGTTCACCAGTAAGGTCTGGTGGGATAAATAAATTTTTGTCCAGAAGGTTTAAACAATATCAATCTATCAAAACACCTAAATATGAAACGTAGGGAAATCATTAAGTGGGCCGCAATAACACCGGCGGCCGGTGCAATTATCGGAAGTCTTGTCCCCTTTCAATCAGTATTCGCCGCCCCGGCCTCAAAACCCAGGCCGAAGCGAGATCTGATCAAGGAACTGGGTCTGCGAACCTTTATCAATGCCGCAGGCACCTACACTACGATGACCGCTTCGTTGATGAATGAAGAAGTGATGGAAGCCATCAACGATTCTTCCCGAGAGTTCATAATGTTAAACGAGGTTCAGGACAAGGTCGGGGAAAAAATTGCCGAGATGGTCCGCTCCGAAGCGGCCATGGTTACCGCCGGTGCCTCTTCGGCCCTAAGCTTGGGTATGGCCGGAATACTAACTGGAATGGATAAGGAACGGATAAAACGTCTCCCCCACCGTTTGGAAGAAGCAGGTATAAAGTCGGAAGTCATCATCCAAAAAGAACACTATGATGGCTATCAACATGCCCTGGAAATTACGGGAATCACACTGGTGCCCGTAGAAACGGTCGATGATGTCAACAGGGCCGTAAACGAAAAAACGGCTTCGATGCACTTTCTGAATTGGAAAACCCAGGAAGGAAAGATAAAACATGAAGAATGGCTTCAACTGGCCAAAAAGCACAAATTACCTGCCACCATCGATATTGCGGCCGATGTACCGCCGGTGTCCAATCTTTGGAAGTTCAATGATATGGGCTATAGCTTTGTGGCACTCTCCGGAGGTAAGGCGATATGCGGTCCTCAAAGTGCTGGTGTTTTAATGGGCAAAAAAGATATCGTTGCGGCCGCAAGGCTCAACCATTCCCCAAATGGGGGCACCATAGGCCGCGGTATGAAAGTCAATAAAGAAGAAATGTTGGGCATGTACGCCGCCTTGGACAATTACATAAAGAGAGATCACGATAAGGAATGGAAAATGTGGGAAGACAGGGTGGCCGTCATTACCGATGCCGTTAAGAAAGCCAAAGGCGTAGAGGTCTCCGTAACTGTGCCCCCAATCTCGAACCATACCCCGAAAATGAACATAAAATGGGCCGATAAAAAAATCAAAATAACCCGTAGTCAAATGGGCGATAAATTGCGGCAGGGAAATCCTTCTATTGAGGTTATTGCTTGGGGAGATGATCAAAACAGCATCGACCTTACCGTATTTATGTTAAAACCGGGGCAGGAGAAAATTGTAGGAAAACGGATTTTTGAGGAACTGTCGAGAGCATCTACTTAATACTGGTTTTCAAAGCAAGCTTCCCGAGCAAAGTTGGAGCACATCTCATGGAAAGGATTAGTGCCCCTATTTCAATTAAATGAGTTAGTTATATATGGTACACGATTTGAATTATTTTTTCATTAAAGCAATATGGAGTAAAAATTCATACATATACATTTTTTCATTTCTGATTTGCCTACTTTTTTGCCAATGTTCCCCGAAATTGCCTGCCGGCGATCCGGACAACGCCGGACTTTTTTTGCCGGACGGGTTTGAAGCCTTGGTCGTTGTCGACAGCCTAGCGGGCCGTGCCAGGCATCTTGCCGTAAACGACAATGGCGATATCTATGTAAAGTTGCGTTTTCCAGATTCCATAGGGGGAAATGCGGCCCTACGCGATACGGATAACGACGGCAAGGCCGATATCATAGAGACCTTCGGCGATTACCTCGACAAAAGCAGCTATGGAACGGCAATGCGCATTCATAAAGGCTATCTATATTACAGTTCCGTGACCCGCATACTCCGTCAGAAATTGACCGGAAAATTGGTGCCGGACAGCGAAATGGAACTGATAGTGACCGACACCCAACCTCCAAGACAGCATGACACCAAACCGATAGCGTTCGATAAGAAAGGAAATCTGTACACCCCCTTTGGGGCACCTTCCGATAACTGTCAAGAAGATGATAGGGTCTTTATGTCCCCTGGAATTGACCCGTGCCCTATTCTCGAGCATCGCGCCGGCATATGGAAATTCGATGCGAATAAAAAAGGCCAGTTCCAAAAGGATGGGGAAAAATTCGCCACGGGCCTGAGAAGTGTCGTGGCGTTGGAATGGAACAATCAAGATGATAACCTGTTTACCATAGTCCATGGCAGGGACCATATGCACAATACTTGGCCGGAAAAGTATACAGTATGGGAAGGCGCCATGCTGCCATCCGAAGTCTTTTTAAAGCTCAAGAAAGGTTCCGATGCGGGCTGGCCTTACTATTATTACGATCAGATGAAAGAAGATTATTTTCTCAGTCCGGAATATAGCGGGGACGGAGAAAAGCAAGACGAAAAGCGCGACTCGTTGGTAAAACCCCTGATTGGCTTTCCGGGACATTTTGCGCCCAACGATCTTCTGTTCTATACGGGAGACCAGTTCCCGGAACGTTATAAAAATGGTGCCTTCATGGCATTCCACGGCTCTACGAGCAGGGCGCCCTATCCGCAAGCGGGCTATTTCGTCGCCTTTGTACCCATGGAAAACGGAATGCCCTCAGGACCTTGGGAAGTTTTTGCAGATGGTATTGCGGGGGTGGATACCATAATTAATACCAGTGACGCCAAACATCGGCCAATGGGCCTTGCCATGGGGCCGGATGGCTCCATATACATATCCGATTCAGTAAAAGGCAAGATATGGCGTGTCATGTATAAAGGGGATAAGGGGAGTTTCGGCGAGGCGCAATTGGCAAAAATGGAAGAACGAAAAAAACAGGCCCCGAATATAAAAACTCCCGATGAGGTAAAAGATATCGTGGCTTCCGAAGCGGACGGTTTTTTCCCCAAAGCGGGAAACATGGCGGAAGGGGCGAGATTGTACAATACGCATTGTGCGCTCTGCCATCAAAAAAACGGGCGGGGCAACGACCGCTTCCCCCCATTGAACTATTCCGATTGGGTCAATGGTGATAAAGACAGGTTAATCAATGTGGTACTGAACGGACTCTCGGGTGAGATTATGGTGAACGGAAGGTCGTATAACAATGTCATGCCCAAGCAGGATCATCTCAAAAACGAAGAAATTGCGCTCATCCTGACCTATGTCAGGCAGAATTTTGGGAATCGCTCCAACGGGGTAGACCCCGAAGAAGTAGCCGAAGCCAGAAAAGCAACCGGTAATTCCAAGTAATTTAGATGAACAATCCAGAACGAACAGCAACCGATGAAAACTGAAAGAAGATCAGCGATTAAAAAAATAGTGGCCTCGACCGCCGCTTTGGTAGGACTTGGACCTCTGGCGGTGGCGAACACCAAAAAAACTCTGGAAAAACCGATTGCTCCCCACAAAAAACATGATTATTTTGAAGAATTGGGCGTCACCCGTGTAATCAATGCAGGGGCGACCATGACCTTTTTATCCGGCTCTTTAATGCTTCCCGAAGTAGTGGAGGCCATCAATGCAACAGCACACGACTTTGCCGATATGTACGAACTACAGGACAAGGTCGGTGCCAAGATGGCCGAAATGCTGCATTGCGAAGCGGCTATGGTCACCTCTGGGGCGGCAGCCGCATTGGTACTGGGTACGGCGGGCATCATTACGGGTACCGATGCCGATAGGAGAAAACAATTACCCAATCTTCCCGGGCCACGCCCCGAGGTCATCATGCAAAAAAGCCATCGTTACGTTTTCGACCAGGCCATCACCACTACCGGTGCCAAGATCATAGAGGTAGAAGGCCCAGAGGAAATGGAACAGGCGATTAACAAGAATACGGTTATGGCCCTTTTCTTTAATGCCGCGGTATCATGGTTTGGTATTGAGGATACCATAGACCATGAGGCGTTTGTTGCCATTTGTAAACGGAATAAAATACCTTCTTTTATAGATGCCGCGGCGGATGTTCCCCCGGTCGAGAACCTATTCAAATACCAGAAAATAGGTTTTGACCTCGTAACTTTCTCCGGTGGGAAAATGATCCGCGGCCCCCAAAGTACGGGACTGCTTTTTGGCAGAAAAGACCTTATAGAGGCTGCCAAACTGAACAATAGTCCACATGAGGCGCCTATCGGCCGCCCTATGAAAGTGAACAAAGAGGAAATGTTCGGCATGTACGCCGCTTTAAAATCCTATTTGGAACGCGACCATAAAAAGGAGTGGCAGGATTGGCTCGATCGCGCCGACAACATCCGATCGGAGATAGTAACGATACCAAGCGTAAAGGGCGAGACGAACATACCCAAGGGCCCTGCCAATGTGGTTCCTAGCCTGCAGGTAACTTGGGACCAAAAGCAAGTCAAGACAAGTTCGAAGGAAGTCTACGAGGCTATGAAGGTCGGCACGCCAAGTATCGTTTGTGGCGGTGTAGCGCAGAAGGATGATAAAGAAGTATTGAGCGTCGGTGTCGTACTGCTCAGACCGGAGCAGGTGGCCATTGTAGCCGACCGACTCAAGGCGGTCTTACAAAAGGCGGCCTCATAAGGTTAATCGTACCAGCCATTTCTTGGATAGATCGATTTGAAGCAAAAGAAAAAGTTTTAAATAGTTCTAATTTAGCACCAGTTCAATGAACAAGCATTTGAAAAAATAACCTAAACGATTCAAAACATGAAAAGTTCTTACATCCTAATTTTTATAATCGTATCATTTTTCGGGAATGTGATCTTTGCTCAAGACTATGACATCGTGATCAAGGGCGGCCATGTCATCGACGCGAAAAACAATATCGACGCCGTAATGGACGTGGCCATCAAAAACGGGAAGATTGCCAAAGTGGCAAATAATATCGATACGAAACAGGCCGCACAAGAGATTGCGGCCAAGGGCTTGTACGTAACCCCCGGCCTTATCGATATCCATGCGCATGTTTTTGCCGGAACGCTTCCCGACCGGTATCTTGCCAATAGTTTTACCGCCCTGCCCGCGGACGGGTTTACGTTTCGGGTAGGCGTAACCACGGTGGTGGATTGTGGTGATCCCGGATGGAAAACCTTCCCGACTTTCAAGGAAAACATCATCGATAGGTCGAAGACCCGGGTACTCGCCTTTCTGAACATCGTGGGCGAAGGGATGCGGGGTGGTGCCTATGAACAGGATATCAATGATATGGATGCCAAACTAAGCGCCAGTGTGGCCAATCGTTATAAGGATTATATTGTAGGGTTCAAGGTGGCCCATTTCGAAGACCCGAGCTGGATTCCCGTCGACCGAGCGGTAGAGGCCGGGGAACTGGCCGGGGGAATTCCGGTAATCGTTGATTTTGGGGGGGACGATAGCCATCCACCCTTATCCATAGAAGAACTTTTTTTCGATCATCTCCGGCCCGGTGATATCTATACACACACCTATACCGAGTTGGACAGAAGAGATCCGATAGTCGATACAAAAAGCCGACAGCTAAAGCCTTTTGTTACCAAGGCTAGGGAAAGGGGGATTATTTTCGACGTGGGCTATGGCGGTGCCAGTTTTGATTACGGACAGGCGATACCGGCCACCGAAGCCGGTCTCTTTCCTACTACGATCAGTACCGATCTGCATACCGGCAGCATGAACAACGCCATGAAGGATATGAACAATGTGATGTCCACTTTTTTAACCTTGGGCATGCCCCTTCCCGATGTGGTCAAGGCCAGCACTTGGGCATCCGCACAGGCCATAAAGCGCGAAGAATTGGGCAATCTTTCCGAGGGCTCCCCAGCCGATGTGGCTGTGTTCAATTTGCGACAGGGCGATTTTGGTTTTTGGGACAGAAAGGGCAAAAAGCTGATGGGAAAACAAAAATTCGAATGTGAAATGACCATAAGGGATGGAAAAATCGTATACGACCTCAATGGCATTGCCAATCCCATAAACGTTCGTTAAACTTATTTTTACCGACACCATTAAATTAAATTCAGAACCATGAAAAGCTACTTTATATTACTTGTATTTATTATATCTTTTTTAGGGAATTTCGCGATTGCCCAAGAATATGACATCGTTCTCAAAGGAGGTCATGTCGTCGATGCCAAGAACAACATCGATGCCGTAATGGACGTGGCCATCAAGGACGGCAAGATTGCCGAGGTGGCGAAGAACATCGATGGGAAAAAAGCCGTGCAGATGGTCAATGCCAATGGCTTGATTGTAACTCCGGGCCTTATCGATATACACGGGCATGTTTTTGCCGGTACCGAGCCCCGCCATGCGTACAGCAACGGGTTTAATGCCCTCGCCCCCGATGGTTTTACCTTTCGGGTAGGGGTAACCACGATAGTGGACTGTGGCGGTTCCGGTTGGAAATCGTTTCCTACTTTCAAAGAAAACATCATCGATAGGTCGAAGACGCGGGTGCTTGCCTTTTTGAACATCGTAGGCGAAGGGATGAGGGGCGGTACTTATGAGCAGGACACTCTTGATATGGATTCAAAATTGAGCGCTAATGTAGCCAAGCAGTATCGACAGGATATTGTCGGTTTCAAGGTGGCGCATTATAACGGCCCCGAGTGGACCCCGGTAGACCGGGCGGTAGCGGCTGGAAATATGACCGATCTTCCGGTTGTCATCGATTTTGGGGGAAACAGTCCACCATTATCCATCGAAGAACTATATATGGAACACCTACGTCCGGGAGATATCTATACACATGCTTTCGGACAGTTGGCCAGTAGGGAGGCCATTTTTGATCTGGAGACCAAAAAGGTAAAACCCTTTGTCTATGAAGCACAAAAAAGAGGCATTATTTTCGATGTGGGCTATGGAGGTATCAGCTTTGCCTATTCCCAGGCCATTCCTGCGGTGAAAGAAGGGTTTTACCCCAACACCATCAGCACGGATCTTCACACGGGCAGCATGAACAACGCCATGAAGGATATGCTTAACGTCATGTCCAAATTTATGTTGATGGGCATGAATCTCAAAGAAGTCATCGCGGCGAGTACCTGGTATCCCGCAAAAGCTATCAAAAGGGAAGATTTGGGAAATCTCTCCGTGGGCGCACCTGCCGATGTAACCTTGCTAGAGGTAAGGGAGGGAAACTTCGGTTTCTTTGATTACACCGGT
>RCMY010005871.1_pt1 | contig 10354 bp, 6 predicted proteins | sample 2041341 | NCBI WGS metagenome assembly RCMY01 (sample SAMN09708234, study PRJNA481090) | Marine sediment metagenome, whole genome shotgun sequencing project.
ACCTTCCTTGAGGAAGGCAAAGCGGCAATGGACGCCGAACTGGTGAAGGTCGAAGCTGCCTTCTCGGGAGCAAGTGGATATGGCGGGATCGCCATTCACCACTACGCCTCATACTCGACGATGGCGCCCTGACCGACGGTCAGTTGGTTGCATCCTTCAAAGATGCGATGGCCTTAATGCGATTGAGGAGGTCATCGATCTCATCGGCGAATTCCTTGCGTCGGCTGGCCAGAGCCGTTCGATCGAGCTCCTCGGCACGCTCGCCCGCCAATCCGCGGTTTTTGGCTAATTCAAGTGCGGTCTTGAAGAACACCTGAGAGACCGATTCGGCTGCCGTGATCTTCCCCTGGGACTGGTAGCTCTTCCCAAGCGCAGTGGCCCGGGTCATGAACGCCTTCTCGTCGAAGGTGGCTGGCATGGAACCAAGCACATCAGCAACGACCGCGTACGACTCGAGAAACGGTGCCAGCGCCCAGGTGCTCATGGTGGGACGAATCGCAATGAGCATCTCACGTGCCCGACCGTCGGCCACCGTGGACGCCCAATCTTCATCGAGGTGGCACAGTTCGGCGTTGACTTCGGCCTGGTATTCCTCTTTCGGGGCGAAGAAGAACTCGAACTTGAGGAGGTCACGCAGTGACATGGTCTCTTCCCAGAACACTGCCGACGGGTCGGCTGGTTGCTCCGTCGAAACTCGTTGCAGCGCCAGTTCGGTGATTGCGGCATTAACAAAGAAGTGGATCACGACGTTGCGGTAGTAGGCCGCCGACAGGTGCTGATCGATCCCGATCTGATATACCGGCTCCGGTCCTCCGTCGATCCGGGTGACGATGTCGTGTTCGACAAGGCGATCGAGGACCTCGACCACCTGATCGGTCCCATCGAGCAGCACCCGTTCGGTCAAGGGCAGTCGCCGTCTGATGACGTACTCGGCCAATTCGGCTAGCGAATCGGTGATCTCAGCCGCGCTTCGGGCCGTGTTCGGCCGGCTCAGTAGTGCAATACAAACACCGGCAGTTGGCGAGATGGGAGTAACCCGGCCGATCTGAACCATGACCTCGAAGGCGACTTTCTGGATCGCAATTGACTTCTCGTCAGCATCGGTCGTGTCGGCGGGTAGGGCGTCCGCCAGGGACACCGGTTCCCCGAATCGGACGTACACATTTCCGTGGCGCCGGCGAAGCTGCGAAATGGCCTTGACGACCCAGGTAATACTCTCGCCCTGTTTCGCTTCGCCTCGCTGTTCTCTCGCGTAGTCGGCGACGTCGTGGATCTGGTCATACGCAATCGAAACCGGTAGCAAAATGATGTCATCGGCCTTGTGGCGCAGATAGGACTCGGTTACGTAACTGAGCATGCCGAACTTGGGCGGCAGCAGCTTCCCCGAACGACTTCGGCCGCCCTCCAGGTACCACTCGATGGGAAATCGCTTTTCGATGAGGAAGTCGATATACGATCGCAGGGCAAACTTGTAGATCGGCTTGTCCTTGAACGTACGGCGGATGAAGAACACTCCGGAACGCCTGATTATCTGGCCGATCGGGAAGAAGTTCATGTTGATGCCGCCTGCCGTGTGATTGGGCGGTCGGTCGTTCTCCCAGAGGATGTATTGGAGCATGAGGCGATCCAATTGGCTCTTGTGGGAAGGGAGAAAGATCAGCGGGTGTTGTTCGCCAAGTTGGTACAAGCGGTTGAGATGGTCAGCGTCGTAATTGATCGATCCGTATCCCTGGCGATACAGCTTGTCGATCAGGTTCGCTGCCAGGTCGATCACCAGCGGCGAATGCGACGCCGCTATTTCACGAAGGTTGTTGAGCGCTTCCTTGTGGACCGAGGCGTACGCTTTTCCGGTTTCGGAGGCCAGTCGGGAGATGCCATCTCGAAAAGAGCCGGTCCTGACGATTTCTTCGGTGAGAAACTTGGGCACCTTGTATCGGTTGCCCCGAACCCGCCGTTCGGCCCGCTCAAGCGTGAGCCACGCTCGACGGGCAACGAACTCGCGAAGCGCGACTACATCGTCGGAGACCTTCCAGGCGTCCCGCAGTTCGGCGGCACCGGCTGGCTGGCCGAGCACGATCCGGCAACGGTCCGGATAGCGGCGCAGGAAGAGGTGCTGTCGGAGGATGTTGGGATCGCGGGGATCGCCGAATTTGAGGAGGTCGCTCAGTCGGACGGAGCGCGTGCCGTCACGATCGGCCGCTTGCCAGACAACTCTGACCGGGACGATGAGGGGATCGTCGCCTCTTCCGAGTCGAGCTTCGAGGCGCGGATCGGGCCGGACACCGGGACGTCGCCGCCGGGATGGGGGAATGCGGATGGCTTCGTAGTTGTGTCCGTTCCGTTCTGCCCAGTCTGTAATGAGCTCTTCTTCGAGCTTGCTGGAGGCGTCGGTGAGGAGAACCGTTGCACGGTCAGACGTCCCCGGCCACGCCGGATCAGTCGCGAGAGCTGGATCAGAAACCATAAGGCGATCTTATCGACGAAAGCAGTTGGCCGCATGATCGTTCACCACACCGGTCGCCTGTAGGTAGGCATACATGATCGTGGGACCGACGAATGTGAAGCCACGCTTCTTGAGGTCGGTAGACACGGCCTCCGATAGGGCAGTTTGACTGGGAAGCTCGCGGAGCGACGGGGGCCGGTCTACCACCTCGCCGTCGGTCCAGGACCATAGGTATTCGTTGAATGAGCCTCGCTCGGCCTGGATCGAGAGAAAACCCTTGGCGTTCTTGGTGGCACTTGAGATCTTGAGACGGTTGCGGATGATGCCTGAGTCGAGCAAGAGCCGGGCGTGATCGTCTGACGAGAACTCTGCCACCACCGCCGGATCAAAGTTGGCGAAGGCCAGTCGGTAGGCGTCCCGCCGTCCGAGGATCGTTCTCCAACTCAGGCCGGCTTGGGCACCCTCCAGTATGAGAAACTCGAACAGTTTCTGATCGTCGTGGACGGGTACACCCCATTCGGTGTCGTGATACTCGGCATACAGGCGGTCGCCTTCGGGAACCCAGGCGCAGCGGATCGGCATGGCGGGCATCTTAGGAGCGGTAGGGTGCGCCGATGCGCTTAGTGGTTCAGAGGGTTCGGCACGCATCGGTCGAGGTTGATCGGCGAATCGTTGGGGAAATCTCGAATGGGTTGGTCGTGTTAGCCGGTACGACGCACCCTGACACCGACCACGATGTTGACGTTCTCGTCGACAAATTGGTTGGACTTCGAGTGTTTGCTGACGATCAGGGAAAGATGAACCTGTCCCTACTCGATGTCGGGGGTGAGCTTCTTCTCGTAAGTCAGTTCACGCTCTACGGCTCGGTGCGTAAGGGGAAACGCCCCTCGTTCACCGAGGCTGGTGACCCGGTGGTGGCGGCCCGACTTATCGGTCGTCTCGGCGAGCAACTGGGCAGTCGGGGGATCCGGGTAGCCACCGGAGAGTTCGGTGCGGCCATGCAAGTCAAGTTGCAGAATGACGGTCCGGTGACGCTGATCCTCGAATCCGTGAATGGAAAGATCGTTTAGGACTCGACGTAGCTCTTTCCTTCGGCACAGAACCGAAGGAAGTCGCATCGGTGACACGCCGATGACGGGACCGGGTCGAAATTCTTGGTGCCGATGCCGCCAGCGATGTCACTGAGACGCTGATGGGCGGCTTCCATCCACGGACCGTCGGCGTTTTCGCTTTGTTCCGTCAACGCTCCGCCTCCCAGATAAGCGAATGTCGCCCGCATTTCTGTGGGAGGGTTAGGTCCGAGCGATCCTGCTTCGATGGCGACGGCATATGCTTGAAGCTGGACTCGCATGGCGGGGTTGGAGGACGGCTTTCCTGATTTGAAATCGACGATTTCCCAGCTGCCAGGTTTCTCTTCGTACACGGCGTCGATTCGGCCGCGAATGCGCACGTCATCGTGGATGAACTCGAACGGTGCTTCGATGAGTCGGGGAGTGAGTGTTGAAAAACGAGAAGCTTCGAAGACCCGGAACGCTCCTGCCACGTCTGCGGGGCCGGGTTCCGGAACGTCGTACAGATCGTCGGTGACATCGTCAAACGGTACGGCGCCCCTTTGATACAGTTCGATCTTGCGGTGCACATCTACCCCGCGCCGGGCCGCCGGAGACGGCCGGCGGGGCAGCCGATCAACCTCAGACCAGTAGTACTTTTTGGGACAGGTGGCGTAGGTGACGAGGGACGTTACCGAGGCACTCACCGGGGCGGATACTCCGTCGGCGTCCTGGTCGTCGGGTAGGTCGAAGAGCATTTGCTGAAAATCTGACACAGCCTGATCGTAGGTCGAACGAACCTGGAGATGGTCGGCCTGGCCTGACGCCCACTTGGGGTCGGCGAGGGTGGACCGGAGCGCACCGTCCCAGCCTTCGGCGAATACCGGGTCGGGAGCCCCGGCGAGGGGCAGTCGACGTAGCGTTTCAGGGCGTGGGGCATCCTCGACCCTGCCAAGGTCGATCACATTGGGAAGGTCAGCGGCCATTTCGAACAGGGGACTCGGTTTTCCCTCGGTCTTTCTTACCTCGGTCGTTCCGTGCCAACTTGCCCCGGTCAGTGTTAGCCACCTCCGAGCACGGGTCACTGCCACGTAGGCGATCCGCCACTCCTGGTCGAGGTCACGCTGGCGAAGGAGATTCTTACGCTCCTTTTCGGACATGGCAGCGGTGATCGGTGGCAGCGTGTGTCGATCGAGCCGGAGTTCGTACGGGAGCATGTAGGGGTGTTTGAAAGGGTCATCGGACACCACGGACGAGCTTGGAAAATTGCGTTCATAGAGCGCAGGGATGAAGACGACATCCCATTCGAGCCCTTTGGATCGGTGAACAGTGAGCAACGCAACGGCATCCTCACCGGACAGGCGGGCTGTATCGAGCTCTTCGGTCTGTTCTTCGACCATGAGCATGAGGTAGTCGACGAATGCCCGCAGCGACGGCCGTCCTTCGAGAGGACTCCACTCTTCGGCCAGGTCAAGGAACCGGTACAGGTTGAGGCGAGCGGATTGGCGCGAGGCCGAAGGCATCGCCGCCACCTCCGGCCAGGCTCCGGTCCGCGAGAGGATCTGGCGGACCAATTCAATGAGGTTGACGCCCTGAGCCGATTCGAGCAGCTGACGGAAGGTGGCGTGGAGGTGAATCAACGCATCCATGGTCCGTTCGTCGAGCTGATCCACCCGCAGGTCATTACTGACGTCCTGGTGGCTGTTGGCGTCGGTGTCGTCCAGGTCGTGGTTGGCGTCCGAGTTGGCCGGAATGAGCTGATCAAGCGCCTCGATCATCGACCTTCCGAGTTCAGGTTGGTTTCGCACCCATCGCGACAGCGGTTTGAGGTCGCGCATGCCAAGCCGATATCTGCTTCCCATGGCAATCCGGATAAAGGCAGGTTCATCGGCGGGGTCGTCGAGTAGGCGCAGCCAGGCGAACACGTCGGCGACTTCCGGTATGCCGAGCAGCCCTCCCAGGTTGGCCACTTCGACCGGAATCCCGTGGTCCTCGAGTGCCCCTCTGACAGCCTCGATGTCTTTGTTCTTTCTGAACAACACTGCCATTTCGCGCCAGGCAACCCCCTGTTCGGTATGGAGTGCCAGGATGTTTTCTGCAATGAAGTCGGCTTCCTCGACGGCGTTGCCTTCCCATCGCACGCTGACGGTGGCGGGATCGGCCCCTTCAAGGGATCTCAATGGATCGGAGACTTCCCCGAGTTCCTCCCGAACTCGATTGGCGAGGTCGAGGATCGTCTGTCCGGAGCGCCGGTTCAGGGTGAGCGGATAGGTGGGGGCGGACGAGCCGTCTGCGGTGGGGAAGTGGTCGCCGAAGCCGGCAAAGTTGGCCAGGGACGCCCCCCTCCACTCGTAGATGGTCTGGTCGGCGTCACCCACCGCCGTGATGGGGAATCCGCCTCCAAACAGTTTTCGGAGAAGCTCACGTTGGGCTGGGTTGGTGTCCTGATACTCGTCGAGGTACACCGCGTCGTAGCGGTCGCGTATGCGAGCGGCGAGATCGGGATAGGTCGCCACAAGCTGATTGGCGCGCAGGATGAGATCACCGAAATCAGCCACTCCGAGTCGGCGCTTTTCTTGCTCGTACCGTTCGATAATGCCGAGGATCTCCTGACGGGTTTCCCACAATTCGTCGAGGTCGGGAGGGATGAGTGCCGATAGGTCACTCGCTTCGGCCAGGTTGTCGGCGAGCGCTGCGGCGAGTCGGGCAGGACGGTCGAGGATGCTGCTCCAGGTGATGTTGAGGTACCGATACGACCCGCCTTCGACGGCGTCATAGAACAGCTGTCGGGCAAACGTGGGTGTGATGAGTTGGGTGTCACGTTCGACACCAACGAGGGGCCCGAACTCGGTCAAGATTTGGTGAGCAAAGCCGTGGTAAGTGTGGATTTCGACGGTCCGGGCCGGGTCAACGTGGTCGGCAAGTACTTGCCTGACCCGGTCGGCGAGTTCGGCGGCCGCCTTGTTCGTAAATGTGATCCCCAGGATTCGTTCCGGGTCGGACCCTCCATCGATGAGGTGGGCTATCCGGTGAGCAAGAGTGGTGGTCTTGCCGGTGCCCGCCCCGGCCGAGATCCGCATCGGACCAATCGGGGCAGTGATGATGGCGGTCTGTTCGTCGCTCGGATTGAATGTCGTCATCGTACGAAGGCCTCTCGCCCTTCTGGCCACAGTGGGCATACGGACTTCACTGAACAATTGTTGCAATGGGAACCGAGGCGCGGCGTCCAGTCTTCCGACTGGATCCCGATGGCGATCCCGGCCATTGCGTCGACCACTTCTGTCAGTCGATCCGGATTGAACGCCACCCACTTTTTCTTTGGTGAGGCGGCGGGGTACCAGAACTCGGCTTCGGTAGGGGTTCCGTGAGCGGTGATCGCCGGATCCTCCCGGGCGGCCGCCAGATAGAAGCCGAGCTGAATGGACTCTGCGGCGGCCGCTTGGGTGGGCATGCTCGATGAGGTCTTGTAGTCGACGACCCGCAGTTCGCCATCGGCCTGTCGTTCGATCCGGTCGGCCCGGCCGTTCCAAATAGTACCGTTGATCTCCATGGACAGCGGATGCTCGAGGATCACCGCGGATGCCCCTGGACGGATCCAGTTGGCGTACAGCTCGGTCAGTAGATTGGTCGCTTTGCGGTACCAGGCGTCCTGACGGGCTCCGATGTCCATGTCGTAGTCAGCGAAGATCGTGTCAAGCCACTGCAGTGCATCGTCGGCGGTGGACCGTCCATCCCCGCGGTCAACGGCCTGGCGTTCGGCCTGTTCAAGAACGTCATGGATCAGGCTTCCGAATGTTGCGTACCGTCCGTACTCGCTGGCCACACCAAGACGCCGCTCGAAGGCGTACCGACGCGGGCAGGCGTCGTAGGAGGTTGCCTGGCTCGGAGAAAAGGTGGCTGATTCAGGAATCAGTCCGTCGTCAGCCCCGCGCGGTCGGACACCCGCGAAATCGAGAGGATGTCGAAGGTCGCGGTTCGGTCGCCTGGCGAGCACTTCCGCAGCCGCCAGGCGGGTGCCAGCCCCAACTTCGGCGTCCGTCAAGCGCCGCCGCAGGAGGGCTTCGGCTTCGAGCGGGGTGACCGGCACGTCATCGGCATCGTCCCCGGCGAGAGTTGGGGCCTCTTCGCTGAGCGCAAGCAAGAAGCGGCTCGGTCGTCGGTCCGTCTCGTCGATTCCGGCCGATGTTGACGTCCAGATAGCGTGGCGGGAGGCCCGGGTGGTAGCGGTGTAAGCCAGGCGTCTTTCCTCGGCCAGACGAAACCCGACGCTGTCGGTGGCGTCGTGGCTCGGGGAGAGCAGGTGGGGTTGGAGGAGCGATCGGTTGCGCCGAAGGTCGGGAAACGTTCCTTCTGAGGCGTCGGCAATGAAGACCACTTCGAATTCGAGCCCCTTGGACTGGTGAAGGGTGGTGAGAGTCAATCGATCACCGTCGGGGCGGAACGACAACAACGGGTTCGCCTCAAAGTCATCCTGTTCGGTGAGCTTCCCATAGGCCTGGAGACCAATCCGTGGATCCCGTTCGAACAATCGTTCGACGGCTTGGGCCAACGCCGCCCAGGCCGCCCGAAACGAGGCGGCAGATGGTGAAGCGACAAGATCCTCAAACTGGGGGAGCGAAGACCAAACGTGCCAGAAGCCTTCAACGGCTGGCAGGTCGACCGTCCAACCGGCGTCGCGTATGAGGCCAGCTAGCGGACCGAACTGGGTCGGGTCGTAGGCTTCGAGGACCGTCGCCCAGGCCTGGCCGCTAGATCGACGAAGTCGGAGAAGATCTCGCTCGGTAGCCAGGGCGGTACGAAAGAGCGGTCCGAGCAGCAGGCGCCGCACGGCACGATCGCAGTCATCTGCCCGTCCGGTTCCGACCGGAGCGGCGTGATGGTGGGCGGCGTTGGCGATATCGAACGCTGCCCGCACGCCCGGATGATCGGCGAGTCGGGTATCAGGCGAGTCGTGGGGGATGCTGCGGCGTTCCAGTGCGCGTGAGAGTTCGGCCAGGAAGCGCCGCTTTGATCGGACGAGCACGGCCATGTTGCGATAGGGAACGGCTTCGGTCACATGCATCTGCTGTACCGCCCTGGCAATCCATTCTGCCTCGTGCGACTGCTGGGTAAATATCATCCGTTCCAGTCGACCGGCGTGCGGGGCAGCGATAACTGGCCTGATCTCCTCGGCATGTGGCACGAGGCGGTTGGCTGCCTCCAGGATGACGGCCGGGACCCGGAATGACGTGGTGAGAACCGATTGTCTGACGGGCCGGTCGGGACGCCCGAACCGGGCGCTGAATTTCTCGACGTTGTCAAGCTCGGCGCCCCGGAATGAGTAGACCGACTGAAGCGGATCGGCGACGACTGTCAGATTGCCACGGCGGCCGGTTACCCCCTCGAGTAGGGCAGCTTGGGCGGCGGTTGTGTCCTGGTATTCGTCGACTAGAACGTAGTGATATTGGTCAGCCAACTCTTTCTGGACGGCGGGACGGCCCGCCAGGTCAACGGCGGCAGCCTGGAGCGTGCCGTAGTCGATGCGGCTGGATCCGATGACGGAATCGAGGTACTTGCGTCGGAAGGCCACGAGGCCGCGCCAGTCAGCTCGGGGGGCCGCCCTGGCGCTGAGTGCCTCGTCGTCGAGTAGGTGTTCCTGCGAACGCATGATGAAGTCGGCAACCTCTTCGGCGAAGCTGCGACTCACGAGCAAGGGTCGGAACGGGAGCGGCCAGTCAGCCGGGTCCTCTGTGGCCAGCAGATCAGCCACAACACTGACGTGTTCCGGACCCGTTAGAAGTGTCGGCATGGTCTGCCATGCCAGGGTGACCGGGGCGTGGGCTTCGAGCAGGCGATAGGCGAAGCTGTGGAACGTGGAAACGCTCAGGCCGCCGATCTGTCCGGGGGCGGCGGTGGCGATCGCCTCACGCAGGCGGGCGGCACCTCGTCGTGAGAACGTGAGGACGAGGATTTGTGAGGGGGCGATCCCGGTGTCGAGGATGGCCGCCGCTCGTCGGGCTAGGAAGGTGGTTTTTCCAGTCCCGGGCCCGGCGACGATGAGCTGCGTGCCGTCGGTGTCGGCGAGAGCCTGGTCCCAGTCGTCGGGGTTGATGTGCTGTTCAGTCACGGCCTGTTAGACCCTAGACGGGGCTCAGGCGGCGAATGGCAGCAAAGCCGGAGCCACCGCGATGACTGTAAATCCGATCCCGGCATCGTCGAGAGCTTCTTCGGCTTTGGCAAGGAGATGTGCGTTCATTTGGTTCATACCCACACCCTACGATGGGTGTGTGACAGAATCTCGGGCAGCCTCAATCCGACCACTCAATGTGTCCGATATCGACGTCGCGGTCGTACTGAACAATGCTGAAGTGCCGAACGTTGGGCCGACCGACGCCCAGCATTTTGGTGAGCTTCTGAACCATTCGGGCGTCGTGTGGGGTATTGACGCCGGCGACTCGCTGGCCGCCCTGTTGGTCGCATTTGAGCCAGGAGCTGTCTACGAGTCGACCAATTACTGCTGGTTCAACGACCGATTCGACGACTTCATCTACGTCGATCGGGTCGTCGTCGCCTTCGAACTCAGGGGCCAGGGGATCGGCCGGGCGTTCTATGAGCGCCTAGCGGCGCACTATCTCGGGGCGGCAAACCAGATGACGTGTGAAGTCAACCTTGATCCGCCCAACGAGGCATCAATGGCGTTCCATCTGCGGATGGGCTTTGAGCAGATCGGCAGCAAGCTCGACGATTCGAAAGTCGTCGCCCTGTTGTCTAAGCCGCTTGGTGGCTCCAGGTCCTAGCGGCGGCCTGACATGAGCAGACGGAGCACGTACCAGAACATCAGGGCCACCGAAGCGAACAAGTCGATGGCTGCTCCGACGTAGGC
>RCMY010005873.1_pt1 | contig 10354 bp, 6 predicted proteins | sample 2041341 | NCBI WGS metagenome assembly RCMY01 (sample SAMN09708234, study PRJNA481090) | Marine sediment metagenome, whole genome shotgun sequencing project.
TGGCCGGCCTCGACGAAGAGCAGCTCGTCGCCGATGGCGTTGCGGTAGATCGGGGAGGTCTCGACCGCGTGGACGTAGCTCTGGCGGACGTCGCTGTTGCCCATGAGCAACTGGCGGCCCGTGACGGCGTCGCCGCCCTTCTTGAGCTCGTGCGTCTTGAGGTGACGCGGCGTCAGCGGGTGGTTTGGCACCAGGTCCTGCGGCGCCTCATCGACGGCGTCGACGGCGGTCAGCGCCGTCGGGATGCCGCGGTGGTAGAGCAGCGAGGAGCAGGACGAGAAGCCCTCCTGGCCGACCAGTTCCTCGGCGTACAAGGAGCCGTCGGGCTGCCTGAACTGCGTGTGCCGCTTCGGTGGAATCGCTCCCACTTGCCGGTAGTACGCCACAATCCCGCCCTCTTGTCGCTTGACGTCGAGGTTGGGTCGCGTGCGCGCATGTGTCAACGGCCCGCGCTATGGACGCACGGTCGCTTGCCGGGCGGCCGAGTCATGGCGCAAGGGTGTCGATCGTGACGGAGGACCCGGACGGTTTCGGGACGGGGGTTCTTGAAGAGCCCGCGGTCAACTGGAGAACTGGTCGTTGCCGCGGGCGTCGAGGTCCTTGAACGAGTTGGCTTTCAGGTACGGGATGTAGTCCTCGTCGGGCACCGTGCCATCAAGGGTGACCAGCCACATCGTCTGCGAGGCATCCTGCGGGACCGCCGAAACGCCGGTGCGCAGCGGGCTGGTGGTCGTCGCCATCGAGAAGCCGGTTGGATCGACGAACGTGCCCGGCTCGCTGAAGGTGACCAACACCTTGTCAGTCACTCCCTCGCCCGTGATGGACAGCATTGAGGGCTTCTCGATCACCCGGGTCCAGACCTCACCCGGCGACCCACCCCACGTGACGCCGGCGGCGCTGGTCGCATAGGCGGACGTCCGGCCGTCGACTGTCTGGGTGATGCAGAACTGGTAGATCTCTTCGGGGACCAGTCCGTTCTTGACCCGGACCTGGTAGCCGGTTCGCGCCGCGTCCTGATCATCGGTGAACGTCACGGTCGTGAAGGTGTCAGGGTCGCACGCCGGCTCGTCCGCGATGCCTTCGGTGCCCCGGTCCGAGATCCAGTGGACGTTCACCGTGGCGCCGTTGACGACGCCCGACAGGGTGAAGTCAACGAGGGTCTCGCCCGAGCGGGTGTTGGTGATCACCGGCGCGTCCGGCGGCGTGCCAGGACCGACGGTCAGCGTGCCGCCGTAGCCGAACAGCTCAATCGAGGTGCCGTCACCGAACAGTTCGAGTTCCCGGATGTCCATCGAGTCGTAGAAGACCACCGGGATCACGGACTCAGCGCCGTTGCCATCGACGACGAACTGCAGCAAGCCGTCCTTCGGTTGCGCGTTGGCCGACGTCGTCGGGGTCACCGCCGTGCCGTTGACGGAGACGATCCGTGACAGCACCGTCCCGGTCTGCGCGTTGCCTCCGGAGGTGATGGGCTGCCCGGAGTCGTCCAGGAAGATCGTCTCCCTGTCGGTGATCCTCAGGTGGTCCGCCCGGAACAGCAGGATGGTGTGGCCGGTCTCGTACAGGGCGTCGGTGACCGTGTACACACGCTGGTCGGTCAACTCGTCCGGGGCCTGGTCGTCATCGGTGACCGTCATCGCCTCCGCCGGCAGCACACGGAACCACTGGCCACCGCTGGGGCCGTACGGGTTGTCGAGCAGCTCGTTGCCGACGGCGAGTGAGGTGAACCCGGTCAGGGCGTCCAGCGCCTGTCCGCGCTTCGCCGGATCGTTGCAGTCATCGGGCACGTCGGAGCTGGCTCCCACGATCCCGTTGGCCTCCAGCATCTCGAGCTCATCCTGGAATGCGCGGCAGTCAAGGCCCGTGCTGCCCGTGGCAAACACGACGTCACCCGCAAACGCCCGCCGGCTCTTGGCCAGGGTGAGCAGGTTCGCATCGGACTTCATGATCTGGGCGTAGCTGATCTGGGAGCCGGGTAGGAACTTGGTCTCGGTCGTGTTGCCGTCGCCGTCCACATCGGACGTGTCCGGAACCTTCGTCCCGGCGAACAGACCGATCGAAACCGCAGTTTCGATCTCCTGATAGAAGACGTGGTGCCGAGGCACGTCCGGGAAGGTGGGATTGGCCGGGTTCACGTACCTGTCTGGTTGGGCTGACGGGAAGAGCGGGGAGCCAGACTCATCTTTGAGTGCTGCCGCCGAGCGCATCAGTGTCACGACGTACTGGCCCCGAGAGATGTTCGAGTCCATGTTCGCGTCCACAACGGTCACGCCCGAGTCAACGCTGGAGTTCCCCCGCAGAAACGGGTCCTCAGGTGACGGCAGCGCGGCGAGGCAGTCCATGATCGCCATTTCGCGCCACGTTCCGGCCGTTCGGTCCTGGAATGGCGATGCTGGCACCCCGCTGCATCCCGGACCGGCCGGGCTCGGGAACGCCTCCTCAAGTTGGTCGTCGACGAAGGCCTCGCAGTTGCCCTCGGGAAGGCTGAGGCCACAGAAATTGAACGATGGGATCGGTTCGAAGTCGCTGGCCGACGCCGACGGGATCCCGACCACCCCGGACAGGAACAGCGCCAGGCCCGCGACCAGCGCGCCCGGACGCGAACACGTGCTGGACAGGCTCAGGATGTGACGGCGCATGGCAGGGCTCCCCGGGGCGTGCCTCCGCGTCGCGACTCGAATGAGGGGTTCCGGAAGGCCGATCGACCCTTGTAGCACACGGCTCACTCGCGAGTTCCGGTTCGACCCTGCCTTGTCCCCAGCCTGTCTGATCTCACCGATGCGCCCGCCGTCGGTGGTCGAGGCCGATCCCGACGGCCACACCGACGTTGAGCGAGTCGACGCCTCGGGACATCGGGATCGACGCGCGCACGTCACAGGCGGCCGCCGTCGGTGCGGTGAGACCCGGCCCCTCGGCCCCGACGACGAACGCCAGCCGATCGGCGTCGAAGGCCACCTCGTCGATCGAGACGACGCCGGGCCCGTAGGGCGCCAACGCGACCGTCTCGAACCCGTCGAGGACCTCCAGCGCGTCGGGCAACTCCCCCAACACCGCATACGGCAGGTGCAGGGCATGGCCCATGGAGACGCGCACGGTCCGGCGGTAGAGCGGGTCCGCGGAACGAGGTCCGAGCAGAACTGCGTCCACGCCCAGCGCCGCCGCGGAGCGGAACATCGCCCCGAGGTTGACCGGGTCGTTGGTCTCCTCGAGCACGAGGACCGTGTGCGCGTCGACGAGCACCTCGGCGACCGACGGAGGGTCACGCCGCTCCCCCGCCGCCAGGACGCGCTGGTGGACGTGGAAGCCGACGATCTCGTCGAGCTCCCTGGCCGCCAGCAGGAAGACCTCGGCGTCCTCCCCCGCCGCCGCGATCTCGCGGGCCTCGTCCTCACGGTCCGGCGCGGCCAGCACGGCGGTCAGCGGGAAGCGGGACCGGGCCAGCTCCCAGCTGACGTTGAGGCCCTCGGCCACGACCAGGCCGCTGTTCTTCTCCGACACGCCCCGGTCCTTGCGGCGCAGGCCGCGGAAGGGGTCGAGGCGAGGGTCGTCACGGTCGAGGGTCACGGGCCAACGTTCAGATCGGGGACAGCATCAGACCGTGACCGTAGGCAGCACGAGCGCGACGTCGAGCGCCGCCGCCAGGTCGTCCCACAGGTCGTCCACACCCTCAAGGCCGACCGAGACGCGCAGCGTCGCGGCGGTGACCCCGTAGGCCTCGCGCGCAGACTCCTCGACGAGGCGGTGCGTGAGTGCCGCCGGGTGCTGGATCAGGGTGTCCGTGCAGCCCAGGGAGACGGCAGGCGTGATCAGCTTCGTCGACTCGACAACGGCCGCTGCGGCCTCGAAGCCCCCGCGCACGTCGAACGCCAAGAGTGATCCCGGCCCCGCCATCTGCCGGCCGATCAGGCCCAGGGGGTCCTGCCCCGGCAGTCCCGGGAACCGCACGCCGACGACCGCGGGGTGCTCCCCCAGTCGGGCAGCGAGGACCGCCGCAGACCGCTGCGCAGCCTCGACCCGCAGGGGCAGGGTGGGCAGGGATCGATGCAGCAGCCACGCGGCCTGTGGGTCCAGGACAGCACCCGTGAGGATGCGGACCTGCCGGACCGCCTTGGCACGCAGGTCGTCGGTCACCACGATGCCGGCCAGGACGTCGCTGTGGCCACCGAGGAACTTGGTGGCGGAATGCACCACATACGCCGCCCCGTGGCGCAGCGGTTGCTGGAGGATCGGCGTGGCGAAGGTGTTGTCCACCATGACCGGCACGTCGCCGGCGGCGGCGCAGACGGCCGCGATGTCCACCATGGCGAGCGTGGGGTTGGCCGGAGTCTCCACCAGGACCAGTCGCGTGTCCGGACGGATCGCGCCCGACACCTCGCTGGCCGTGGTCCAGGTCACGTCGATCCCGAGCATGCCCGACGCGAGGAGGTGGTCCGTGCCGCCGTACAGCGGACGGACACCGACGACGTGGTGGCCGACGGCGCCGGAGGCGACGAGCACGGCGGTGATCGCAGCCATCCCGGAGGCAAAGGCGATCCCGGCCGCCCCGTTCTCGAGTCGCGCGATCCCCTCCTCCCAGCGGGCCGTCGTGGGGTTGTGGAGTCGGGAGTAGACGGGACTGTCCGCCGTGGCATCACCCTCGGCCCAGGCCATCAGCGCCAGGCCGCCGGCCTCCAGCGCCGGGAGGGGGTACGTGGATGAGCGATCCAACGGCGGGGCGTGCACGCCCAGGCGTCGCAGGTCCTCGCGACCTCCGTGAACCGCCGCACTCCGCGTGCTCAATCGGTTGTTTTCCATGGTTCGTCTCCCGGTTCGGCTCCAACACCAATGATCCACGGTTCACTGCCGAAATACACCGAACGAAATGCGGTAGATGAGCGACGAGGTCACCCTGGACCGAACGGATGTGGCGATCGTGCGCGCCCTGCAACTCGACGCGCGCCGCACCAACCGCGACCTGGCCGCCACGGTGGGACTCTCCCCCTCCGCGTGCCTCGAGCGGGTCCGACGCCTGGAGACCGCCGGCGTGATCGTCGGCCATCACGCCCGTGTGAACCCCGTTGCGGTCGGGATCGGTCTCGAGGTGATGCTGATGGTCCGACTCCAGCGCCACACCCGCACGACGCTCGACGCGTTCCAGAAGCACTGCGACGGCCTCGAGGAGGTCCTGTCCCTGTGGCACCTGACCGGGTCGAGCGACTACGTGCTGCACGTCGCCGCCCGCGACCACGCCCACCTGCGCGACTTCCTGATGGACGACTTCACGACACGCCCGGAGATCGCCCACCTCGAGACCCACATGGTGCTGTGGAGTCATCGCAAGGCCGCGTGGCCGATCTGGCCCTGATCCGAAAAAGGCACAAGCCCCGACCCTGGTGGGGGTCGGGGCGTGTGGCTTTCAGGCGGTGGTGACTTCGGTTGCTCCCCGTGACCGATGCCGCCCGCAGGTTCCCGTGCCAGCGTCAGCCAGGCCGCGGGGGGGAAGTCGGAGCCGGACGATGTCCAAGCTCCGAAGTTTGGTGCCAGCGGTGCACGCCTGACGGCGGCGACCGCGTCTCCGATTGGCGAGGATAGGCAGACACGTTCGCGGTCGGCCTCCCTGTCACGGGAGCGCTCACCACGTGGGATTGTGCGCCCGACTTCGCCCGATTTTCTCTTCTCAGTTGCGCTTTCGGATTGTCCGTCCCGCGGCGACCAGAGCGAGCCCGGCCAAGGCCAGGCCGCCACCGGTTGCGGGAAGCGGTGCGGAGGCCGGCTCGGTCTCCGGTGCCGGGGCGGGTGCCGGGGCCGGGGCGGGTGCCGGGGCGCTGGTGTCCAGGAAGACGCTGGCGTTCTCCGGCGGCTGCTCCCAGTCGACCTCACACGCGCCGAAGTCCACCGAGGTCAGGTCGGCCGCGTAGGGCGGGAACGCCAGGTCGGTGTACTCGTCGTAGTAGGTCGTCTCCGTGCGGAACGGGAGTTCGACGGTGGCGGCGGTGATCTCGACGTTGCCGCCGGTGTTGACCGGGTTGTGCTCCACCGACTGGCTGGTGAACAGGACGCCCAGTCGGGAGCCCTCCTCGAGGACGAAGTCGCTGGGCCAGCCGTTGAAGGAGACCGTCGAGCCCTGGCCCGTGCTGGCGTCCTCCTCGAGCAGTGCGGCGCCGCGGGCGATGAGCTCGCCCCGACCGTCCTCGCCGATGGCGTAGACGCGCGTCAGGAGGTTGGACATCGGCAGTTCAGGCGAAGCCTGGACGTGGAAGATCGGCTCGCCGGAGAAGTGGACCGTGTACGGAAGCTGCGGCGTGCAGCTCCAGATGCCCTCGTCCTCGGCCGCGTTGACGTCGTCCACGTAGGAGCCCTCGTTGAGGGTCATCTCGAACATCTGGACGTCCGACGGCGGGTAGGTGTCCGCGGCGTACCAGTCACCGAGGTTGGTCTGGATGCGGGTCTGCTGGTTCAGGTTCACCGGCAGCTCGTAGGTCGGCTGGTCCTTGAGGTTGACCTCGAGGAAGTCCATCACCTCGATGAAGAAGTCCTCACGGTTGACCTCGTTGCCACGCACGTGGTCCCAGTGCCCGAACCAGCCCTTGTGGTACCCGGGCAGGTCGGAGAAGACGTCCAGCAGGTTGGTCGGCTTCGTGTTGACGTCCTGGAAGCCCATGGTCCAGAAGGTCGGCACCATGCTCTTGGTGGCCTCAGGGATCAGGTTGCGCTCGACCCAGTAGTCCAGCGTCCGGTCGAAGCCGGCCGTGGCCGCCGCCTGGTTCTCGGGCCAGCACTCACCGGCGCGGGCGGTCGACTCCGCGGACTGCGCGTGCTCCTGCGCGTCGCCGTCCGTGCCGATCGGCTCGTTGTCGTACAGCATGTAGAGGGATGTCGTGGCGTACCAACCGGTGTCCCAGTGCACACCGTTGTCCCACGCGAGGCGGTAGCCCTCGATCAACGGCGCCTGGATGACGGCGGCGGCGAGGTGCTCCGGGTGCTGCGCGATGGCCATGACCTGCGTCCAGGCGTCGTACGACTTGCCCCACAGGCCGACCTTGCCGCTGGAGTAGTCCTGCGATCCGAAGAAGTCGACGGCGCTGGCCATGTCGGTCTGCTCGCCGATGCCGCCGTAGTCGTTGCAGTTGGCCGAGGAGCCGTAGCCGCGGGTGTCGACCTGCGCCCAGCCGTAGCCGTTGGCGAAGATGTCGGCGCCCTCGATGAAGTCGGCGAAGCGCTCGACCGGGCCCTCACACGTGGGCGACACCGACGTGACGGACTTCGAGCAGGAGAAGTACGGGCCACCCGAGATGATCATCGGCCAGCCGCCCTGCGGGGCGTCCTCCGGCGGTCCGGGCAGCAGCACATCGGCGTGCAGCATCGTCCCGTCGTGGTCGTTCGGGAAGTTCACCTCGCCGTACCAGCCGGACCCCATGGGGCCGTCACCGGCGGGGAAGGCCTGCTGCGAGGAAGCCTGCGAGGAGGCAGCCTGGGCGGGCGCGGCGGACGAAGACGCGATCGGGGCTGCAACCACGGTGGTGGCGGCAACGGCGAGCGTCGCGAGGGTGCGAAGAATCATCATGTGCTCCGTTTCCCCGTGGCGCCGCCAGACTCCTGCCCACCGTGCGCCCTTCGAACCCGATTTGGCGGAGCCTTTGACCGTGATGGCGCCAGACCCGTCAGCGACGCGCCCGAAAGGGGATCGCAAGGATGCTGGCCAACGTGCGCAGGGTCTGCCTGTCGCGGCCGTCGAGGGGCTCCCGTTCGCGCACCGCGACGAGAGAAACACCGTCGAGCCCGAAGTCGTCAACGTGGAGCCGCAGCCCGCGACCCTCGGGCTCGAGACGGTCGAGGATGGCCTGGACGCCGCCTTGGCGCATTTCTTCCACGAGCTCGGGCGAGCGCCCGACCACCACGGCCTCGAGGCCGTCGGGCGCATTGGCCGGCACCTCGAGCGCGAGAAGATCGAAGTCGACCGACATGGCCAGTTGCCCCAGGATCGACGCCACGGGCGAGGTCTGGCCGAGGGCCGCCACCACCTGGCGCGTGGCCAACCCCAGCGCTTCGCTGTGTCGGGCGATGCGCAACACCCGCTCGTGCTCCTGCGTGGCGATCAAGGCCATGGCTGCGCGATCGGCGACGACCCGCAGCAGGTCGATGTCCTCGGCGTCGAAGGACGCCGGCTCGTCCGACATGGCATAGACGACGGCGACGGCGACACCCCGGGCCATCACGGGCAGGCCGACGTACGAACGCATCCCGGCTTCGAGGAGCATCCGGTTGGCGCCGAAGGGATCATCAGCCAACTCGCTGACGTACAGGCCGTGCCCCGACTCCACGATGAACCGGGTGGCTCCTCCCGAGCGGACGCGAGTGGCGGAGTGACCGGCGGTCTGGCCCGCGACCGTCGAGGCTGACGTGGTGAAGGAACCGTCTGCCGGATCCTGCAGGATGATCGACACACCCCCGCGAATCCCGAGCAGGTCGTCGATGACCTCGACCACCCGCTGCAGCGTCGCCACGGTTCCGGCGGAGAGATTGTCGGCCAGCCCCATCCGCGCGATCGCGGCAAGGCGCTCGAACTGGTGCATCGAGGTGCCATCCGGCCGAACGGCGGCTGCGGCCATGCAGGCGGCGAGCGCTGTCGGATCCACGCCGTCGGGCGCATGCACCCCAACGGGGAACAGTGGTGCGTCGCTCACGTGGCGTCGTCCTCCAACCAAATGGGGCGCTCCGGGACCTGCACGACGGCCACCGTGCCATGGGGGCGATTGGCCTCGAGCCAGACGCGCCCACCGTGGGCGTCGACGATCCTCGCCACGGTCGACAACCCGATCCCCGAGCCGCTCACGAGTTCCTGCGTCCCTCGATCGAACATGGAGAAGACGCGTTCGCGATGCTCCTCGGGTACGCCGCAACCTTCGTCGCTCACGAGGACCTGCAGTCCGTCGGGGACGGAAACGGCACTGATCCGGACGCGCGGGGGCTGGTGCGGTCGAGTGAACTTCAGCGCGTTGGCAAGCAGGTTCTGGATGACGACACGAAGGCCGTCGGCATCGACCCAGGCCGGCGGGAGCGGGTCGATCTCAATGGTCGCGCGCGACACCCGGATCGGGTCCGCGAGGTCCACCATCACGTGGTCCACCAGTGCCCGCAGGTCCGTGGTGCGCCTGGCGAGATCGCCGACCTTGACCTTGGCGGCGTCCAGGAGGGCCTGCATGGTGTCGGCCATCCGGTGCGTGGCCTCGACGGCCCGCTCGGCGCACTCCCGACCTTCCTCACTGAGGACATCGCCTTCGGTGACGAGCACGACCTCGACCAGTCCGGCGATGGATGCCAGGGGTGAGCGCAGGTCGTGCGACACGACGTGGGCGAACTGCGCCAGCGATTCGTTGGATGCACGCAGTTCGACGGTTGTGGCGGCACGGGCCACGGAGGTGGTGACCAAGCCGGCCAACTGCGTCAGGGTCGAGAAGTCGTCCTCGTTCAGCGGCTGGGCCTCCCGCAGGGCGACCAGTCGGGCTGGGCCGCCTTGGCCGTCGCCCATGGCGACCACCCGCGCATGCCCCGAGGCGATCTGCTCCGCCAGCAACTCCGTGAGCGCCTGCGGGCGCGCGCGCGTGGCCCAGCCGACGGGGCGGCGACCGCGGACGCAGGTCTCGAAGTCCCGGCGAGGCCGGTCCGGCAGCAGAGCGATCGCGTCGAGGCCCATGGTGTCGGCCGCATGGTCCAGCAGTTCCCCGAGCAGCAGGCCCGGGTGCTCGCTGGCCCCGAGTCGGCTGGAGACGGCGGTCAACAGGGCATGCTGTGCGGCCAGCTGACTGACGCGCTGGTACTCGTTGGCCGCCTGCACGACGACGGCCGAACGGTCGGCGACGACGGAGAGCAGTTCAAGATCCTCGTCGTCGTACTGATCGACGGTGGCGCCCATGGCGTACAGGACGCCCAGGACCGTGCCCCCGGCGCGGATCGGCAGGCCCACGTAGCAGTGGTTGCCGGTCTCGTCGAGCATCTTGTTGGCGGAGAAGGGGTCCTCACTGGTGTCCTGCACGTAGAGCGCGTGGCCCGATTCGACGATGAACCGGGTCGCACCACGGTCCTTGCGGACACGGGTCGCCGCGACCCCGTGCACCTGACCCGGCACCGTCGTGGCCGAGAGAACGAAGGTCTTGGTCATGCGGTCGAACAGGATGGCGCTGACCCCACCACAGTCCAGCAAGAGCGGGTGCACGGCCTCGACGATGGCCTGCAGCGTCGGCCCGGGCCCGGCCATCAGGTTGGCGGCCAACTCCATCTGACCGATGCCGGCCAGCCGCTCGAGTTGACGCATCGAGCGGGTCTCGGGGCGACCGCGGGCCGCGTCAAGGCAGAGCGCCAGGGCCAGGGCGTCGAC
>RCMY010005874.1_pt1 | contig 10353 bp, 13 predicted proteins | sample 2041341 | NCBI WGS metagenome assembly RCMY01 (sample SAMN09708234, study PRJNA481090) | Marine sediment metagenome, whole genome shotgun sequencing project.
TTTGGGGAGCCACGTTAATCGCTAAATACCGGACCGGCCGGGAATCTGACCAGAAACCCGGTTTCCATGAATGCTGGACAATAAAAAGCCGGAACAGCGGTTCCGGCTCTTCTGTTAGGGCGAGATTACTTGTTGACGAAGTCTTCGCCGAGCGCGATATCTTTCTTCAGGGTGTCCAGCATGCCCTCCAGCGCCTGCTGTTCAAAGGCGCTGAGTTTGCCGATAGACTGTCGCTCTTCCACGCCGTTTTTCCCCAGCAGCAGCGGCTGGGAGAAGAAACGCGCATAGTGGCCGTCGCCTTCCACGTAGGCGCACTCCACCACGCCTTTTTCCCCCTGCATGGCGCGAACCAGAGAGAGACCAAAACGGGCAGCCGCCTGGCCCATCGACAAGGTCGCCGACCCGCCGCCCGCTTTCGCTTCCACGACTTCGGTACCGGCGTTCTGAATACGTTTAGTCAGGTCGGCAATTTCCTGATCGCTAAAGCTGACGCCGGGGATCTGCGACAGTAAAGGCAGAATGGTGACCCCGGAGTGACCACCAATGACCGGGACTTCCACCTCGGTTGCCGATTTACCTTTCAGCTCCGCCACAAAGGTATTGGAACGGATGATGTCCAGCGTGGTAACGCCGAACAGTTTGTTTTTATCGTACACGCCGGCTTTTTTCAGTACTTCGGCGGCGATAGCCACGGTGGTATTCACCGGGTTGGTGATAATGCCGATGCAGGCCTGCGGGCAGGTTTTGGCAATCTGCTGCACGAGGTTCTTCACGATACCCGCATTCACATTAAACAGGTCGGAACGATCCATGCCGGGCTTACGCGCCACGCCCGCGGAGATCAGCACTACATCCGCGCCTTCCAGCGCCGGAGTAGCGTCTTCACCGGAAAATCCTTTAATTTTTACATCTGTGGGGATATGACTTAGATCTACCGCCACGCCCGGCGTAACCGGAGCGATGTCGTACAACGAGAGCTCTGAACCTGAAGGCAGTTGGGTCTTAAGTAGTAGGGCAACCGCCTGGCCGATACCACCGGCAGCGCCAAGGACTGCAACTTTCATCCTAAACTCCTTATTATGGTTAATTTAGTCTTTCGTTATTCCGTCGCCTGGACCTTAATTCACAAGATGAACAATTACAATGATTATGGCTGAAGAATGCATTATTGTGCGTAGCAATAGAACAGCGGCGCACTTTATGCTTCCTGACTGACCATCCAGCAAAGCGAAGTACCGGATCGACTATTGGTTACAATACACCCAGCCAGTTGCGCAAAACAACACCAACTCAATAACATTTCATTTACTTTTACATGGCTTTAAGCGTTGTGATGAGAACATGTTCCTTATACGGTTTTTTTGCTAAAATATGCCCCCTTCATAACATTATTGACCTATCCTTTCGCGGATTATTTGCATAAAAATTCATGGTTATGCATAATGATGTTGATTTTACCACCATAATCTGGGTGACTTATGCGAAGTTCGGCAAAACAAGAAGAACTGGTTAAAGCGTTTAAAGCGCTGCTTAAAGAAGAGAAATTCAGCTCGCAGGGAGAGATCGTCCAGGCGCTGCAGGAAGAGGGCTTCGAGAATATCAACCAATCGAAGGTTTCCCGCATGCTCACCAAATTTGGCGCGGTACGTACCCGTAACGCCAAAATGGAAATGGTCTATTGCTTGCCTGCCGAGCTTGGGGTACCGACCACCTCCAGCCCGCTGAAGAATTTGGTGCTGGATATCGACTATAACGATGCCGTAGTGGTGATTCATACCAGCCCCGGCGCCGCGCAGCTGATCGCCCGTCTTCTCGACTCGCTGGGCAAAGCGGAAGGCATTCTTGGCAGTATCGCCGGGGATGACACCATCTTTACCACGCCTGCGCGCGGTTTTACGGTGAAAGATCTGCACGACGCCATTCTGGTTCTGTTTGAGCAGGAACTCTGAGTAATTCCCCTCTGGCTACCGTCAGAGGGCGACTCCCTTTTCTTTTGCCTCTCCCCCCTTCCGGCACAACAACTATTTAACACTTAGTGTCATTTACGCCGTCTATACGTTCTTTTACTAACGCGAAAATCGTAAAACGCACAAAAGATCAAATTCGTATACCTTTATGAATTTATTAGAAATAAATCTTATCGCTGTCGCTAACGTGTCATTTTTAATTCTTATCCGTTATAAAAAGCGCAATCTATTGTAACTATTAACGCACAAAACAATTAGCATGGTATTAATATTTTTGGTGATTAGTGTATACTTGGTTTTGTGATGAGGGTCACGAAACAAAGACCCCCAACAAAAAGATTCGACGAGGTGAACATCATGAAAATCAAAACCACTGTAGCTGCTATCAGCATCCTGTCCGTCGTGTCGTTTGGCGCTTTCGCCGCTGATATTATCAACAGCGAGCAGGCCCAGGGCCGCGAGGCCATCGGCACGGTTTCCGTCGGCGCGGTAGCATCTTCCCCGATGGATATGCATGAAATGCTGAACAAAAAAGCGCAGGAAGAAGGGGCTTCTTCTTACCGCATTATTGAAGCCCGCACTGGCGACCACTGGCATGCCACTGCTGAGCTGTATAAATAAGTTTTAGACGTCAACGATTAACCTGACAAAAATTCTCTACCGCGGCCCGGCGACATACATCGCCCCGCCGCGGCAAAACAAAGACTGGAGTAAAGATTATGAAACGCGCAATGATCATCGCATCCCTTGGCCTGGCTTCCCTTCTCTCTTTCGGTGCCAGCGCGGCTGTCCAGCAAGTGAACGCAGAGCAAGCCCAAAATCTGCAATCCATGGGCACCATCTCCGTATCCCAGGTAGGTAGTGCGCCAATGGACATGCGTCAGGAACTGGCGGCTAAAGCCGAGAAAGAAGGCGCCAGCAGCTACCGTATTATTGAAGCACGTACCGGCGATAGCTGGCACGCCACCGCTGAGCTGTACAAATAAACCCTCGTCGTCTTATTTCGACGACTTGCCCCCGCCTGCCGGGGGCTTTTTTATGCTTGTCGGGCATTAAAACGCAACTCCCCCTCCAGCTCTTCCTCTGCTTCATCAAACAATAAAATCAATGCGCCAAAGCGCCGGCGCTGCTTGTCATTTAAATGGATGAACTCAATATCCAGCGGCAGCGGTAGCAGGCCACCGGTCACTGCGTCCCATAGCGAATCCAGGTTGTTGACCTTATCCTGAGCCAGCTCGAAGGTTCGGGAAAACTCCCGGTAGAAATCCTGTTGTTCGGCGATTTCGTCAAAATCAAACGTATAGGTGGTCATGACAGCCCCTCCCGCTTCTCTTTCTGTCGCCGTTAAGTATAGCGATAAAAAAACCGACGCCTGGGCGTCGGTTTATGGGTTAGCTGCTGGTCAGCACATGCTGGTACTTATGCAACATCTCAACCAGTCGCCGTACCGGCTCGGTAACCTGCGGCGAGGCCTCCCAGACCCGCAGCTTCTCCTGATAGACATCAAGCTCCGCCAGTAGCTGGGTAAAATAGCGCCGACGCTTATCATCGCTGCCGGCGGAGATCACATGGTCCGCGGTACGTCGCAGCTGACGATGGAAGGCGGAGAGATCGTCGTTCACCGGCACGGGCGCATCGCGCAAGCGCTGATGGGCGATGATTAACGTCAACGCCAGACGGAAACGGGCGACGTCACCCGGGAATTTATTGAGTAATAAAAACAGCTGCTGATAGAGCGCGGGCAGATGATTCTCTTTGCGACGCGCCGAGTTGGTGGTCAGCGAAGAGACCGCCGCGGAGACAAACTGGTTCAGCAGCACCCGACCGGTTCTGGCCCGGGAGTTATCCCTGACAATCAGAATAACCATCAGAGCGAGGAAACAGCCGACGATCTGCCCCAGCGCGCTATCGAGGAACTGGCTGAACTGGAACTGCATCGGGTTATCCAGCACCAGAATGTTGATGGTGCTCGCCAGCGCCCCCAGCGATCCGAGACGCCTTTTTTGCACTTCGATCCCGATAAAGAACGCCATTGCCGCCAGGCTGATGCAAAGCAACAGCATGCTCTGCTGCGTCGCCGGCATGATCACCAGGAAGTACAAGGTGCCCAACGGTAACGCCGCCAGGGTGCCATAGAGGAAGTCTATCGCCACCATACGCGGGTTTGGCAGGCGCATCGCCAGCGCGGTAACCACGGCGATCATTACCATCGCGCCGCTGCCTGAGGTCCAGCCCGTCCACAGCCAGAATAGCGTTCCGAGAATACAGGAGACGGAGGTGCGCCAGAAGTTCACCATCGCGTGATGACGTTCGGCGGACTCCACTTTAACCACCGTTTCGCCGCGCAACACGCCATCCTCGATACGGCTGATTTTAGTATTCCCCACCACGCCGCGCTTAAGCAGCAGGTAACGCGTGGCGGCGCCCACCCAGCTATATATCGTGACCGGGGTATTATGCTCGCCTTTCCAGGTCAGGAAGCGGCGCATGCGCTTCAGCTGCTGGTGAACATCCTGCACCGTCTCAACCGGCTCGGCGAACAGCTCGCGATAGTCGTCCGTGACCATTTCCGGGCGTGAGTTCTGAATCAGATAGGTTTCGCAAGCCTGGGTGATAAGGGTTAGCGAAAGGGTGTTGATCGCCTTCAGGCGCTGATTCGCCTTTGCCCAGCGTGAGGATTCCATAATCAGGTTACTACGCATACCTTCCAGCGCCGTAGTGCGGCGTACCAGCGCTCCCCAGGCTTGATCCACTTCCTCTTTTTCACCGTGCGCGACGCATAACTGCATCAGCTTATACTGTGCAATCAGCAGGTTATCGAGCTCGAGGTCGATCTCTTTTTTAATCGAACGCGGCGAAAACAGGAGATCGGCGACGATGGCGCTGACAATACCGATGACAATTTCGCTGCAGCGTTCGACAGCAAACTGCGGCGCCAGCATCGGATTGGTATGGATGGTAATAATGATAATCAGCGCGGTGTACCCGGCCAGCCCCCAGGCATAGGAGTTTTCGACCTTAACCAGCGACGAAACCCAGGTACAAAACCCGGCCCACAGACAGCAGACCAGCATCATCAGCAGAGGCGCGCGGATCATCAGGATGATGATAACCAGCGCCGCAATACAGCCAATAAAGGTCCCGGCAATACGCAACATACCGCGATAGCGGATCGCGCCGGAGTACGGTTCGCCGCCAGCAGCAAAGGCCGGCCCGGCGGCGACGATCGCTGCCGTCAGTACCGCCCAGCGCGGCGTTTCGAGCTGAAAATGGAAACCGACAAACAGCGCCAGCACCACCGCGCATGCAAGCTTAATGGCAAAGCGGAGATGCCGGGGAGCAATGGTATATGTCCCCATAGCGATTAACCAAATTCGCGCAGGCGCATAGCCAGTTTCTGGAAGAAGTTGGCCTGGCTGGTATCACGATCTTCTTGACCGGTGATCACTACCGTCGCCGTGGTGCCCGATGGCCACAGATTCCCCTGCTGGTGATCGAGGCGAATACGAACCGGCACACGCTGCGCCAGACGCACCCACTCAAGGTTGGAGTCGACCGAGGCCATCCCTTTCGAGTCGCTGCTGCTGCTGGCGTTGGTCACCCCCGCAGCGATACTGTCCACCGTCCCTTTAATGGTTTTGCTGCTGCCCAGCGGGGTAATCTCCGCACGATAGCCTGGACGGACGCCCTCCAGTTTGGTCTCTTCCAGATAGGCCATGACGTAAAACGTATTCTCTTTCACCAGCGCCACCGCCGTGGAGCCACGGGTGATAAATTCCCCAGTGTAGACGTTAAGGTTAGTCACCCAGCCATCCGCAGGGGCGCGAATGACCGTCCGCTCCAGATCTAGCCTGGCCAGGTCGCGACTAGCCACCGCTTTCGCCAGCTGATGTTCAACGGTTTGCAGTACGTTGTTCGCCTGATCAATCTCTTCCCGCGACATCGCCTGTACGCCAAGCTTATTACGCCGACCGGCTTCGACGCGTTTTTCCTGAGCTAACGTCTGATAATAGGCGACATCAGCTTCCGCCTGCGCCAGCGCTTTTTGGTAACGAGGTTGGTCAATAACGAACAATACCTGGTCTTTCTTAACCAGTTGGTTATCCTTGACGTTTACCTGAGAAATCAGCCCGGAGACGTCGGGGGCAATCGCCACAATATCGGCGCTAAAGCGCGCATCACGCGTCCACGGCGAGGCGGTGTAATAAACCCAGGCGCGGAAAATCGCCACGAAGGCCAGAATGACCAGTATCACGGTAATGGCAGTACGGAGGATATTTCTTGTTAGTGTTTTCACATCAACCTCAAACGAACAAGCGCGATATCAAATAAAAAAGGCAGCAATAGAGCGCCGTATTAAACAGTGCTGGGTGCCAGACAAAATCGTAAATGCCGGTCGGAACCAGCAGTCGGTGCACCAGCCAAAAGATAGCCAGCGACAAAAGCAACTCGAAGAAGATCGGCGGAAACGATAAGCCGAAAATCACGATGACAGGAAACAGACTCATGATGACCTTGAATAAGAAGCGTACAGGTAGTGAGCAGATGCGTTTATTATGTAGCTAACAATATATTAACGGAGCATTATAAGTACAGTGAAAAGTATGGTTTTAGTACTAATGAATATTACGTTAATGGATTGAGTCTTAATTTTGTATTTGATTCGCGCGATAATCAAGTAAATGCTAATAACGGGTGGTATGGCAATATTAATTTTAGAGATAATCCGGCATTAGGAAAAAATCAGTCATCAAGTTCTGTGTTGTTCAGCGAATTCAAGTATTATATCCCTTTGAGCAAAACAAATGTTCAACATGTTCTAGCATTTTGGACCTACGGACAGTTTTTAACCCATGGTGATTTGCCTTATCTGAATTTGCCAGCCGTTGGCTGGGACAAAACTAGTAGAGGAGGTCGCGGTTATACACAAGGTTTAATTAGAGGCCAGAATTTGGCCTATATGGAAACCGAATATCGTTTTCCGATTTCCTGTAACCAGTTAATTAGTGGTGCCGTATTTGCCAATATTACAACAGCTAGTGATAAAGATAGACAGGTTAAACTTTTTGATGCCTTACAGCCTGCCTTTGGTGTAGGTTTGCGTATCTTAATTGATAAAGCAACCCGGACAAATCTGATATTAAATCAGGCTTGGGGAAGGCACTCTAAAGCCTTTTATTTAAATGCTGGTGAAACTTTTTAATTTAGTGAGAAAGGTTATTTAACATAGATCCAACTGAAAACACTCTAGATCCGGCTCATACAACTTCAATAAACTTTCATCGGATGACAAACAAAAATAGTTTGGGAGCAAGGTGTTTTTTTAGACAACTATGTTACCAAAACAGAACCATGCAATTGTGATCCAATAGCTGAATTCTTTGTTTAGGTTGCTCAAGAGATCATGACAAAAGAAAAAGACTATTATGAGGTTCTACAGAATGCCTAGCTCAAAATCCCTGTTAACCTAATCCTAATAGTATAACCAATTGCCCTTAAATGGCTCTTTTAGTTCAAAGGTGGCTTCGGTCCCTTCAAGAAATCGTATTGATGCCCAGGTTTTAACAAGCTCAATGCCCCTACCACGGTCTCTTTTCCTCCGTCAAAAGCTGCCCCGACCCCTGCGCCTATGGCAACTTTTTTCACAGGATAGACTTTACTCAAGAATTACTTTTTTTTGGGTTCGTATTTAAAATGCTGCCCCCCTATAGACGCTTCAAACATCAAACCTCCTTTGACCTGGGTAAAAACCGCTACTCCATCTTGATAGGCGACATCCACTGAAGCCCCTTCGGTAATGGCCACGGCCGAAGCTTGGGCACCGAATTTTAAATTGCCGTTCGTAAAGCGGTCAAAAGATTCTTTATTTTCAAAAAAGATTACTTCAATGTATTGTTGTCCCCCCGCTTGTAGACCAAAACTGGCCTGTCTAAGCTTTGAAGTACCCATAATTTCCTTATTTTTATAAACTATTCCTTTACCCCCAGCGCCACCAATCGCCAAACCGGCCTTGGTTATCTTAGGAAAAACAGCAGTACCATACGCATTGTCATAAAAAGACTGCAACTTGGGTGCGTTTTGGATCATACTGCTCATTGCTTCCTTAGCCTCATTTTCCAGTTCCGGGTTCCAACCCCCGATTTGTGCATAGGAACCATATGAGATGCCTAAGCTAAATAATAGCAATACTAATTTCATAATGTGTTGACTTTTAGTTTTCATAAAATTTATATATTAAAAGATTATTATAATATCCACGGTTGAGTATCTTACTGAAATCGCACAGCTCGCTTAAGGTCTGCACCTAAAATCGGCCAAAGCATGAGCCCTGCACATTATTTTCTTAAATCACCATTTAAACCTACCATTTGAAGGGTTTCCAACCTACTCCAAACTCTATCCAATCGGCTGCAGCTCCGTTTAAGGTTTTAAGGCCCGCCTGTGCAAAGAACCCCTTTGAAATTTCATATTGAAGGGCGGGTCGCAAGAAAAAGCTTCCTTTTCCCCTGTCATCAGAAATGTAGGTACCCACTTGTATCCTTATATCAATCTTCCCGAACATTATATCATAACCTCCATGTATGCCCAACAAATAGCGATCTTTAATATCTGGATAGTTGTCTGCCAATGAATTGTCAAGGAACAGATCCAATCCTACGGTCAATCCATGCATTCTATTAAAGTAACGCCTATAATCCAAAACACCCGAAAAGGTGCCATAACGAATTTGGGAACCCTTGTCGGCATAGTTTTGAACCGTACCGATGGCGGCATATAAATCTATGCTTTGGCGAAAATCATTTTTTTCAGTTGAAGGTCGCTCCGGTCTGTTAAAACGCGCAGGCAACACATTGGTGGCATAAAGATCGGGATCCAATTTATTTTGCTCACGATTAAAGTGATAACGCATTCCAAGGTTTAATCCAAATAGATTAAGACCGTAATTCGGGGTAAAGGTTCGACCATTGCTATAATGGGTAAAATCGATTCCGTACAACAAATCAGTTTCCCGATTTAAGTGAAAGGCAGCTCCAAAATTAACATTAAAATATACTGCCATTCGGGACCCAATGGCATCCTGTAAAGGATTTGTTTCAGCATTGTAAGGTTCTAAGTGGTAGGTAAGTCCCAAGGCCGGACTAATTTCAAACGCATTCCTTTTGTTGGGATTGCTCAGAAAAAAATTAGCGAAGCCGTAGAGCGCAGTTGGGTTTCCAAATATTTTGGGATCACCAACACTAGCGGTGTAGAAACCAACCCCATAAGAAGCGAAGCCGGAATCTTTGGCCCATTGATCATCAACTGTCGGTTGCCAGGCAAATCGAATATCCAGGGCATTGTAGCCATAACTGACTTTTTCGGTGAGAGTTTCGCCAGAGTAAAGATGTGCCCCCGATAATGCTCTGATCGATATACTTTTAAAGCTTCCTTTTTGATTCTCTTGGGCAAGTAAGCCATTCATCATGATCAAAAGAAAAAGCACAGTACCAAACCATTTAGGCGCTCTAAATATCATATTTCACAAATTTAATTAGGAGGTCATTACCTTTTCAATATAAAATTACTCGATTTCATATATATATCCAAACCGAACATTACTTGAGGGTAAAGTTCAATGATTATCGTTTCCCCTCATTAACTTTAATGCCAGTGCCAGCAGTACTATGCTCACCGGAAATATCAGAAGTTCGTAACGTAAATTATCCGGATCAAGGAAAAAGCCCAACGAACACCACACGGTAAGGGTTAACAATATAGTTTCCCAAAGCAGCACTTTTAAATCCTTAAAATTCTTGATATTGGCAAAAACAATGCTCTTCTTTAACGTATTTTCATCCCCAACAAATAGTTTAAAAATTCCTCCGGACAGCATAAGGATTACCAAGGCAAAAAGAAAAGTGTCGACTGATTCAATCATGTGAACGCCCGCTTTGCCTTCTTCTAAACCGATCATGATAACAATTGATTCCACTAATTGAATAATGCCGAGAATAATGGCAAGGATTCCACATACCATTAAAAGCAGGGAAACGAGGAGTGCCAAGTATTTTAAACTGAAAAGTCCCTCTAATCTATCGGCAAGTGTTGATCGTTTTTCAGGGGTGCTATTTGGCATATTGATTGCTTTTAATTTGAACTACATCCTCAGCATTTGCTATCGGGTTATCACGATTATTGTAATTTACCGCTACAATAACAATAGGGAAAATGCTTGAAAAATTACCTTTATTCGGTAACAGGCTTACAATATAAATGGAATTTATCACAAAAAATAAAATACATGGGATTATACCACGTCGAATTTAAATAAAACTGACAGAAAATAGGGATAGGAATGCATTTATTTTTCTTTTTGGAGACCATTATAAGGCCTCATATTTCGCAT